>Ga0160429_1001552_pt1 | contig 12660 bp, 15 predicted proteins | sample SolpanmetagenomR_FD_108199 | JGI IMG/M metagenome (GOLD analysis project Ga0160429, IMG submission 108199) | Solar panel surface microbial communities from Lawrence Berkeley National Laboratory, California, USA - R | ecosystem: Engineered > Built environment > Solar panel > Unclassified ... | reverse complement strand
TCGAGATCAACAATTCGCAGTGGCTTATGTCGTCTTATCTTCTGTTGGAGGATCGGTACTTGGACCTGTCTTTGGTGGCTTCATCACTCAGTATTTGTCTTGGAAATGGAATTTCTGGATCCAGTTAATGTTTGGAGCTTTTACGCAATTCCTACACTTTTTCACGCCGGAAACTCGCGTTACTGTATTACTGGATAAGGAAGCGAAAAGAAGAAGAAAACTGGGGATAGATCCGAATATTTATGGTCCGAATGAGATGAAAGGGCCCTTGTCTCAACGTCTGACATTTTCAGATATTCTCAAGATCTGGATTAGACCTTTTAAAATGTTTCTTACTGAACCAATCGTCCTTTTCCTCAGTCTATTGAGTGGATTTAGTGATGCACTGATCTTTACTTTCCTCGAAGCATATGGACCAGTCTATTCTCAGTGGCACTTTTCAAAAATAGCCATAGGATTATCATATTTACCACTTCTAGTCGGATATTTCGTAGCTTATTTCTCTTTTATGCCATTCTTCTTGCGTAACAACAAGTATATGGCTAAGAACAATGGCCATATGCCTCCCGAAAGAAGACTTTATTGGTTGTTATGGACCGCTCCACTGGAAGCAATAGGTTTATTCGGTTTTGCATGGTGTTCTCTCGGTCCTACACACAACATCCCTTGGATCGCACCAATGATCTTTTCTGCACTCGTCGGAATCGCTAATTATTCAATCTACATGGCTACTATCGACTACATGGTCGCAGCTTATGGTCCATACGCCGCTTCTGCAACTGGAGGAAACGGATTTGCGAGAGACTTCCTTGCCGGTCTTGCTGCATTATATTCGACCCCTTTCTATCAACATTTCGGTAGTTTCACTCTCGAGTGGCCAAGTACTATCCTAGGATTAATGGCTGTCGCAGTGACTATACCAATTTATGTATTTTATTGGAAGGGTGAAAACATCAGAGCGAGAAGTAGTTTTGCAAAACAGGTTGAAAGTGATAGATTGAATGATCATCAACCACTAATCAAAGACGAACAGTAATTTTTTATCATGTTTTGTTGATTTTTGAATGTTAGTCCAGTATATAGAAGTAAATAGTCCTATCAATAAATATCATTCCTTCTTCTCCAGTCTTTGATCGCCGCTTCTACTTCTTTGATACTAACGCCATCTTTGACTAACCTCATCATGACTCCAAGACTTTCTACTTCTTTGTTCCTCCTTTCGTCATCAAAGAATAACATGTCCCGATACGCAACTCCAGTCTTTTCTTGTATGCTCTTCATATGCCGTAATTTCGAACCGGGATATATTTCCATGACATCGAACACTTTGATCGCCTTTACTATCTCCTTTTCTTTTTCCGCTTCTTTTTCTTTTCCGACTCCCTTTTCTTCACCCTCATCATCATCGTCAATGTCTTTGCTTTCACCTCCTCCACTGTTGTCGATATTTACGGCAGACGAGGTGATATCAAGCGTTAACAATCCCAACATCTCCCTCGCTAATTTAGGCGCTTCAGTGCGCGATGCAGCTGCTATCAATACCTTTCCAGTCGATTGATTCCCGTTGATGATCGATATTGTCTTGTGATGATTCACGAGAAGAGAGAGTATATACGAAACGTCGTCGTAGAATTTATATTCTTCACCTGTAGAGTCTTTGACTGATTTTACTTCTATCTTATCCCCATCATCTTGTCTAAAAGGATTGTCTTGATTTGTAGATCTTCTTTTATTTGATGATGATGACGATGCTTTCTTTCGTTTTTTGGAGGAAGATGTATCGTCGACAGTGATGCTAGAGGCAGTAGAAGGTGATGATGGTGAAGCGGAAGAGGGGGAAGAAAAATTGGGTCTGAACGGTGGCACAGGATGTGTGTCAACCCAAAATGGCCATAGAGTATAGTCTAGATCAAATACAAAGGCTTTGGGAATTGGAAGACCATCTTTGAACACGCTATCTGTCATTTCAAATTTTGCATTTGAAAGCTAACGAGTCTGAAGGGAAACACAATTCATTGTCGAAGTTTCTTTGGTTTTTTTTTCTTTTTATTTCTAGAATAAAAGCTCATGAACTAGATCTTTGTATTGCTGCATGATAACATCGCTCTTCTTCCAGACGCTTCCCGCTACTGTATAATCAAACATCTGTTCGTAAGTGTTCGGAGTAGCTAGACTCATGGCAACCACCAGCAAGCCTTTCGACGAGGTTTTCCACAAGGTCAATAAGTGGTGCGAGCTGGCATATGAACGAGAAGAACTGGAATCCGAAATAGTAGTTGATGGACCCACTCATAGGCTTGAAGTACGGCAATCAAAGGAGCATGAAGGCACAAACACAGAAGAGGTCCATCACGGTCCAACGGCAAAAGATAGACTCGTGTTAATTGAAACACAAATCCAGAAGTTGGAACCGAAAGGCAGTGATTGTAATAAATACTACAGCATTTGTATATCACAGATATTACCAAAGCTGCTTGAAGAGAGACGCGTGCTCGTCATGCTGAGGCATTCGAACGCTGAGCTCTTTCGTAAGGTCTATGGACGGACTGGATCGAAGTTGTCTCAGAAGAGCGCTGCCGATGACGATGTCAAAGCTATCGAGGCTGTTGATGACAAGATCACAGAATTGAACAATTTGCTCAATAGCCTTGAATCTAAAGCTTCTGAAGGAGGTGTCATTGGTGAACAGCTCCGACAGAAACGTCACGACGCAGCGCCGAAAGTTAAAAAGAAGATACCGATACTGGAACCAATGGTTATTGAGATAACTACAACAAACCCTGTAAGGTAAACTGATTCGGGTTTCAAAATCCAAAAGCGGTGTTTGCTGTTCAGTTGACTCCAAATTGTGTATCCTTGTCAAATGGTTTATTATTTATACCACTGTATGCTATAACACGACTAATCAAACGTCTACTTTGATATCATGCCTTGTACTACTCCTCCACTCCACCTACACAGTATTCTACCCTCACTCACTCATATCGTAGACATTCCATGGCCTCCAACAACATCCACAACTGTGAAGCCTTATCCTTTGTTCTCCAACCATATTCCGTCATCAAGCTATCTCCCACTTGTCCCCATTCAAAAGCCTTTTGCTGTTGTCTACAGCTCATTACTGAAAGCATTCGTTCATCAAGACACATTTCTAAAATCCGTCGACAGATCGTCAAAGGCAATTGACACCTCAAACTTGCATCACGATATCCATCACTCGCACCGCCATGAACTGATTGTTGACTCGTTAATCGACTGCGCTGAAATGCTAGACTCTTCGCAGCAACAACACTTGATACAACCTGTTTCTTCTCTTGTATCGGACTGGCGACAGGTGTCGGAGGTGTCTCAATCCGAATATAATCACCCCTGCTCAGCCGTTCGTTCTTACTTTGACGTAATAGCTTGTTGCTTGAGCTGTTTGGGGTCCACTCGTAATGTTTTGAAGCAACAGAATTTGTAGTTGGAGTAATAGGTAATAATTCCGGCCAAGCTCGATCGTTAACGCTTGCTGCATACCTTCGCTTTGGAGTCTCCATATTCCAAGTCACAATTTGCTGTTTTGTTTCGAAATCTCTTTTGACCTCACTTCTTGGCCTATGATTTTTAACCTCCGTCAAACCTTGACTTTTCTGATTTGGTTCGTAAACTTTATGATGGCCGTCTTTCCTGTGCATTGCTCTCCTCACCGGTGGCGTTGCTAACATGAATAAACTTCGCGACACTTGAAAGACCTCCATAGCGGCCACCCAGAGCTCAACTTTTCTATACCCATGTTTGACTATTGTATTCCTCTCAATTCTCTTCACAAGTCGTTCAAATTCTTCCGTAGTTTTCCAACTATCGATTTCCTCTTGGTCATCTAATGTCCGACGTCTATGAGCAGGTTAGTGCTGTAGATCAATGTTGTCATGGCAAGATATTACCCAAATGTAGGATTGGTATCGAATCTGGGAACTTCAATAGCTACGTCATTGTCGAACAACATTCCTGCAATAATTTGCTTCTCGACAATGTTCAACAGACTCTGTCCATCGTTTGTCAAAGTAGAGGGGTTGTTTGACCACAAAAATTCCATCGAAGGAGTATTTCTTTGTGCAGTTGCTATGTATAAGGCTCCTAGCTCTTCCATTCCGATGCCGTGAATTGACAAGATTCGTGCAGGTCGTTGTGAGTTGACGGTACCGTTTTCTATTCTGGTGGTACCCTCGTACTGTTTGACATCGTCCGATGTAGCGGTGTACGGTGCTGTCTCGTCATATATGGCTGCTTCTTGACACTTGAATGCAGTCCGACAAACGACCTCCAACGCTAGAGGACCGAGCGGAGCATTTCTATCAAGGACGACTTTCAAAGGGTATCGATGCGACCAACAAGCCTCAATGAATTGCTGCCAATCATCGACATCGTAGTCTGATTGTACTGTGATGGAATTGTTGTCAAGGTTTAGAATCTGTAGATAGTGTGACCTTGACACGATTTGATATAAACCAGGCAGAGAAGCTGCTGTCAGGGAATTCCCTGATAAATCTAGCTCAGTCAATGCCAGATCTGGTCGATTCTGAACAACAGCAAGGAGTGCTTCAGCAATTGGTCTAAAGCCAGCATCGGTAAGTATTTTGTCTGGTATTCTGATATCTAATCTTGTCTGGGCCGTGCATATAGTATCATCAATGCACTTTACAATATTACCATTGCTGATCTTGCTAGATGATCTTGTAGCTTTGACAGCTTGTGTTGATTTCTTCCATAAGTCGCCCGCTATGGAAGAACCTAGCTTTTCACCACTCGAAGATCGCTGTGATTATTCAGCGCGCATCGATGGCCGACTGCGATATACTTACATTTGTATAATCAAAATTCGAACGCACCATGATTTTGGAGCCCTCTGATAAAGAGTGATTTAATGTGTTTTGGGGTCAATCATATAATGTATTATGATATTTACGAAATTTGTAGGAACGAAGGAAAGTAAGAAAGAAAATAATCATTTTTGGTATGGGAAGGTGTAATGTGAAATCTGAAAAGTGGACTGTGAAATATTGCAATGCAAAGTGAAAGCTCCGTTCAAATGGCTTAGTGAAATTGTGAATGACAAATACGTATGAAATCCCCAAAGTCTTGCGATCGTCTTACATTTCATCAGAGATGTTCATACAATAAATAAACCGTAGGCGACATCAGTACAAATGAATGCATACATCAAACAGCAGTTACACAACATCACGTCAATCTTATTCAGAAGTGCGTACTGTATCACGCATTTTAAAGTTGACTTTTACCTGTCACTGACTCAGCATTTTGCGGAGTGATTGGCCTTCTTCTTTGTCAGTTAACCTTTTCCTTCACCACATACTAAATTATTGGTCAAAATGACAACATGAGTAAGGAAATCGTCAAACCAATCTGTCGGATTGATCCTTCAGCTATTATTTCTGACAAGGCTATATTTATCGGACCCAACTCAATTACGATCGCTGCAAATAGTGTTATACACCCGTACGCACGTCTTGATTCGACATATGGCCCTATTGACGTGCATGAATATTGCATAATAAGCGAACGAGCTGCAATTGGACCTGCAGATCATCCAATATCACTAGATAGCCATACCATGGTCGATATTGGCGCAGAAGTCATGGCAAGATCAATTGGGAAAGCTAGCGTAATCGGCGCACAAGCAAAAATCGATAAAAACGCGCAGATAGGTAAAGTATGTGTCAGATTGCAACTCGTCATATTTAGAAATCAAAACATCTCTAATGAAAACAAAGTTCTGTAAGATATGTCCAAAAAGCATTGTCAGTGAAGATGAAAACATCCAAGATTTTACAATTTTGGCATCAAACACCGTCAAAAGGAATGACACTACGACAGCTAAACGACAGGATATTCAAAACATAAAGCTACGAGGACAAGAAGTACACGTTGCTAGTCTTCGCAAACTAATACCAACGAGCCTTGCAAAATGGCAGTAAACAGGAAAATTCCTAGGCACCTTCGAACAAAAAGTCCTTTGACCATTCCCACCCTTGAGGAAAATATTTCCACAATGTCAAGCCAATAGCTGTGCCGTATACTGGATGCCAGTCCTTAGTCACTTCCTCGAACGCGTTATCGATCTTCTCTCGATCATCCACTTTATTCATTATTGTATAATGAGCATTGATTAACGCGCGGTCTTGCTGGCTCAAAAATTCGTTCCATGGCGTTTGTAGATCGCTATGCAACTTCCGGCACATCGAACCTCCATGCGTACTTGGTATTCCAATTGCTATTCCCTTGGACAATTTAAATGGCTTGGTTGCTGCGATTTCATATTTTGCTGTATTGCTGGCCACCTTCTCCAACGCGTCATAGATCTCGATCTTTAGTTTAGATTCAGCAAGCGCATGAAATAATGTCAAATGAGCATCTGTACGATTTATTTGCGGTGGGAAATACCGCCTGCGCAAATCATTCATGGCGTTTTGCAGATCTTCGTCTGTCTTGATTGTCAGAATATAAAGCTGTTCATTTGGTCCGGCATTGTTTGGTTGTTGGTAAGTCCTAGATGGTGAACGAGGCGAATTTTGGGAGGATTCGGTAAATGATGTTGCGTCTGATGAGAAGTTTTGCACTTGTTCCGTTGTGCTCGGCGTCATGTACTCTGACAGCTTTAGTCGTTTCAAGAGTTTCAAGTGTTTCAAGTGTTGCGACTGCACTATACTACGTACAACATGCATCTATTACCCAAGATTGAGAGGTTACGATGCATGTTACACAAGTGCGCGTAAATCAGTATGTTCTTCACATTGAACCGCATGTAAGTTCAGAGATGTATGACGTCAATACTAGTGTTTAAATTGAAGATCACAGCGTCAACTTTAAATACGCACGGGGAAAGAAGCCATTTGCTTTTGCAACGGCTACAGCAAACGTGCGGAGACTTGCTTTAGCGGCACCAGCCCAATTGTCGTTTTATGGCGTCCAGTGCCAGTTTTTCAAAACGGTTCAATTTTTGAAAATGCGCTGCAATTCTTCTTGAAAAGGCTTGCAAAAGACGACCATTCAGTCTCTCTAAGAACGAATGCTGTTTTCAATATACAATCATGAAGCTTCAAAAACCGCAAGTTGCCGGAACATCTGAATCAAAAAGAGGACGCGGCCTTAATTGGTTTTCGTCTTGGGAAACAAAAATAAATGATGAACAACAAATCGCCGAAAAGTTAGATTCGGACGATGAAAGCGATGCTTTGCAGTGCGAGATTGATGCCCTACGTGAACAGAGCAATGGATCGGATGACGAATTCCAGGAGAAGCCGTCTCAGTCAGATCTCAGTGAGCTGTTCAAGATGATTGTATTGGACAAGAACCGCAACAAGACGCCTTTCAAGAAACTTATCCAGTCAACACCTGGGCAACGCAACATTGTTGTTTTCATCCGACATTTCTTCTGCTGTGTATGTTTACATTGTTCTTGTTATAATTGAATTATTGACTGACTGACTGACTGTTTCATAGAATTGCTACGGATATGTCCGCGCATTGTCTGACAAATTCTGTCCAGAGAAATTATTACAACTTGACCCTCCAACAACGTTGACCATTGTTGGCTGTGGTGACCCTGTCCTTATCCCTAATTACCTTCGACAAACGGAATGTCCTTTTCAAATTTATGCTGATCCGAGCCGAGCCATTTACATGAAGCTAGGCTTCGCGGTCAACCTCGATCCTAGTCCAGTCCCACCAAAATACTTTTTCTTTTCACAATCGTTCATGCGCAATCTTCTGCGTAGCATGAACTTGACCGTACGGACGGGGAAAGTCAATGCAGGAGTTATAAGTCAGAATGGAGGTGAAATGATATTTGTAGATGGAGAATTACAATACATGCATCGGATGAGGAATACTGCAGATCACACAGAGATTACGGACTTGTTGAGTATCCTCCGACGTCAAGAGTTGGAATGGTCGAGGCAAAGGACAGTCGTACATGACACGGATAGCATTCTTTCCAAGAGAAGTTCATGGGTTGGCCAAGCTGTCAAGAGGTTATCTGCAATCTTTGATGGATGAAGTGACGTGTAACACTGTACAGTTTGTATTATTAAATATGTATTATAGCTTTATCTTTTCATTCAATCATTTAACTATGAGGATATGATCATTTCATCTGGATGATCGGAAGTTGACCGTTATTTCGACAAACGCGCTAACGACTGTTTGACTCTGAATGGTCAAGAGAAATCTACAAGCGCATCATGGGCGATGATACATGGTCATAGTTATATCATGTGAACGATTCTTGTCAAATGGAAATCCGTTGCACCACGGCCTATGAGTATTGCTAGGTTAATCGTTCAGTCTATATTTATATACTGTACCAAGAAGCCGAGAAGACCCCTGCATTCATGGGATAAAAGCTAATATTCCCCGAATTTATCTTCTAGCAAGAGCCGACAGCGAGAAGATCAGTATTGGGCTACCTGAAACCTCTCTGAATAAATACATATTGTATGGTCCATCTCTGCAATAAAAATAAAGAACCAAGGTGACATCTCACACACTTCCAACAGTCCACCGCTTTTTTTGAACTCGTCGTGTTCGAGATGACAACCGTTGACGCTTTTACCCCACACGAAAGTGTTTTGCACAACTTTGCTATTATTATGTAAAACATGTCCTCATCAGAACTCGTCTTTCGTCTTGCCTTTTTGACCATTCGCCATTCCTATCCGCAAATCTCTCACTCTCTTCCCACATTTGTACTTTTTTTTGTCAACCATCGCATTCTTTGTGCTTCTGCATATTCTATTATAACAAAGATATTTATTCTTCCAGGACGGCACATTTTTTCCGCCTTTTATCAGTCGTGTGCATTTCAAAAAACAACGATTACAATTGTCAACAGTTGCTCTTGCCTCGAGGCTTGATTTGATCTTTAACTTCATTATTGGATCAGGATCCGCCTATTGTCTCTTTCTCTACGTTTCTATTCACTAATCTGGTCCATATCTGGATTAATCGCACCCAACTTTGTATCCCTCCAAGACTTGCTTTCTGGAGGTTTCTTCCATTACAAAGTATCATTTTCCATCAACAAGACCTTATTAGGAAGTACTACAAAGGCATTTTCATTCATAAACCAGTCTCCTTTTTTAATTTCTCGGCTCGGACATATCGTCAACTCGATCGATCAGCATCCTTTATCGATTTGTATTTTTCACGCCATACTAGTCAAGAGGACAATCATACATAACAGACTATTTGAATTACGATTATCATTACTTAAATACACATACCATAAAATAAAAGATTATAAAATAACATTAGATATTCTATCAAGACAAAGCAATTTCAGGTCAAGAGCATGGACACTGGTGGTTTAGCTCAAATGACATATAATCAATTTTCTTCAAACATGAACAATGGCAACTTCAGCGCAAGTAGTGGATTCGCTTCCCGTGGTAATAAAGTCCATAACTCTAAACGTCTAAGTGTGGCTTTACCGCCACGAGTCGATCCAATTAGCGAATTTGGTGATCCTACTCCACGCACTACAAGCAGGTCTCATCTCCTCGCAGGTTTAAGAACAGCTCCAAAGTCTGCCACTTTTCAACCCACTTCTGCACCATATTCCCAAACAAATTACCAACTTTCTAGTCCGGTAGACACAGTCTGGAACGGTTTATCGGATTATAATCCTTACTCGAACAATATTTCTGCACGACAGCAACAACAACAGCAATACAACTCGTTGCAGGCAGCAGTACAGCAACAGCAACAGCAGTCCTACGCAAGCCCTCAGCAAGTCCTGTCACCTCCAGCACAAATGTATCAAAATGCTGATGAGATGGATCCTGCTGTCTATGAACAACTTCAGCTTACAGGCATGTTTCTTGCGCAGCGTCAGCAACAATTGCAACAACAGCTTGCAAACATCACAATGGCAAATAATCAAGCACAAGGTCTGTATTCAGGAGCATACAAAAGACACATGTCTACATCGAGTGTAAATCTGGGCCAACAAGCTAACGAATCTGGACTTTATCTTGTTCAAGATGCAATGACAGGTCAATATCAATATATACAAGCTCCTATCCAGCAACCTACCCAGATCAGACCTACAGGCCTTGGTCGATCACAAACCATGCAAAACCTTTCAATTCCCTCGCCTGTGGATTCTCAATCAAGTTATCGAAAAGACTCTTCACCCACCGGTTATGGCAATTCGAATGTGTCTCCTGCATCGTCAAGCTCTAGATCAGGCCTTGATCACGTTCAGCCACTTCCTCCACCTTCTGCCAATGCTTTTAGACGAGGCCATCAAAAAAAGACACCATCCTTGTCGTTGACAACGAATGGCAATATGTTGTCTGACGGTCCAAAGACGGCAAGTGCAGCAACTTTTGGATCGACTCGACTCTTTAGTCCTCCAACACCCATGACAGGTACTTTTGGTCCAGGAGCTGCACGTGCCGGAGATCATCCGATTCGTCAACCTCATGGACCTCCTGCCATGGAAGAATTGATAGCACTTCCTACAGCTAAACACGAAGGAAGCAAAAACTTTGCGGCTCGCCGTCGTAAACGAGCTCTGAATAATCTCGTCCGTGCTGGAAGTGTTCGTCGTGGTGCGAGTAATCCTCTTTCTGCCACTACTCCAACTAGTGAAAGTGGGACAAGCTTGGCGGGATCAGAAGAGGAAGAACCAGGAGTTTATCGTAGACAGACTCCGATTGGAAGTGAACGTAGCATGAAGAGAGGAACTTCTGGTTCAAGTGTTGATTGTTCTATGGCTGGAAGTGCTGTACATACTCCATTAACAGAGGAGAATAATGCGTTTGATATGCAGTCATTCCTTAAACAACTTCCATTACATGTTAATCAACAAGGTCAAGATGGTCGTAAGAAAATGGTTGGACTTCTTTCTGCTGCGGAAAAGAGAAAGAGTGGTTTTATCTAATCTTGTTGATTTCATGTTTTTGGTTTCTATTCTTTATCGTTCGATATTATCGGATAATTATTTTATAGCCTTTGGTTTTTCTCTTCTGTCTATGACTGGTTGGACTTTTTACATAACTTTTATTTATGGCTTTGTATGTTTTTACCATAGAAATTATTAATGAACCTAAAATATATATTTGGCACACCAATAATCATGATCACATCTACAGCATATTTTTTCTTTTTAAAGCTCTGCATAATTGAGCTCCATTTGTGACATTTTCGTGTACGATATTATCAAAGAAATGGCAACCCACTCATACAAACTTCTCTGTTTAGAGAATCCTTTACTTGATATCCAAGCCAATTGGTACGATTCATCCACACACCGAATCATGAATAGTAGAATAATAATCAGTATTAACCTTGTATTAACAGCGATACGGCATTTTTAGAAAAATATTCACTAAAACCCAACGATGCCGTTCTCGCCAATGAATCTCAATTGGCTATTTACGAAGATATCATCAAGAACCACTCTGCGAAATTCGTACCTGGCGGAGCGGCTCAAAACACCGCCCGTGGAGCACAATACATCCTCCCTCCTTCTTCGGTAGTCTACATCGGCTGCATCGGAAGCGACCACTACGGCGACCAGCTCTTACACGCCGTACACAAAGCCGGTCTCCACGTCGAATACCGCCGCGACGAAAGCCAACCGACGGGACGATGCGCAGTCATCATCACAGGCCACGACCGCAGTCTCGTGACCGACCTGGCCGCCGCAAACTGCTACAAAGTCGAGCATCTGAAACAGCACTGGTCGCTCGTGCAATCTGCGCAAATCTTCTACGTCGGCGGATATCATCTGACGGTATGTCCCGAGGCGATTGAGGAATTAGGAAAGGAAGCCGTGCGCGACAACAAAGTGTTTGCATTGTCGCTTTCTGCGCCCTTTATCCCGGCTGTCTTCAAGAGCCAACTCGCGGCTGTGATGGGCTATTGCGATTATTTGTTCGGAAACGAGGCCGAAGCGGGCGTTTATGCCGAAAGTCAAGGCTGGAGTAAGGGTTTGAAAATGGAAGAGATTGTTATGAAGATTGCGAATTTAGAGGGAAAGGTTAATGAGAAGAGAAAGAGGGTTGTGGTGATTACGAGAGGAAAGGAAGATACGTTTGTCGGAGTGCAGGGAGAGGAAAAGGTCAAGGAGTATAGTGTGGAGAGAATTGATGAAAAGGAAATTGCTGATACGAATGGTGCGGGAGATGCTTTTGCTGGTGGATTCCTTGCTGGTCTGGTGGAAGGAAAGGATTTGGATACTTGTGTGAAAATGGCTTCTTGGTTGGCAAAGTTGAGTTTGACTCAGACTGGTGCTGATTATCCTCATCCCAAGCAGGTATATTCCGGTAATTAATATTATCAATAATCATTATTATTATAAATAAAAAGCATATTATCAAAAGTGTTGCAAGTATAAACCATCGAATCAACATAATCGTATATACAGACCATCATTCACATCATAATAATACATGGCATCTATTCTACAATGGCATTCCTCTTCTGCTTATCCCGTCTGGCTACTTTATCCTGCTTCTTTAATTGGTTCATACTTGGTTCTTCGTTCTGTGCATCTAATTGTCTTTGTTCCCACGCCTCTTTTGTGACTGTATCTAGACATGAACTCCCCAATTTTCCTGCTCTATATTTCTGTATGATCCACATTGCAGT
>Ga0160429_1001551_pt1 | contig 12676 bp, 12 predicted proteins | sample SolpanmetagenomR_FD_108199 | JGI IMG/M metagenome (GOLD analysis project Ga0160429, IMG submission 108199) | Solar panel surface microbial communities from Lawrence Berkeley National Laboratory, California, USA - R | ecosystem: Engineered > Built environment > Solar panel > Unclassified ... | reverse complement strand
GCAGCGGCGAAATCTGCGCCGTGTCGGGCATCGAAGGCTTCGACATTGGGGACACCCTAGCCGACGCCGACAACCCCGAGCAGCTCGAGCGCATCAGCATCGACGAGCCGACGATGAACATGCTGTTCACCATCAACAACTCGCCGTTCTTCGGTAAGGAAGGTAAGTTCGTGACTTCGCGTCACTTGCGCGACCGTCTGTTCAAGGAAACCGAGAAAAACCTCGCCCTGCGCGTGGAGACGACCGACAAGGAGGACACCTTCCTCGTGTTTGGCCGTGGTATTCTTCACTTGTCGGTACTCATCGAAACGATGCGCCGCGAAGGCTACGAGCTGCAAGTGGGCCAGCCCCAGGTGTTGTTCAAGGAAGACGAAAACGGCAAGCGCCTTGAGCCCATCGAGCTGCTGGTAGTGGACGTGCCTGAGGAGTCGGCCGGCAAGGTTATCGAGCTGGTGAGCATGCGCAAAGGCGAAATGAGCATCATGGAGCCGAAGGGCGACTTGCAGCACCTAGAATTCAACATCCCGTCGCGCGGCCTCATCGGCCTGCGTAACAACGTGCTGACGGCTACCGGCGGCGAGGCTATCATGAACCACCGCTTCGTTGACTACGAAGAGCACAAAGGCCCCATCCCCGGCCGGATTGCTGGCTCGCTGATTTCGCTCGAAACCGGCCCCGGCACCGCTTACACCATCGACAAGATGCAGGACCGCGGTTCGTTCTTCGTGGACCCGGGTGAGGAAGTGTACGCTGGCCAGGTTATCGGTGAGCACACTCGCCCCAACGACTTGACCATCAACATCCAGAAGGGTAAGAAGCTGACCAACATGCGTGCCTCGGGTACGGATGACAACGCCAAAATCGTTCCGAAGCGTCAGTTCTCGCTGGAAGAAGCTATGGAATACATCCAGAAGGATGAGTACCTGGAAGTAACGCCGAAGTCGGTACGGATGCGTAAGATTTTGCTCGACGAAAACGAGCGCCTGCGCTACGCCAAAACTGCCGAATAGACCGCGGATTTAACTGATTGCGTGGATACGCCCACTGCGTGGGCTGACTAGGCTAGTGAGAAGGGAAAGGCTGCTTTTGGGCAGCCTTTCTTTGTTTTACCCTATTGCTTTTTTGTTTTTTATGGATGCTTTACCTGCTTTTATTCAGCTTTTTACCCTAGCCGATGCGGAGGCTAGCCAGCGTATTGAGGAGCGGCTAAGCTTGGTACTGCGCGACCCGGCGGCCTACCAGGATGCGTACGCCGAAGAGTTGGCCGAGCGCGGAATGGCTGAGGCGCTGCCCGCGCAGGAAGTGCGCGACGTAGCCCTCATCGATGCGCTGCTGAGCGAGGACTTGCTGTGGGAAAGTGATTACCAAGACCTCGCTGCCGAAACGGCTGAGGGCCTGAATGATATTTTGGAGCGCCAGCAGCGGCCCGAGCGCCTGCGACTAGCTTCGGCAGGCAAGGGGCCCGAGGCGCTGGACGCGTTGCAGGAGGCCCTGGAGCCCCTGGGGCTAGCCCTGGTGCTGCTGACGCTGGACAGCGATGCCTATCCGCTGAGCGTGGTAGCGGAGGCGCAGGCCGAGCAAGCGCGTGAGTTGGCCAGGGAGTTGGGCTTTGGCATGACGGTTTACTAGCCACCTGCTTGCGCGTGACGCGGATATTCGGTTCGCGGGTGGTGAAGGCTATCGCTCGCGAACTGGAAGTTCGCGTTACGCTTTAGCTCCGCTGGCGCACGGCCTCGAAAGTGAGTACGGCCGCCGCCACGCTCACGTTGAGCGAGTCGAGGACGCCGCGCATGGGGATAATAACCGTTTCGTCGCAGGCCTGGCGGGTGGCGGGGGTGAGGCCATCGGCCTCGGTGCCGAGCACCAGGGCAGTGGGGCCGGTGAAGCTGGCGGCGGTGTAACTTTTAGCGTCGTCGGCGAGGGCAGCGGCGAAGGTGCGGATGCCTTTTTCTTTGAGAAAGGCTAGCACCTCAGGCATGGGCGCGGCCACGGTGGGTACCGTGAAGATGCCACCCAAGCTGGCCCGGATGACGTTGGGGTTGTAGAGGTCGGTCCGGGCATCGCCTACCAGCACAGCGTGGGCGGGCGCGGCATCGGCGGTGCGCAGGATGGCACCGAGGTTGCCGGGCTTCTCCACGGCTTCGAGCACGATGACGAGGGGGTTTTTGGGCAGCACTAAGTCGGCTAGGGTGCGGCTAGGGGTGTGCAGCACGGCCAACACGCCGTCGGAGCGCTCGCGCACGGCCAGCTTGGCAAATACGGCGGCACTCACGGGCAGGTACTCGTAGGGGCGCGGCACGAGGCGGGCGGGCTCGGCTAGCTGGCGCGTTATTTCCTCGCCGGCCAGCTCCTCGCAAACAAACAGCGTGGCCACGGCCCAGCCAGCCTGGCGGGCGTTGGTAAGCTCGCGGTAGCCTTCGACCACAGTGAGGCCCTGGCGGCGGCGCTCGGCCGATTTTTCTTGCAGGCGCAGCACCTCTTTAATGCGCGGGTTGTGCAGGCTGGTAATGCGGTCGGGCTGGGCAGGGCGGGCGGCGTACATGCCACGAAGGTACTTCTTAGGGAAGAGGTGCGGGAGCTAGCGGGTGAGGAAGCGGCGAATAAGCTGGCTAAGGTGGCTCCAAAACCAATTTTTGCAGGACGTACCTTTGGGTTTCGGCTGGGCACTTAGGTTTTACCTAGGCACCTCATCACTTATTTCCTATTTCCCCTTGGCCCTCCGGCTCAATACCAAGATTCTGCTCGGCTTCGCCATTGCGCTGTCGGTGCTCACGGCCACCTCCATTACCTCGTACGTGGCCATTCAGCAGCTCAGCCGCTACACGCGGCTAGTCGAGCATTCGTACCGGGTGTTGCAGCAAACCGGCGACTTACGCATCAGTACTCGCGATGCGCAGAGCGGCATCCGTAACTACCTGCTGCTGGCCGACACCACCTACCTAGCCACCTACCGCAGCAACGCCCAACTAATGCAGCAGCAGGTAAAGACCCTGCATCGCCTGGTGGCCGACGACCCGCTGCAACACGCCCGCGCCGACTCGCTACGCGGCTTCGTGGCCCGGCAGCTGAAGGAGCTGGCCCTTTTTCGCACCTTTGCCCCTACCCCGCCAGCGGCCCAGTCGCTGCAATTGCGCGAGCAGGAGCCGCTACGCCGGGTGAAGGGCACAATAGGGCGCCTGCGCCAATACGAAGACGAGCTGTTGCGCAAGCGCAACCGTCAGCAATCGTTGTTTCAGAAACTAGCGCCGTCGGCCATCGTCGTGTCGTCGCTACTGGCCGTCATTATCGTGCTATGGCTGTTTCGCAAAATAGCGAACGAGCTGCGCGCCAACGACGAGCTGCGCCAGCAGCTCACGCGCACCAACCTCGACACCGCCCAGCGCATCCGGGCGATGGAGCACCTGACCCGGCAGGTAGTGCAGGGCGATTATAAAGTAAAAATCACCGACCCCGGCGCGCAGCAAGACCGCCTGTCTTCATTGGCCGCGCTGCTCAACCAGATGACCCAGGCATTGGACACGGCCTTTGGCGCGCTCGAAAACCGCAACAAGGAGCTCGACCAGTTTGCCTACGGAGCCTCGCACGACCTGAAGGCACCTCTGCGGGGCCTCCGCACCATTGTGCAGTGGATAGAGGAAGAGCGGGCCGACGAGCTGTCGCCCCAGCTGCGCATCTACCTGGACCAGATGAAGGGCCGCCTTTTCCGCCTCGACGACCTCATCAACGGCCTGCTGGCTTATGCGCGGGCTAGCCGCACCGAACGCCAGCTAGGGCCCGTGGAGGTGGCCCAGCTGGTGCACGAGGTGGCCGAATTGGTGGTGCCCCCCGATTTTACCCTCACCCTGGCCCCTGGCCTGCCTACCTTCGTGGCCGACCGCCTGGGCTTGCAACAAGTCTTCACCAACCTGCTCAGCAATGCGGTGAAGTACTACGCTGGCCCCGCCGGCCAGGGCCACGTGGCGGTGAGCGCCGAAGACCTGGGCACGCACTACGCGTTTCGGGTGCAGGACAATGGCCCCGGCATTGCGCCCGAGCACCATCAAAAAATCTTTCTGCTATTTCAAACCCTGCGCGACCGCCACACTGCCGAAAGCACCGGCATCGGCCTGAGCATCGTTAAAAAGCTCATCGATGACCAGCAGGGCCGCATTTGGGTTGAGTCGGCCCTGGGCCAGGGCGCGGCGTTCATCTTTACCTGGCCCAAGGGCGCGGCGGCCAGCTAGCCTCTTTTTTGCTTCTTTTTAATTATGACTCCCGATTCTTTTCTTTCTGCCGCTGGCACCACGCCGGAGCGCTCCGTTTTGCTGGTCGAAGACGACGTTTTTGATACCATGACGGCGCAAAAATCCTTCGCCCGCTTCAGCGTGCCGCATCAGCTGCACACGGCTTTCAACGGCGAAGAGGCGCTGGATATGCTGCTGGGGCGCAATGGCACGCCCGCCATCGAGCCGCTACCCGAAATCATTTTGCTCGACCTGAACATGCCCCGCATGAACGGGCTGGAGTTTCTGGAAATCGTGCGCGCCACGCCCGCGCTAGCCCACCTGCCGGTGTTCATCACCACCACCTCGGCCCTCGACCCCGACCGTGAGGCCGCCGCCCGCCTGGGCGTGAGCGGCTACATTTTGAAACCCCTCGACTTTGCCAGCGGCGACGACCTGGCCGACAGCCTGAGCTTGCTCGAAAAATTGCTGAAATAGCCATGACGCCCGCCGACAGCCACCACTTATTTGCGCAGGCGTTTGACACGTTTAAGGCTTTCGATGACCTGACGGTGGAGGCTAGCGGCTTCGTAGAGCAAGGCTTTCCGACCAGCATCTGGCAGATTATGCAGCACCTGCGGGCCTGGCAGGCGCACTAGCTGGGGCAGTTGCAGGGCACCGCCCCAGCCGAACAGTTCGACGAAAGGCAGAGCTGGCAAGCCCTGCGCGTGCCCTTTAGCCCGGCGGAGCTGCAAGCCGCCATCGCGCAGTTCAAGCAGCAGCTCGCGCAGCTGCAAGCCTGCGCTGGCCAGGCGCTGGGCAAGCCACCGGCGCTGCTAGCACGCGCAGCACTACTGCAGGAAGCCGCGCTGCACCTGGCCTTTCACCTTGGAGAGGTCGTGCTGATGCGGCGGCTGCAAGGCAATTATCCTCTGTCGGCGCACATGCAGACGTTTTTGCGGGCCTAGGCGGCGCGGGCAGTTGGCGAGTTTCTCCGGCCGCCCGGCGAGCGGCCGGGCGGGGCACTTTTGCGCCGGGGCACCGCGTTGGTGGGGCACCGGCCGCAGTTGGCTGGTAGCGCCTTTATTTGTCTGCATGAAACTCTCGTTCGTTGCGCTGCTAGGCCTGGGGCTGAGCACCGCCTGGGCCCCGGCCGCGGCCCAAAATGCGCCGCGCCAGCTAGGGGGGGCGCCCGTAGTGCCCGCGCCCGCCCCGCGCCAGGCGGCGCCCGCGCCCCGGCAGCTCGAAGCCGTGCCCACCCCTAGCCCGGCACCCACCCCGGCCGTGGCCGCTGACTCGACGCGCCCGGCGCCCGTGGCCACCAGCCCGGCGGCCAGCCCCGCCCCGCCGCCCGCCGCTGCATCGGCTCAGCCGGCGCCCAGCCCGTTTAACCGGCCCTACATTATGGGGGGCTCGGCGCAGCCCACGCGCTACCAGGTGGGCCTCAAAAACGGCGCCGTGTATAATGTGTACGAGGTGGAGGTGAAGCAGCCGCTGTTTGGGCGCAACTTTTTGCTGCTCGATGGCCAGCGCCGGGTTGACCTGAGTGAGGTGGGCTTTTACGAAAACGAAACCGGCCACTACGTGCGTACCACCCTGCCGCGCTCGTCGCGCGAGGCCACGCTGCGGCGCGAAGCAACGGGCCGCATCAGCCTATACGCCACCTACAACACCAGCTACGCGCCGGGCGGCTTCGGAATGCCGGGCTACGGCTACGGGGGCTTCGGCTACGGCGGCTTCGGGGGCGCGCCCTACAGCGGCTACCGCACCACCAAAACTGAGTATTTCTCGAAAGACAACGGCCCCATTCAGAACCTGAACGCCCGCAACCTGGCCCTGGCCACCACCGATAACGCGGGGGCGCAGGCCCTGCTAGCCCAGGCCCGGCACTACCAAACCGCCACTACGGCGGCCTACGTGGCGGGCGGGGCGCTGCTGGCCTACGGCCTGCTGCAATCGTTTCAGGCCAATAGTACGGGTATTTCGGCCGTTACCTACGCCGCCATTCCGGTGCTCATCGTGCCTCTCATTTTCCAAAGCAAGCAGGCTTCGGCTCAGCGCCAAGCCATTACGCTCTACAATAGCGGCGAGCTGCGCTAAGTAAGGTGCGGTGGGGCGGCGCGGAGCTTCGCCCTACCGCACCCAACCTCGGGTGCCGGTTTGCAGTACCCTAGCCCATGCCTTCTTCCCGCGTGGCGGCCCCCGCCGATGCTCCCGATTTTGCGGCCCGCCAGGCGCTGGCCCTGCTGGCCCACCAGCGGCTGTGCGCCGAGTACGGGGCGCCGTTTTATTTTTTCAGTGATAAAGACCCGCTGAGCGAGCTCATTAGTGCGTTGCTCTCGCACCGCACCAAAAATGCCGACTCGCACCGCGCTTACCAGCAGCTGCGCGCCACCTTCCCGGCCTGGGAAGACGTGCGCGATGCCCCGACCCTGGATGTGCAGCGGGCGCTCAGCGCCTGCACCTGGCCCGAGCAAAAAGCGCCGCGCATTCAAGCCGTGCTGCGCGAGATAAGCCGGCGCTGCGGCGATGAAAACCTGCCGCCCTGCTCGCTCGATTTTCTGGCCGACCGCCCCATTCCCGAGGCGCGCGCCTGGCTCGAAAGCATTACGGGCGTGGGGCCCAAAACTAGCGCAGCCACCTTGCTGTTCAGCAAGTTGCGCCTGCCGGCCATGCCCGTCGATAGCCACCACCACCGCGTGGCGCAGCGGCTAGGTCTCATTGGGCCCAAGGTGGGCGAAGGGCCGGCCCACGCGCTGCTGGCCGCCCTGCTGCCGCCCGGCTGGACGGCCCAGCAGGTGTACGACCACCACGAGGCGCTGATGTACCACGGCCAGAAATGCTGCTACTACCACCAGCCCGCGTGCAGCCGCTGCGTGATGCTTGATGTGTGCCCGGTGGGGCAGGCCAGCCTTAGCCAAGCGGGCTAGGCCCTAGCCGATTTTCCAGCAATACTACCCTTACTAATCAGTTGATTCTGCATCTGCAAGCAAAGCCTAATGCTCGCCGCAACCAGCTGCTGCCCGGCCCCGCAGGCCGCTGGCTGGTGCGCCTGGCGGCGCCACCCCAGGATGGCCAGGCCAACGCCGTGCTGCTCGCCTTTCTGGCCGAGTTGTTTGGGGTGCCCAGGCGCGCTGTGCAGTTGCTGAGCGGCCACACCGCACCCTTCAAAAAGGTGGCGATAAGCGGCCTCAGCGACGAGGCCGGGGCCGCCGTATTAGCTCGCCACGCGGCGACCGGGGGCTAGCGCCTTATTTCTTGCGCTTCCAGTGGTAGTAGCGGCGGTACCAGGTGGAGGTTTTTTTGAACAGGCTGCTGGCCGACTCGTGCGGAAACATATTGATGCGAAAAATTTGCAACCGGTCGTCTTCCAGGTGCATACCGCCGCTGTCGGTAGCTACGGCGTAGGTAAAGCCGGCCTCGGCCGCCAGGCGTTTGGTTTCGGGGCTGAGGTCACCGTAGGGGTAGGCAAACGACAGAACGCTGGTACCCAGGCGGCGCTCTAGCTCGGTTTTGCTAGCGGTCATTTCGTGGGCAGCCGCGGCGGCGGGCAGGCTAGCCAGGCGTGGGTGCGTGAGGGTGTGCGCGCCTATTTCCCAGCCCGCCGCCACAAAAGCCTGCTTCTGGGCGGCGCTCATAAGGTCGGCGCGGGGCTCGGTGGGGTCCACGGCGAGGTCCCACTGGTTGTGGCGCACCTCGAAGTCGCCCAGCAGATACAGCACGCCGCGGTAGCCGTACTGCTGCATCAGCGGTAGCAGATTGGTATAATTATCGGTGTAGCCGTCGTCGAACGTGAGCACGATGGGCCGGCGCGGAAAATCGGCTAGCGGGCGCCGGCCACTGGCAAAATCCTGATAATCCTGGAACGTAATGGGCGTGAGCCCCCGACTTTTGAAATACGCCAGGTGCCGGGCAAAATTTTCCTTCGTAACAAAAATCTGGTGCTTGGTGGCAATCGGCTCGTCGGGAATTTTGTGGTACATGAGCACCGGCAGAAAGCCGGGCGCGGCCAACGTCATGCGCGCCGATTCATACACGCCCAGCGCGCGGGCCGCCACGCGGGCCAGGTCGTAGTCGGCCCGCACCTGCCGGGCCAGGGCCGGGGCCACGCGGTGCGGCTGCGCCAGAAAAGCCCGCGCCTCGGCCAGCACCGGGGCCGGGTCGAAGCTGGCGGCTGGCTGCTGCCGGGCTAAGATATCGCCGAAGTTGGACGCTGCCACCGCCGGGTAGCTCGCCAGGGTCACGGGGCCAGCGTAAAGCGCCTCCCCCAGGGCTAGCACGGCGCGGCCCTGCCCCAGCGCCTCCATCGCCACGCGCCCGGCCCCGATAACGAGGTCGGTGCGGCGCAGCCAGCCCGCCACGTCGTCGGTGAAGCCAATAACTTCGACGCGCTCGCCGTACTGGCTTTGGAGCTGGGCCAGGGCCGTTTTACCCGCCTGCGGCAGCTGCTCCAGCTCCCCGCCGATGAGCGTAACGCGCAGCTGCCCAAACTCTTGCAGCAGCGCCGGAAACACGTGCTGCAAAAGTGCCGCCGCCCGTTCGCCCTTGGGCCCATTGAAGCGTCCGATAAAGGCTAGGCGCAGTAATGGAGAATCAGAAAGTAAAAACGAAGCATTAAAAATTGAATCTGACGAGTTTTCCAGCTCTTTGCCAGCCGTTTTTAATGCTTCGTTTTTACTTTCTGACTCCCAATTGATTCCATTGGGCACTACCACAATTTTGGCCGGCGCCATCTTCACTTCCTCGCGCAGGTGCTCGGCCAGGTTTTCGCAGATGGCGATGACTTTCTGGCCATAAACATCAAATAGCGAAGTAGATGCGTGCAGGTGCTGGCGGCCGTGTACGGTACTGACCAGCGGCACCCCTAGCCCGCGCAGGGCGAAGTAGCTGACCCAGCTAGCCGCCCGCGAGTGGGCGTGCACCACGTCGATATTGTGCCGCCGCACCAGTTCGCGCAGCGCCCGGACGTTGCGCAGCCGCTGCCCATACTTGCGCTGGCTGATGGGTAGCTGCACTTGCGCTGCCACCGTGGGCAGCGCCGCCATGTCGGAGGCTAGCCACACCTGGTGGCCCTCGCGGTGGTGGGCCTCGGCCAGGGCCACGGCGTAGGCCACCGAGCCGGCATAGAAATTGGCGGATAGGACGTGCAGGATGCGCATGACGCAAAGGTCGCGCTGTGCCGCGGACTCTGCGAGTCCGTGCGGGCTAATGCCGGGCTGTTCTCAAAAGCGGACTAGCACAATCCGCGGCGCGGGGCCTAGGCCCAGGCGCGGCCGGCCACGTTGCTCATGTACTTCTGGCCGCTGCCGGTGTTGAGGAGCAGAACGCGCTCGTCGGCGCGCAGCCAGCCATCGGCCAGGAGCTGGCGGGCAGCCATCCACACGGCGGCGCCCTCAGGAGCGATAAACAAGCCTTCGTGGCGGCTCAGCTCGCGCATGCCTTCCAGCATGCCCTCCTCGCTGATGGCGACTACTGTGCCCTGCGACTCGCGCAGCACTTGCAGCATCAGGGGCTCGCCCAGGGGGCGGGGCACGGCCAAGCCGTTGGCTAGGGTGGGCCGGCCGTTGTAGGCGTGACAATTGGCCTGGCGGCCGAGGTAGGTTTCGAGCAGAGGGCAGCAGTTTTCGGCCTGCACCGCTACCATGCGGGGCAGCTTGGTTTCGGGAGCTAGCCAGCCCAGGACCTTCATTTCCCGAAAGGCTTTCCAGATGCCAATGAGGCCGGTGCCGCCGCCGGCGGGATAGAGCAGCACATCGGGCAGTTCCCAGTTCAATTGCTCAGCAATCTCGTAGCCCATAGTCTTCTTGCCTTCAAGGCGGTAGGGTTCCTTGAGGGTGGAAATATCGAGCAGTTCGCCGCCGGCGTTGAGCTGGCGCACGCGGGCCGCACAGTCGTTGATGAGGCCATCAACCAGCTCTACCTGAGCGCCATACCAGTAGCATTCTTCCTTGAAGGCCTCGGGCGTGTGGCGCGGCATCACCACAGTAGCGGCTAGCCCACCGCGCGCGCAGTAGGCCGCCATGGCCACGCCCGCGTTGCCGGCAGTAGGAATGATGCAGCCCTGCACGCCCAGCTCCTTGGCCTTGGAAATAGCCATGCTCAGGCCCCGCGCCTTAAACGAGCCGGTGGGGTTCTGGCCTTCGTCTTTGAGGGTGAGGTTGCTTAGGCCGTAGTGCGCCGCCAGGCGGGGCAGCGCGAGCAGCGGCGTGAAGCCCTCCCCTAGCGTTACTTTATTGGCCTCGTCGAGCAGCGGCAGCAGCGCCCCGTAGCGCCACATCGAGCTGTCGCTCAAGGTGATGCCAGCTTCGCGGCTCAAGGGCCGGCGCAGGTGGTAGTCGGCCACCAACGGCTGCTGGCAGCAGGCCGATACGCCTTGCAGCTCGAAGGGCGAATACGCAGTGCCGCAGCTGGCGCAGTGCAGGGCGTGTATCCGGGAATGGGGCGACGTGGCTACTTGGTTCATACCGCAAAGGTCAGGTATCCTGCCTCGCACACTATGCCCTAGTGAAATGGGATTTTTGCATAGCCTATTCTCTACGGGAATAGTAACGCTGCGTAAAGCGCAGAAAGTCGCGGTATGGGCCGTTGTTCTCCGTGCCTTTGCGCTGAATAAAATTAAACTGCCTTTTAAGGAACAAGTCCTTGATTTTCACCTCTATCAGCTCGCCGCTGGCCAGCTCCTTCAGCACGGCTTGGCGGGGTAGAAAGGCCAGGCAAGTGGCTTCCACGCGGATAAAATTCTTGAGGGCCTCGGTGCCACCCAGGCGCACCCGCACGGGCAGGGTAGCTAGCCGCAACTGGTGCTTCTCCAGGGCTTCTTCGAGCACGGCCAGGGTACCCGAGCCCACCTCGCGCAGGGCCAGCGGGATGCTGAGCAGGGCGGCCACCGCCAGCGCGCGGTCGGCCAGGGGGTTGCTGGCGGCGCACACGGCCACCACTTCGTCGGTGAGTAGGGGGGTGTAAGTAACGTTGCTTACTTTGTGAATACCCTCGATGATGCCCAGCTCAATCTCGTGCTCCAGCAGCGCCTTGAGAATGTTGTCGCTGTTGCGGTTTTTGAGGCTGAGCTGGTGCTGCGGGTGCTGGCGCAGCCAGGCCGCCACCACCGGCGGCAGCACATAGAGCGAGATGGTGGTGCTGGCCCCGATGAGCAGGTGCACGGCCGGCGCAAAGGCCGGGCTGGCCTCGCTCATCTCCTGCTGAAGCTCTTGCTGCAATTGCTTGGCCTGCAAGAGCTTTTGATACAGCTTCTGGCCGGCAGGCGTGAGCTGCACGCTGCCCCCCAGCCGCTCGAAAAGGCCGGTTTTGTAGTATTCTTCCAGCGCCTTTACCTGCTTGCTCACCGCCGACTGGCTGATGAACAGCGCCTGCCCGGCCTTGGTGAAGCTCAGGCGCTGGGCTACTTCGAGGAAGACTTCGTGGGGGTGGGACAGCATGGGGCAAAGGTGCGCAGTTTCACAGCGCTATCGTTCAAGAAAGGTCACCCGAGGCTTTGCCGAAGCGTCTGGCCTGCATCGTTGAATTGGTAATCTAACGATGCAGGCCAGACGCTTCGGCAAGCTCAACATTACGTTCTTTTTTACTTCGTTACGCGTTCACATTAACGCTTTTCCGGTAATAACGGCTCTGTTTTTATGGCAGCCGCACCCTACCTTTCCCGCGCCGATTATCCCCAGCTCTTTTATGCGCCAACGCTACCTGCTGCCGCTACTTTTTCTGGCCCTCACGGCCTCCTTTTCCTGCTCTAAAAAGGCCAACCAGGAGCAGGCCGACGCCGCTACCCAGGCGGCGGGCGAGGAAATCGACCCCACCCAAAACCTGGTGTTCAGCTTCGACGAGCCGGTGGTGCCGGCTAGCCAGGCGGGGCGCTGGGACACCACGCGCTACGTGCAGTTTGAGCCGGCCATCAAGGGCAAGTTTAAGTGGGTGAACGACGGGCGCGAGCTGGTATTTTCGCCGCTGGAGCCGTTTCGGCCGAGCACGGCGTTTTCGGCTAATCTGCGGAGCGCCGCGCTGCCTTCGGGCAAGCAAAAATTGACGCTGGCCCGCTCGAAGTTTCACACGCCGTTTCTGGAAATGAAGGGCGCGCAGGTATTTTACGGGCGCAGCAACCGCGCCTCCGGCACCGCCGAACTGCGCGCCAATGTACTGTTCAACTACCCCGTGCGGCCGGCAGACCTACGCTCGCGCCTGCACCTCACGCAGGGTGGCCGGCCGGTGGCCTTCACCCTTACCGCCGCCGAGCCCGACCGCGCGCTGGCGCTCACCCTCAACCAAGAAGTGGAGGCTAGCCAGCCGCTGCACTTCGAAGTTGATGCCGGCCTGCCGGCCGTGGCCGGTAGCCAGCCCACCACTAGCCCGCTGCAAGCCGACACCGAGGTGCCCGACCAGCAAACCCTGCAAGTGCGCGAGCTGACCGGCCAGGTGCTCAACGGCCAGGCCGTGGTGACGCTGCTTACCAACCAGCCGGTGTC
>Ga0160429_1001550_pt1 | contig 12677 bp, 11 predicted proteins | sample SolpanmetagenomR_FD_108199 | JGI IMG/M metagenome (GOLD analysis project Ga0160429, IMG submission 108199) | Solar panel surface microbial communities from Lawrence Berkeley National Laboratory, California, USA - R | ecosystem: Engineered > Built environment > Solar panel > Unclassified ... | reverse complement strand
TTCCTCGCGCGCCGGGGTCCCTACGGCGGGCACCCCCTCATCACCACCAACGGCGCGCGCGACGTAACCGTCGCTGCGCTGACCGCGGACCAGAGCGGTGACGTCCTCGGGGCCGACGTGCCCGGTCGGCTCGTCGAGTACCTGGTCGACGGGCGCCGCAGCGAGAACCTCCTCATCGAGGACGTCACCACCCGCAATCCCTTCACGTACTCCATCGCGATCGTCGGTTCTACCCGATTCTGTGTGCGTGGCTGCCGAACCTCCATCTCGACGTCCGGGCGTTACACCCAATTGGACGGCATCCACGTGCTCGGCTCGCGCCACGGCGAAATCACGGGCAACGACGTGGACCAAGGCGGGGGTGAGGACGGTGACGACGGTCTCGTCGCCCACACGATCACTGAGCCCTGCCACGACGTCGTGTTCCAAGACAACCGGGTGCGTGGGGGCCTGCACGGCTCCGCCATGCAGCTCGCCGTGGGCAGCGCCACTCTTCAGGACATCGTGATTCGCAACAACTACTTCTACGACTCACCTCGTGGTCTGCGGTCGGGACGGTGGGCGGAAGGCGGCGTGCTGCGCGGCATCACCGTGGGTGGTAGCCCAGCGGCTGGCAACGCGTTCTTTGACAACGGCGGGCAGGCCGTCAACCTCTCAGAAGTCCCCACGGAGGACGTCGTGGTCAGCCACAATTCCTCAGTCCGAAGTGGCGGTTTCGTCGGACGACGCGGCACCCTGCTGCAGAACAACGCCGTGGACAACGCCAGAGCCTGACGCCTACCGGCCGCCTGCTCGCAGGAAGGCCTTCGAGGGCGAGGATCCTCGCGACGTGCCGCTGGACAGGACCGGAGCGAGCGGCACGCCGCACTGCGCGTCTCCCAGTCGGACGGCGTCCCCTGGCCGGTCCGCTCCGGGTCAGCACAGATCACATGCTGCGACCCGGGCCCGGGCCGGCCCGGTCCGCTCGGTTCGATCTGCGCTCACGGGCAGGGCCCACAGGGATCGCTGTGGAGCCGGTCAAGGCAGTCTCGTGCTGCGGTGACGCCCTGCTCGGGTGGCGCGTCGCTGGCGGACGGAGCACCCAACTCCGGACTGTCGTGGCTACTGTCGATCGCCGTGTCGATCACGTGGACGTGACAGGAGCCGCGGAGGTCAAGGAGCCGACCGGCCCGAGCGTGGCCCCTCCCCCGACCATTCGACTGGAGGCCGCTCGAGGCCTAAGAGGCGACCACCCCGAAAAACCGCGACCTTCTACGGCTCAAGCGTCGATCGCAGGAGACCGACTTCTGATGGTGCACCCCCCCTTGCACCCTGATGGATCGGACCCCCCTCCATGCGCACGCCCTCTTTCAAGAAGACCGTCAACCTACTGCTCGCCTGTGGTCTGCTCGCCGGGACGGCCGCGACGGCCGGCTCTGCGCAGGCGGCCACCTCGGACTGTTCCTTGAGCGGGGCGACGGGCGCGACGAGCACCCGGCAGTTCTCGCCCACCGGCATCACGGCCAATGACGGCCGCGACGACACTGTGGGTCTGCAGGCGGCGATCGACCGCGCCGGTTCCGCTGGCGGAGGTGTCGTCAGCGTTCCCAGCGGCACCTTCACCCTCAACGGTCACCTGGTCCTCCGGAGCGGCGTGAAGCTGATGGGCCAGGGGTACGCCACCGTTCTCAAGGCCGGTCCCGGATTCCTCGCCCGCACCGGACCTCGCGGCGGGTACCCCGTTATCACTACGAGCGGGGCTCATAACGTCACCATCACCAACCTCGTCGCGGACCAGAGCGGGGACACCCTCAACGGCAACGTCGCCGGGCGGCTCAACGAATACGTCGTCGACGTCCGCGGGTCGGTCAATGCGGTCGTCGACGGCGTCCACACGCAGAACCCGTTCACCTACTCCATCGTCGCCGCGGACAGCAGCCGGTTCTGCTTCACCCGCAGCACCACCAGGAGCAACACGTACGGCAAGTACGACCAGCTCGACGGAATTCACATCCTCAACTCCTCCTTCGGCGACGTTACGGGTAACGACGTCGACCAGCGTCTGGGTTCCGACGGCGACGACGGGCTGGTCGCGCACACCTACAACGGATCCGTCCACGACGTGCGCTACGTGGGCAACAAGGTGCGCGGGGGTAACCACGGATCAGCGATGCAACTCGCCTACACAAGTTCTAGTGACCGCATCTACAATCTGACGATCCAGCGCAACGAGTTCTGGGGTTCACCGCTCAGCCTGCGCACCGGGATCTACGGGTCGAGCGGTCGTGCGGACTACATCACCGTCGGCGGCGCCGAAGGGCAGGGCAACAACTTCCACGACAACGGTGGTAACGCAGTCGACTTCGCGGGCGCCTTGAGCAACGTCCGCGTCACCTACAACCGGGTCTGCAACAGCGGCGCGATCAGGGTGACCAGTGGATCGGGCAACGCCGTGGCTAACAACACCGGCTGCTGACTTGGACGGTGCCGCAAGGTGTCGCACCGCCTCTACGAGGCGGTGCGACTCGGCGCGTCGGGGCCTTCGCCGGAGCACCGGCACCCCTCCAAGTCAGCCGCGGCGGCAATTCCTCCGCCTGGGCTGGGGCCCGTCGCGGCGCGTCCCCTCGACCAGGGACCGTCGGCGAGCTCGCCGTCCAGCACGGTCACCGCACGCCCAACGAGGTGTACACGGTCCCGGACGACCTCGACCTGCAGGACCCCGCCCCGCGGGGAGACCTGGTGAGCCAGGAACGACGTCTGGCCCAGCCTCGGCGCCCAGTAGGGGCCGAGAGTGCAGTGGGCACTGCCCGTGACCGGGTCCTCCGCGACGCCGACGCGCGGGCCGAACCAGCGGGAGACGACGTCGGGCGTCCCGAGCGAGGCGTCGTCGAGGCCCGTGCGCGGCTCGGTGGCCGCCGTGACGACGATGCCGCGCGCGTCCACGCCCGCGAGCGCCGCGACGTCCGGCACCAGCGCCCGAACGACGTCCTCGTGCCCCACCTCGACGACGACGTCGACGCCGTCGGTGCCCACGGCCACCAGCGGGGTGCCGAGCGCGGCCGTCAGCAGGTCGACCAGCTCGCCCGTCACGGGGGTGGTGGCGCGGGCCGGGAAGTCGAGGCGTACCGCGCCGTCGGCCTCCCGTTCGGCCCGCAGCTCCCCGCTGCGCGTGGCGAAGGCGAAGGGCCCGGGCTCGCCGTCCTCGGCCAGGGCGTGCGCGGTGGCCAGGGTCGCGTGCCCGCAGAGGTCCACCTCCACGAGCGGGGTGAACCAGCGCAGGCCGTAGGCGCCGGGCGCCTGCCCCCGCACCGCGAACGCCGTCTCGGAGAGGTTCAGCTCGGCGGCGACGTCGTGCATCCACGCCTCCGGCGCGGGCTCGTCGAGGACCACGACCCCCGCGGGGTTGCCCGCGAACGGCCGGTCGGTGAAGGCGTCGACGATGCGCAGTCTGACCACGCACGCACAGTAGGGCGCTCCTGCTCGCGGTCGCTGCCCCGGGGGGCTGGGGCCAGCGCCTAGGGTGAGCCGCGTGACGCAACGCCTCCCGCTGTTCCCCCTGGGCAGCGTCCTGTTCCCGGGCCTGGTGCTGCCGCTGAACATCTTCGAGCCGCGCTACCGCGCCCTCGTGGCCGACCTCGTGGCGCAGGAGGAGGACGCGCCGCGGGGCTTCGGCGTCGTGGCGATCAAGGCGGGCCACGAGGTGGGCGACGGCAACGTCCACGCGCTGCACGCCGTCGGCTGCGTGGCCCTGCTGCGCGAGGTCACGGAGCTCGAGGACGGCGGCTACGAGATTGTCACCGTCGGGGCCTCCCGCTTCCGGGTCGTCGACATCGACGCCGACGCCGGCACGCCGTACCTGACCGGCGTCGTCGAGCCCTTCGGCGAGGACGGCGACGAGGCCGACGACGACCCGGAGGTGCAGGTGCTCGCCGCGGGCGTGCGGAGGCGCTTCGACACCTACCGCGACCAGCTGGACATCGGCGGCAGCGACGCCCCCGACGACCCGTCGGTGCTGTCCTACCTGGTCGCCGCGGCCGCCGTGCTGCCCCTCGTGGAGCGCCAGCGCCTGCTGGAGGCCCCCGACACGCGCAGCCGGCTGAAGGCCGAGCTCGACCTGCTCCAGCAGGAGCTGGGCCTCATCACGACCTTCGGGACGGTCCCGGCCTCCGACGTGCCGGGCGAAGCGCCCAACCCGAACTAGGCGGGCCGGCGTGGCGAAGCGGCGCGCGGGCGCCGAGGCGGGCACGCCCGCGCTGCGCGTCCTGGCCGAGGCCGGGGTCGCCCACACCGCGCACCCGTACGCGCACACCGAGGGCGAGGCGCGCTTCGGCGACGAGGCGGTCCGCGCCCTGCGCGAAGCTGGCGTCGACGCCGGCCCGAGCGGGTGCTGAAGACGCTGCTCGTCGACGTCGACGGCCGCCTCGTGGTGGCCGTCGTGCCGGTGGCGGCCTCGCTCGACCTCAAGGCGCTGGCCGCGGCGGCGGGTGGGAAGCGCGCCGCGATGGCCGACCCGGCCCGGGCGCAGCGCTCCAGCGGCTACGTGCTGGGCGGCATCAGCCCGCTGGGGCAGCGCACGCGGCTCGCCACCGTGGTCGACGCCTCAGCCCTGGCCTGGCCCACCGTGCTCGTCAGCGGCGGGCGCCGGGGCCTGCAGGTGGAGCTGGCCCCCGACGACCTCGTGCGGCTGACGAACGCGGTGACGGCGACCGTGGCGCGCTGAGGCCCGGTGCAGGCGGTGGCCTCAGGACGCGTAGACGACCACGTTGTCGCGGTAGTGCCCCGAGGAGCGGTCGAAGCTGCCCCCGCACGTGAGCAGCCGCAGCGCGGGTCCGGGCACCGGGCCGTAGACGGTCGCGGTGGGGAAGGCGTCCTTGGCGTACTGCTCGACCCCGTCGACGTGGAACACGACGACCGCGCCGTCGGCGCGGGTGATGCGCACCTCGTCGCCGGCCGCGAGGTCGCGCAGCCGGAAGAAGGGGGCGGGGCCGCTCTTGGAGTCCACGTGCCCCGCGACGACCGCGGGCCCGACGTCGCCGGGGGGCGGCCCGCCGTCGAACCAGCCGACCTGCTGGTAGTCCGCGGGGACCTCGAGCGTCCCGTCCCCGGCGACGCCCAGGTCGATGAGGGGGACGTCGATGCCCGCCGCGGGCACCTGCAGGCGCACGGGGACGGAACCGGCGTCGACGGCGCGGGGGCCGCCCGCCGGCACGGGTACCGATCCCTCTCCGGGGGCCGGGATCGCGGCCGGTGCGCCCCCCGGGGACGCCGGGGCGGCCGCCGGGCTGGAGGCGACGGCCGTCGGCGCGGCCGCGGTGGACGACGGGCCGGAGGCGGGGGCGTCGCTCGCCGGCGACCTCGTGGCGGCGCAGCCGGCCAGGACCAGCGCCGCGGCGAGCAGCGCCGCGGCGCGCGGGGGTCTCACGCCGTCCGGCCGTGCACCCGCCGCCGGACGAGGGCCGCCGCGAGGAGCAGCAGAGCCGCGCCGGCGACGACGGGGGCGAACTCGGGCCGGGTGCCGGTGACGGAGGTGGCGGTGGCGGTACCGCCCCCACCGGTCTGCGCTCCGCCCACCGGCATGGCCGCGGCGCCCGCGGCGTCGGTGACGGCGCGCACGCCCAGCGCCCCACCGGCGTCGACGACGACGAGCGTGTAGACGCCGCCGGCGGCGAGGTCCACCGTCGCCGTGGCCGCGGGCAGCCCCGCGGCGGCGGTCTCGAGGACCCACTGCCCGGCGGGCACCGAGGCGTAGGCCGTCGGCTGGCCGAAGGCGGCGCCGTCGGCGATCACGGGCCCGTTGCGCGCCGTGACCGTGACGGCCGGCGCGGCGGAGGCGGCGGGCAGGACCCGCACGCGGACCTGACCGGCGGGGGGCGGCGTCAGGTCGTCCTGCAGCGTGGCCAGGCGCGGCGCCTGCAGCGAGCCCAGCCCGGCGAGGGTGTACGCCTTGCCGGCCTCGGCGGTGAAGGTGCTGGAGAGCACGGGCGCGCTGGTGCGCGCGGCGCCCGCCGGGCGCACCTCGGCGGTGTAGGCCCCGGGGGCCAGGCGCTGGTACGGCGCGACGTCGCCGTACCCGGCGCCGAGGGCCAGGTCGACGGTGGTGCCGCCGCCCGCGGGCGTCGCCGTGACGTCCATGGCCTGCAACCCGGGCACGAGGTGACCGGCACGGACCCACGCGTCGCCGGGCACGGTCGCCGCCCGGGCCCCCGTCGCGGTGAGCAGGACGAGCAGGACAGCGGTCAGGACGGCGGCGGCCAGCGACGCCGGCCGTGCGGTGCGGCGCAGACCGCGCGGGTCGGAGATCGGTTCCACGGTTGGTTCCCCCTCGGGCGTGCTCACGCGGTGCCGAGCAGGCACCGGAGACGACGACGGCGGGCGGGTGGGCTCCGGAGGGAGGTCCGGCGGGTGCCGACCTCGCGTCTCCGCACACCGCGGCGCGGCCGTCAGTGTGACCCACATCCGGAGGTGGCGCACGCCTCGCCGCCCGCCGGCCGGGGCTGCGGGAGCCTCCGGGAGGCCGGAACTCGCCCGAGGGTGGGCGCAGACCCGTTGTGGCAGAGGGAGGCCGGGGAAACCTGGGCGAGACGGGACCCGACGGGATCCTCACCCGGAACTCCGGGGCGGACGGTCCCAGCCGCGCCCGCTGCCGCGATCCCCGGGGTTCTGCGACCCGACCGGGCGACGCGGAGTGACATTGTCGCCACTCTGCGAAGTTCTTGACCAGAGCTCCCATCCGTTCGGCCCATCGCCCCGAAGGGCATGCGTGGCTACCCCTCGTCCTGAACCCGCACCGGTCGACGACCGTGCGCACGCTCGACGACCCGGGGCCGAGACTCGACCGCCCACCCGCCGGAGGCACACCCCCATGACGACGACCCAGCTGCGCGACGCGACGACCCCGAGGGTGTCGATCATCGTCCCGGCCCGCAACGAGGCCCGGAACCTCGAGGTGGTGCTCCCTCAGCTCCCCCCGGTGCACGAGGTGATCGTGGTGGACGGGCACTCCTCCGACGACAGCGCCGAGGTCGTGGCGCGCGTCCTGCCCACCGCGACGTTCCTGCAGCAGACCCGCAAGGGCAAGGGCAACGCCCTGGCCGTGGGTTTCGAGGCCGCGACCGGCGACATCGTCGTCATGTTCGACGCCGACGGTTCCGCCGACCCCCGCGAGATCGACGACTTCGTGGCGGCGCTCACCGCCGGGGCCGACTTCGCCAAGGGCAGCCGGGTCCTGGCGGCCGGCGGGAGCGAGGACATCACGGTCATCCGCGACGCGGGCAACCGGATGCTGACGCTCATCACGAACGTGCTGTTCCGCACCCGCTACACCGACCTCTGCTACGGCTACAACGCCTTCTGGCGAGACGTGCTGCAGCACCTCAGCATCCCGTCCTCGCGCCTGAGCGCGGCGCAGTGGGGCGACGGCTTCGAGATCGAGACGCTCATCAACTGCCGGGTGGCCGCGGCCGACCTGCAGATCCACGAGGTGCCGAGCGTGGAGCTGCAGCGCCTGCACGGCGAGAGCAACCTGCACGCCGTCCGCGACGGGCTGCGCGTGCTCAAGACCATCGTGACCGAGCGGTTCCGCGACGGCCGCACGCACACCTCCGCGCCCGCCGCCGAGGTGCGCAGCGTCGCCCACGCGCCGTCCCCGCAGGTGGCCGCGCAGCGCCAGGCCGCCGTGGACGAGAACCTCACGGCCACCGCCGCGACGGAACCCGTCGCGGACCGGGTGATCGACCTGCGCGCCCTCGAGGTGGACGTGGACGCCGACGCGCGGGAGAACGCGTGACGGCGGACGCCGCGGCGAGGGGTCCCCGCGTCCTCGTCGTGGGTTCCGGCTGGCGCTTCACCTCGGGGATCAGCTACTACACCTGCCGGTTGACGAACGCGTTCGCGGCCGTCACCCCCACCAGCGCGCTGCTCATGCGGCGCCTCGTGCCTCGTGCCCTGTACCCGGGCCGCAAGCGCGTGGGTGCCGTCGTGAACGACCTGCAGTACGCCCCCGGCGTCGACGTCCTCGACGGCGTCGACTGGTACTGGGGCACCACGGCGCCCGCGGCCGCGCGGTTCCTCGCCGAGCAGCGGCCCGACGTGGTCGTCCTGCAGTGGTGGACCGGCGCGGTGCTGCACTCCTACCTGCTCATCGCCGCGCTCGCGCGGCGCCACGGGGCCAAGGTCGTCGTGGAGTGGCACGAGGTCCAGGACACGGGTGAGGCCCGCATCCCCGGCGTCGTGCGCTACGTGCGGCTCGCCATGCGCGCGCTGCTGCGCCGCGTCGACGCCCACGTCGTGCACTCGGCCTTCGACTCCGCTGCCCTGCAGCAGGTCTACGGCCTCGACCCCGCGACGGTCACGACGATCCCGCACGGACCGTACGACCACGTGGTCGAGGCGGTGACCAGCCCCTCCGCCCCCGTGGCGGGAGACCCGCCGCCCGGCGGCCTGGTGCCCGCCCGGCGCACCTCCTCCGAGAGCCTGCCGGCGGCGGGAACCGCTGCCTCGGAACCCCTCCGCCTGCTGTTCTTCGGGACGATCCGTCCCTACAAGGGCCTCGAGGACCTCGTCGAGGCGTTCTCCTCGCTCCCCCGCGCGGTGGCCGAGCAGTTCCGGCTGAGCATCGTCGGGGAGACGTGGGAGGGCTGGACGCACCCGCTGGAGGCGGCCGCGGCCAGCCCGCACGCCGACCTCATCGACGTCGTGAACCGCTACGTCAGCGACGCCGAGGTCCGCGAGCACTTCGCGCGCGCCGACGCCCTCGTCCTGCCCTACCGCCGGTCCTCGGCCTCGGGGCCGCTGCACATGGCGATGAGCGCGGGTCTGCCCACGGTCGTGACCACGGTGGGCGGGCTCGTCGAGGCGGCCGCGGAGTACGACGGCGCCCTGCCCGTGCCGGCGGCCGACCCCGCGGCGCTGTCCGTGGCGCTGCAGCAGCTGCCGGGCCTGCGGGGCCGCCGCTACGCCGACCCCCACTCCTGGGCGAACTCCGTCGACGCCTACCTGGGCGTCTTCGCGACCCTCGGGGTCGCCGTCGACCGCGCCCCCGCGCCGCGGGAGATCGACCTCCGCGAGGGCCGGGACGTGGCCCGCCGCGGCGGGGCCCTGTCCCGCCCAGGCGCCTGACGGGACCCGCCGTGGCCGTCGACTCCTCCCGCGCGCCCGCGGGCCCCGCGCCCCACCCGCGCCGCACCTCCGCGTCGCGACGCGGCACCCCGGTCGGGCCCCGCCGCGCCGGGACCGGGCTGCTGCTCGCCTCGCGCGGTGACGCGCTCACCCCGTACCTGTTCGCGGAGCTCGAACACCGGTTCCCCGTCGCGGGCCGCATCGCCTGCGACCTCACGTCCGCCGAGCGCGCCGTCGTGGCGGCGACGACGTTCCGCCCCTCGCGCGTGCGGTGGGCGGAGCAGTTCTTCAAGAGCAGCCTGGGCTACCGCCTCCGCACGTTGCGCGCCGCCGGCGAACGGGCGCGGGTCGGCGCTCCGGACGCCCCGGTGTTCCAGGTCCACGCCCTGTTCGAGGTCCCCGGGGCCTCGACGTACCTCTACGTCGACTGCACGCACCGGCAGTCGGCCGAGCAGTGGCCGGCCTGGAACCCGTTGCGCGGGGGGGCGCTGCGCCGCTGGTACGTGCGCGAGGAACGCGCCTACCGGGCGGCCGCGCACGTGTTCGCGTTCAGCCGCGCCACCCGTCGTTCCCTCGTCGAGGACTACGGCGTCGACCCGGCCAAGGTCACGGTCGTCGGCGCCGGCGTGAACGGGGAACCCCGGCCGGGCTCCTCCGCGCGGCGCCGTGCGGCCTGGTGCACCGACGGGCCGACCCTGCTGTTCATCGGCAACGACTTCGCGCGCAAGGGCGGCCACGACCTGCTGCAGGCGTTCGCCGAGCTGCGCGCGGAGTTCCCCGACGCGCGGTTGCGGCTGGTCGGGACCCGTCCCGACGTCCCGGCGCAGCCGGGGGTGGAGGTCCTCGGGCGCGTCCACGACCGGGACCGCATCGCCGAGCTCTACGCAGGCGCGGACGTCTTCGTCCTGCCGAGCGTCTTCGACCCGTTCCCCCTCGTGCTCCTGGAGGCCATGGGCCACGGGGTGCCCGTGGTGACGACCGCCTCGTGCGGGATCCCGGACGTCCTGCGCGACGGCCGGGAGGGCACCGTCGTCCCGGCCCGGGACCCCGACGCGCTGGCGACGGCGCTCGGGCGCCTGCTGCGGGACCCCGACACCGCCCTCGCGATGGCCGACGCCGCCGCCCGGCGGGCCACGACCGCGTTCACCTGGCGCGCGGTCGTCGAGCGGATGGCCGCGGTGCTGGACGGCCCGCCGTCCACCTGATGCGCCGCCGCACCCGTCTGCTCGGCGCTCTCGCCGCCGCGCTGCTCACCACCTCCACGCTCGTGGCGTGCTCCGGCGACGGCGGCGAGGGGTTCGTCACCCGCTCGGGCCGGCAGCTGGTCGTCGACGGCGCACCCTTCCGCTTCGTGGGGGTCAACCTCTACGACGCCGCGGCCAGCGACCGCTACTCCTGCCGGCCCGCCTCGCGCATCCCGGCGGACGAGCTGGAGGCGCAGTTCCGCTGGCTGCGCGAGAACGCCGGGGTCACGGTCGTGCGGTTCTGGGCGTACCAGACCTACACCGACTCCGGCCGCGACTTCAGCGCCGTCGACCGCGTCGTCGAGGCCGCGCGGGAGGCCGGCGTGCGGCTCCTGCCGGTGCTCGAGGACGGGCCGGGCGACTGCAGCACCGGGGAGGCGGGCACCTCGCTCGCCCAGGCGGACGGGGGCCACTACTACTCCGACGGCTACCGGCGCCCCTACGGCGACGCGCGCTCGTCCCTGCGCGACTACGCGCGCGCCATCGCGGCGCACTACCGCGACGAGCCCACCATCCTCGGCTGGATGCTGATCAACGAGGCCGAGACCTCCGAGCGCGACAGCCAGGGCCGCTCGGCGCTCGTGAGCTTCGCGGGCGACCTGTCCGCCGTCGTGCACGCCGCCGACCCGAACCACCTCGTCACGCTGGGGACCCAGGGCAACGGTGCCCCCGGCGCCAGCGGGGCGGACTTCCGCGAGGTCTACAACCAGCAGGGCCTGGACTTCGTGGAGGTGCACGACTGGGCCCGCTACGGCTCCGACGCGCAGGCGCTGCCGGGCGCGGACGGGTCCACGCTGCCGGCCGCCGCGTCCGGGGAGTGCACGAGCACCACGGCCCCCGTCGCGTGCTCGTTCGCCATCGCGCGCGACCTCGGCAAACCCCTCGTCGTGGGCGAGGCCGGCATCACCGCGACCGACGCCGCCGGCCGGCAGCGTCGCGCGGACCTGCTGCACGCCAAGGTGTCCGCGGCCCTGGCGGCGGGCGCCGCCGGCTACCTCGTGTGGCACTACAGCACGACCGCCACGGACGGCTACGACCTGGTCCGGGCCACGCAGGACCCGACGTTCGGCGTGCTGCGCCGCGCGGCCGCGGGGCTCTGACGCCCGCCCGGCCGCGCCGTCACCCGGCGCAGGCCGTGCGCGTGCCCGTGTCGGCGCTCGCGGAGAAGCCGCCGAGGACGCGGCTCGCCGAGAGCCCGGCGACCCGGTACGCCGCGACGGGGATCGAGCGCGCCGCCGCGGAGGTGTCGCTCCACAGCGGCCCGTTCGCGACGCGCTGGTCGGTGGCCTCCCAGGTCAGGGTCTGCCAGGTCGCGCCCGGCGTGCCCCGGTCCAGGCGCTGCACGACGTAGGCCACGGCCGGGCTCGCGCCGCGCCAGCTCAGGGCCTGGCCCGTCGCCGTCCGGGTGACCGTGACGCCGCACGGGGTGGGCGGGATCGCCCACCGCGGCGGTTCCGGCGCCCCCATCGCGCGGGCGAACGCCTGCAGCGTCGCCGTGCGGGCCCGCTCGTCGGCGTTGCGGCCCGGGAAGAAGTACTGGTAGCCGTCGTCGTGGTCGACGAACCCGGCCGTGTCCTGGTGGGCCACCACCGACCAGGTCAGGGCGCCGGCGGCGCCGCTGGTGCGCACGGCGTCCAGGAACGAGGCCAGCGGTTCCCCGCCGCGGGCGCCGTTCCAGGCGTACTCCCCCACGAGGTAGACCTTCCCGTGCTGCGCGGCCGTCGCCGCGGAGGAGCGGACCCGGTCCAGCTGCATCGGGTAGAAGTGGTCGTCGACGACGTCGACCGAGGCGATGTCCAGGCTCGGTTCGTGCAGGCACGCGGTGCGGCAGGACGGGTCGGTGCCGTGGCCGTCGACGACGAGCTGCTTCGGGGCGACGCGGTGCAGGTGGTCGGCGATCGCGCGCGTCCACGACCCGTCCCAGTAGTTGCCCGCGCAGGTCTGGCACCACATCTCGTTTCCGGTCTCCCAGCCCAGGACGGTGGGGTCGTCGGCGTAGCGCAGGCCCGTGTACGGGTTCACGTGGTCCACCACGTGGCTGATGTAGGCCTGGTAGTCGGCGATGACGCCCGGGTCGGAGAAGAACGCCGACTCGCCCAGGCCGCGCCAGCCCGTGAACGTCGTCTTGCTGCCGTTGTAGTAGTCCCAGTTGTCCACGAGGGTCACGACCAGCCGCTGACGGTACTTCGCCGCCGTCGCGACGGCGTAGTCCAGGGAGGCGAAGGCGCTGTCCTGGAACGTCCCCCGCGTCGGCTCGATGCAGCGGGCGCAGCCGACGAGCCCGCCCCACGTGCGCACGACGGTCCCGCCCGCGGCCTGGGCGGCGCGGAAGGCGTC
>Ga0160429_1001549_pt1 | contig 12677 bp, 16 predicted proteins | sample SolpanmetagenomR_FD_108199 | JGI IMG/M metagenome (GOLD analysis project Ga0160429, IMG submission 108199) | Solar panel surface microbial communities from Lawrence Berkeley National Laboratory, California, USA - R | ecosystem: Engineered > Built environment > Solar panel > Unclassified ... | reverse complement strand
GCTCCTCGCGCAGGTATGTCTGTCGAAGGGTAGTAACGCACTCGCACCACCACCGCCGCCGCCGCCTCCGCAGTCGCCTACCAAACGACAGGCTGGGTTACCGCTACCACTGCCGCAGTCTCGAGGCGGTGATGCTTGTGTCAAGGGACTCGAAGCGTTGGCGCAAGATCTCGCGTTCAGGGAGTTTTGGAGACTGCAAGAGAACTTTGAGTGGAATGGTGGGTTTTCTTTGTGTCCACATCTACAGAGTTAAACGGCATAGGCCGTCCCGGGCAAAGACTGAACTTCAAAATCCAGTGGCTACACGGCTCGTGGAAACCCTAGACCGCCTACTTGGCATGCGCAGCAACCCGTCCATCGACGCACTCCTTGTCTCCGGACTAGATCTCGTGCATGGCTTACTACTCCTCCATCCCAAGAGCGCCAGCCTGTTCGCTAGAGAAGGCTATATGAACGTGAGTTTAGAAAGAAAAAAGAAAGAAAAAAAGGGAGGAAACACCCTACCATACACCATCTCTCAACAACCCCAAACCCTCTACCTACCAACAAACAAACAATACGCTAACGACACGAAAAACCCAAGCTCCTCCTAGACCTCCTCGACCCAAACAACGCCCCCGCCCTGCTAACATCCACACTCGCACTCCTCACGTCGTCCATCCTCGCACAACCACGCAACACGCGCACCTTCGAAGCCTGCGATGGTCTAGGCACAGTGACTTCACTTTCGAAGGCGAGGTTCAACACGGCGCTGCACACGCGGATTGATGAGTTTCTGCATGTTTACCTGCTGCCGGAGACGGCTGTTGCTGGTGCTGGTGCTGGGAATGATGATGACGACGTACGGGAGAGGGTTGGTGGTGGTTCTGGGATGCTGGGTGTGAAGTCTACGGCGGAGAAGGCCGGGTTGTTGATGCCGTGTTTGGGGAGGGGTGGGGGCGGTGTTGGTGGTGGTGGAGGTGGTGCTGGGAGAGGAATTGGAGTTGGGGCTGGAGGAGGAATAGGTGCTGGTGCGTTGGAGAGGGAGAAGGAGAGGGAGGTTGATGGGATGATTCAGGGTTTGAAGAGCGGGAGGGCGCTGGGTGTTGTCGTTGTTGTCTGAGAGGTCTTTTGCATGCGATTGTGGAAGAGATGTGGTTTTTTTTTGAGGCGAAGGGATTGGAGTTTGGGGGTGGTAGGCGAATGGAACATGATACCAATGGGACATGATACGAATGGAACATGATACTCTCATCGTACAACGGAGTTGGGACTTGAATTCGCATCGAACATGGGATTGTCTGACGAGTATTCTATTTGCACTGTATTGTATTCGGAAAACTTTATTTTCCTCTACAACAATGAGCTTTTTTCTGCGTGCTCCGTCCATATCCTCATTTCTCTCCGTCGAGAGAGGGGAAAAGGATTGCTGCGTGTTGCTGAGGCTTACGTCTGTTTCTATCTTGTCTCTTTTGGCTTGAGTTATACAACAGCCACAGTAAATTAAAGTTCGGAGACTCGCAGAATGTATCATGGTTTCGGCAGTGCGAAAGAAACTTTGTCAGGAGTTGTCGTTGAGTATCAGAGTAGCAGAGATTCGGCGGATTTTAATTGACTCCTTTTTCAACTTGAAGCTTCTTTTCTACGGGGAACGTTCCACCGAGGTTTGACTGGGCGGATTCGGGCCGTGGGCTCCCTCGAGTATATATCGTTTGTGCGAATAGAAGCAAAGCTCTGTGATGCATGGGAACCGGGATCGGATCCGGAGTAAGGAGCGCCGAGCCACGGAATAGCTTGATGCCCTCGTGCCGATGGGCGCGTAGCCGTTATTACAAGCAGTATTTCTGGGGGTTTCTTTTTTTGCGTCTGCATGTGCTTTTACTTTGCTTTGCTTATTGGTTCGGCTTGGTTTGGCATGTCGGTGGCTCGGAGAGGGGCCGAGATGGAGATGTTTACGTGGTTTCGCAGAGTAATCTAGCAGAGGATCATGATTGAATGGAACTTTAGTCCGGCATGTTTCGTTCTCGACGGGTCGAGACGCGGAGCTTACTCCACAGTCGCCGCTCGCCTCTATTTTCCTGCTCCTCGCATGGCGCAGTATGATTGCTGATTGATGGAAGGGTATTTCTCGAAGTATGACGTATAGAGAAGGGATATGTATCCCCCGGCGGACCATCATAGGTATATGGATATTATGGCGATGTTGTCGGGAAGGCCCCCCATGCTTCCACGCCCAACATTCGCATGCTTCAATGAGTGGAAAGCATGAAGCATACTCTGATCATACAGTAACGCCATTTAAACTATGGGGATCAGATAAACTTATATGGTACATGGGAAACTGTCGGTTGTCTGACCGGTTGAGTTTGGTGGGTTGGTGTAGAATTCGAGAATGGAGGGGGGCGGAGTTGAGTTCTGTAGAGCTGTGAAGGTGCTCACGTGATTGCTCAGAGCCTCCTTCTGAGATTCAATATTCCAACGTCTTTCCATAGAACATGTCTAGATCGAACAGATTTTAAAGCTTCCTAAGATCGATATAATACAAGGTCTTTTGTGGTTGATTGAATTCGCTGCAAAGATTCTTGAATCTTGGACCTTTTTCTTCTGCGGAGTTGACTCCAATGAGCAATGTTTGTGTTCTTCCACCTTGTTATGACAGGAAGTATCCATTTCATCCCTCACGTAATCATGATTATGGCGGGATCGTTCCCCATTGCCTGTGATTTAACGCGTCGGCTTTCTTGCGCGAATATGTTCGAGGAATTGCTAATGGGAATCTTCTCACGCGATCTGGATTTTGTAGATGGGAGACTACGTTGCAGGTCACTCTGTCCCATTTTCCGTAGGAGTGTGGGTCTTGTTTCGTCCGACGGTCCGTCTTTGAAAGCGTTATCAAGCAATATACAAAGCGCCGTGACGTTAAGACCGTGACGGTCATTGCGATGCGTCTAAAAGAATTATATGAGCTGCTATAGGACGAGCTACTGAATCTCGGGCACCTCAGGATACTTTCGACATAGACTATTGATTTGGCAAATCAAAGAGCAAGTATCGTGTTGAACGAGGACAAATTCGAGAGAGGAGACACCGTTGTACTGGCTGGGAGTTAATGTCTTTTCTCTTGTCTGTAGTGAAGTTAACCAAGGTTTAAGGAGGGAAAAAAAGGAGCAGATCCAAGCAGTTGCGACAGCACACCGGCTCCCCGGCCGGTCACGTACTCGCTATTTCGCCGTATAAAGACAGACCTTCATGTATGCTTGTATGTAACGATTGACCCGAAATTTACGAAATGGTACTTGCTCGATATCGTTCATTAGGTGAAAGATAAGCGCTCTCCATCTAAACTTATTTGTGCTTCGTCACGTGCTTTAGCGAGCGGTCGATGCAAGAGCACAACGTCCCCGAGATAATTTATGCGATAGTTTGCGGCGCATCTTAAACTGCAACGGATTGCTTTACAACCGGCTTCTTTCAGTAGTGTATTCTTTGGATTCATATGAGATTGGTCGCGAAATGGCATCTTCAAGTACTGGAGACAAGAGCAGCTCAATTGGATTGCGAGAGATAAAGACGTGGCACAAGTCCAAAGACAACTTCGCAAATGGCACCGGTCTGTATCACGGCGTTGAAAGTGATCAAATACCAGTCGTGACCGCCGAGCAAGGTCTGCAGGACCTTCACGTGCCTGCACTACCTGTGGATGCGCTGCAAAGATGGAACGCACCGAGAGCGAATATGTGGCGGACGTTTGCTGCGTTTTATTCCTTCTTGATACTCGGCTTGGCCGGTTCTGCTTACGGTGTATGTCAAGAGTTTTTATCTGCTTGTAACATTGCTCTGATTCATGATAGCCTTTGATACCATATGTGAGCCATGGCCACTCCCCATCGCCAGTCAGCGCACTCACGCCGAATATCAGATCGAGAACTACTATAAAATAAGCTATACAGTCATCTCGCTAGTCTTCCTCACGCCCTTCCCAGGCTTCATAATCTCCGCAGTGTGCACGCACAAGATTCACGAGAGGTTCGGTCAGCGAGGTATTGCGATTCTCGGCACGATGACGCATCTCATCACATGGATTGTCATTGCTCTGCACCCGCCGTTCCCGGTCGTTGTCCTGATGTTCGCTTTCCAAGGGTTTGGCCACGGTATCATCGACAGCGCTTGGAACGCTTGGTTAGCGGATATGGCGAACGCGCATGAGATCATGGGGTTCCTGCATGGGTTTTTCGGACTTGGGGGTGTGTTGGCTCCGTTGATAGCTACCACGCTGGTTACGAAGGCTGGGTGGCAGTGGTATAACTATTACTGGATCATGGTGAGTGATGTCTAAACATATGGTTAATATGGTGCTTAGATGCCACCAGGTCGGCGCAGCCGTGATCGAAGCTGCATCCAGCATCGCCGCGTTCTGGAACTCTACGGGTGCTTCATACCGGGCGAGCCACGCGAAGCAAGCTTCGGATACTTCCTCCAAGACGCCTCTGCGCCAGGCAGTCCTCACACGATCCCACGGTAGAGTGACCTGGCTGTGCTCCACCCTTCTGTGGATCTACGTTGGAACAGAGATCTCGCTCGGAGGTTGGATCGTCACGTTCATGCTAAAGGAGCGACACGGGACCGAGTTCGCAAGCGGTATGACTGCCACGGGCTTTTGGCTTGGTCTCACCGTCGGACGTCTAGTGCTCGGCTTCGTCACGCCGAGAATTGGCGATCATCTCGCCATCTTCGTGAGTTTTGTGTCTCACAACTTGAAAGAAAACCTTTTTTTTTTTTTGCGAATTCCAGAACACTGACTTTTGGTGTAGATATACCTTCTGCTGTCCGCCGGCCTAGAAGTCATCTTCTGGAAAGTCCCGCGCTTCCTAGTCAGCGCCATTGCCGTTTCCCTGCAGGGCTTCTTCCTCGGACCCGTGTTTCCCAGTGCCTTGGTCGTCACGACGAAACTCCTCCCGAAACAACTGCATGTCACCGCTGTGAGCTTCGTGTCTGCAGTCGGTAGCAGTGGTGGAGCGGTCTGGCCGTTTGTGGTAGGTGCCGTGGCGCAGAGGAAAGGCGTGGAAACGTTGCAGCCGATTATCTTGGCGCTTTTGATTGTGTTGGTGGTTGTGTGGGCGGCTTTCCCGCGGGGTCAGAGGAAGGTCAGTTGATATGCTTTGGTATCAGAAGTTGTTTTTGCAATAAGTCGTTCGGTTAGTGACTGTATCTACTCGACTGATGTGTCTACCATGGGACCTCGTGATGAGACAGTGAACGATTCTTTGCTATTGTGCGTTGCCACGCGCGATCGAAAAGTCCAAGCAACTTTCACTCGCAACTGGCAAATGCCTAAGCAGGATTGTTGGTTATCCCATGTGAAAATTCTCATCGGTGATCAACAACCAACATCGCTTATGCCAGCTTCGTAACTTATGAGTGTGACTTCAGCCCGCACCCTGTTCCGCAACATACTTGGTCTAATCGGTGCTAAAGGATATCAGATGATGTGTATAGGAGAAGGTATATTATATATCTATAGAAATTTATTCGAGTCTGATATATGATCTAAGAATTGGGAGCAGACCGAAAAGTAAACGGATCATGACCAAAACACGTAACAGCGACCAAGCACAACTACGGTACCGAAATCAACGCGCCCGGCAGCTAAACGGAGACCCAGTCTTGCCACTCTTGTACCCATCCATAATATCCACGACACTCGCATAAGTACCACATCCTAAAACAGCGATACCAATAACGAAGCAAAGACCATTGAGAATTGACAAGCTGATGTTGTGCCATCCAGCATTCCACTTGCCCTCCTTGATGAGCATGAACCAGAACAGCGCGGGAAAGTAGAATGAGAAACCACTGGAGAACAAAGCGGAGATGACGCCGAGAAGGGAGCTGAAGAAAGGTATGGCCTCAGCGATGACGAACGCGATAACGGTCTGCGTACCGATGATGCCCGTCCAGACGGCCCAGCCGCGTGGGGAGTTGACGAAGCGGATGGGGGAGTTCTTGAAGACGCGGTCCATGATGTAGCGCGCGGCGACGGTGGAGTTGATGCTGCCCGAGATGAAGATGACCGGGAGTGCGATGCCAAAGGCGATGCGTGAGACGAGAGTGCCGGCGGAGAGTAAGGCGGGGCTGGAGACTTCTGCGCCGACAAAAGCGTAGACCAAGGCGCCGGTGACTGTGTAGATGAAGATCTCGATCAAGCCGAGGGCCCAGACGGATTTGACGTAATCGGTTGTGGTGTGGAGTTCGGCCATGAAGGAGAACTGGCAGACGGCGAATGAGTAGGCGAAGATGATGTTGGTGCAGGCCAGGAACGCGGTATGGAAGTCCATGTTCTCCGGGGGCCACATGGTCCAGTTAACAGCGGGTAAGCCGCCGGCGGCTTTGTGGGCTTCGACACCAGTGGCGATGATGGTCAGACCGATCGCGAGGATGATAGAGAAGAAGTCGATGTATCCGAGGATAGCAAATTCTGAAAAGGACGGCGGGAGGGCAAGCACGAACAGGAGGATTGCCGAAATGACGGCCCAGGTGATGACGCAAATGCTGGTATTGTCGACGATGGTAACCCAGGCGATGGAACCAGTCAACGTGTGAGAGCCGACTAGGAGGACGAGGAAGAGGATGAACATGACACTGGTCAGTTCGTAACCAAAGCGGCCCCAGATGAGGGCAACCGCATCGGAGTAATGGTTGACGTGGGGGAACTTGACCTTGACCTGTCCAACGACGTAGCTGGTGTAGATGGCGAGGAGACCTAAGCCGACGGTCAAAACAACTCCTGCGACCATGCCGACGGCGGCGAAGGCGGCCGGGACACTGAGCGACCCCAAGGCGATGGCTTCCACGATGAGGCAGACGGTCAACTTCTGCCAGGAAAGCTTATGAAACCTTTGCTCGCCCTCGACGACGGACTCGGAGACCTGTTTCTCCAGTTCTGTTGTCTTCCACTCTGGTGAGTTGTCAGCATTGTACTGCTGATTGAATGTCAAAGCACGGTATTCTTTCGTTTTGAACATCGTCTCTGGTTGGGGCAGTTGATGCGACGCAGCGACACTGGAGCAGATGGGAAAGGACAAGCATTTATATGAAGCGGGAATGTATGAGGATATACAAGCGTGCGCTCAGGCTAGGTAAAGGTTGGAGATTACCTCGAGTGTCAATGCTAGACATGGTTACAGCTCCCTCGGATAGTGACTTTCTCATCTTGATCTAATTAATTGACATTTTGCACAACGCTGTGCAACGTTAGGAATATGTAAATGCGAGAAGAGGATGAAAAGAAAGAGTCGTTGATTCGGGGTCTCTTGGAGAAATAAGGAAAATAGAATGCTTCGTGCCCCCACCTGGCGGGGCTTTGAGCACTGGCAATGACGATAGAGTTAGGTAATGTTCATATAAGGTATGTGTTTCACAAGGATACTGTACAGCTAACATCTGTATCACTGTCGTATCAGCTATTCGACCGCAAAAAGACCGAGCTGCTGCTCTGCTGATGGCCGGTTACTTGAATTATACTATCATTCTAAGCGCTGATGTTATCTTTAAAAAGCCGTTGAGTTGAGCGGCAGCGGCATTTTCCAACCTACCAACCCAACCAATGACGCAAGAATAGGGCTGGCCGGCTTAGCTGCCCTCGCCATGCAAATTGTTTCTTTGTGATCGTCAGAAACCCACTTCATCAGAGGACAAATTAGTTTCAGCCGCATCACAAGCTCACAGGTTCACAAGCCTGCCTCTTAAGAAGCTTACGCACGTCGCTGCAATCTGGCACCTGCATGAACTACCTGCTGATAAGACTGATCTCTGTTACTCTTTACATGTAGCCTTTTGTGCGGTAATGCTCAATGTCCTCCAAGCAAAAACAAGACAGTTGGTTGAGTGATAAGTGCTTTCTCGGGTTATACTATTTCCAATGATGTTCGCTAATCCATCAACCATGGTGTTTCAGCTTTGCAAGCCACCCCTTTTACGCTTTGCACCTCCAACTTGTTATCGGCAACGCTGTTCTGTAACATGATTAAATCCAGTGTGACTGTATCACGGATCCAATACACACCTTGGAACCAATTAATCTTTATGCACGCGAAGCTTTGTTTAGTATCGGGGGCCTTTTTACTCTTACCAACCAGGACGTTGTGAAACTCACAAGCGGACACGTTCGTCTATACCGTAATCAACACTCCGTATTTTTCCAGTTTACCTGTCGCCCTCCGGATGGGTGTTATCAGTTACGATAAGCTCATAGAATAGGGCCCAAATAGTATCAGCAACTGCATCAGCAGCAACATTGATAATAGGAACAGTAGCACAAACACCCAACATCAGTGGCCTCTCCACGGGTGCCAAAGCATGAACCGGCCTAGGCATCGCTCTCGGAGTGCTCTCCCTCGCTGGTATTGCTGTATATTTTCTAAGTTCCAACCGTCATAGTCCGAATGGCGAGGTTTACGACACTCAAGTAGCACTCAGTGAACCAACTCAACCCCAGAAGAGTGGTGTTTTTGAATTGAGTTGAGCGCAATTCAAGGCATAGGGTTTTCACAACGACAGTTATTGGAATGGCATCGACGCGTCACATATATGTTCAATCCTTGAGCAATTCAATTACTTAATCAAGCTCTTCATAATAGTTGATTTTACATTGTCTATTCTACGACACATTGCGGATAATAACTCAAAAGAATTATAATAAGCACGTTTTTCCGAGACTGAGCTGGGATTGGAGGCAAACGTTATAAGAGTCCCAGATGGACACAAAAGATATGCCAACAACGAAAACTGTAGTCACGTGACACGATGAAGTGACACTATGAATTCCTACGTTTTCGCCGTCGGCCTTGGCTTGCTAACTTTCATTCCGTGCAAACCTTCACGAATACGTCGACGTTGCTTGACAGCTCCGTGTTTTGTCCTCATAGCATAAAGGGACATAAGCTCACACTGCAGGATGCGGACAATAGCCACCTCCGGAGTGCCTGGTTGCCAAGATAGTTTCATGAATGATGAATGAGGAACAATATGTATTGCTCCGCGCCGTTCCCGTCTCTACTGGTTGAGCTTGTTATATGTTCTTGCTACTCGTCCTCTCTATTTACCATCTTCATCAACCATAGCAATTTCCTACACCATACGTCGCATAAAAGTAATGTCTACTATCACCTTCCTTGGGGCCACTGGGGACTGCATCTTTGCTGCCTTGAGCCTCGCACTCAAGATTGTCACACGTGTTACGTCCGTACGTCAAAACATGTCCCCATCTCCCATATGCAGTCCAGCACTAACACGGCAAAAGTCGTTAAAAATGAACCTCGACTGCTCAAAATGCTCGAAAAAGTCAAAATTCCCGCCACAAATTTCTCCAATCTCACAATCGTTAGCGTCAGTTGCCTCAACCAGGCCGACCTTGTCCAAGTTCTTACGCCGAACGGAAAGATGACGGATGTGGTAATTTCCGGCGTTGTGTTCAAGAGCAGCGTCACTTACTTCCCGCCCGACATGAAGATTGACAACGAACACATCTGCGAGGAGACCACTACAGCTGTATTCGCTGCCTTGCGATCCAGCCCTTCCGCCGCCGGACCTAAGCCGTTCTTCATAATCACAAGCACAACCGGTATCAGCAAGCACGGCCGCGAGGTCCCTGTTGCATGCCGACCACTCTGCCATGGTCTTCTAGGTGTGCCCCACAAAGACAAGGCATTGGTATAGGAGCTTGTGATCCAAGAAGGTGGGAGAAGGTGGGAGATCCAATGAGATACGAGCTGTATCTCGTTACCTCGTTGTTCGTCCCAGTCTCCTCACCAACGGTGATTACACAAGCATGAACAAGATCAGAATCAGTGGAGATCGTGATCCGGCCATTGGATACACCATCAGCCGCAACGATGTCGGAATGTTCATCTACAATATTGCCATCAATGTGTTGCATCCTTCACATACTGAAACTGTATTGACCTTATACGAGCCAGATGAAGTATGGTTATACGATATAAGAGTGCGGGGATGGATATGGGGTCCGGGGCTTGTGGAGTTTATTGTGTTGGTTTCATCATTCTTGCAGCCGTTAGTTAACTGATCTTTGCGGCCATTACTAGTTGAGCATGCGATCCGGCGTCTGAGCATCTTGTTAAAACTGTCGTGATATACCGAAAGACATGAACATCCTTATTCAAGAACACATGCGTAAGTGAGTCGAAGAGTTAGCTCTGGTTCAGCGCAAAGACACAAGCATGGCGCTGGAGTGTTGTTTACTCATGGGATTCAAATGTATCATCACGTGTCTGCACAGTAGACATCGTGAACGTTCCAAAAGCATGGACACTGCAAAAAATTTCAACATTGCAGTCGTGACAGATGTGCCAGAGTGTTGCGGTGAACCTCGAAAATGATTATTCGGCCAAAGGGGAGGCGTTTTGGGATCTGGTCTCTTCAATGTTGTATTGGTCTCAAAATCCTTGGGCGTCAAATAGCTTCCGCATTCGAGGGGGAGACTTGCTGTGCCCAGGCGTCTTATGCGGAAAGAGTTGTGAAGTGCACGCACATGATGGAAAGTCTCGGGTTTATGCCCTCCGTTACTGCCACATACAACTTCATCTTATCATCACATGTCCGGCGGCTCGGGTCCACTTCTCCCCCGCCGAATGGCCTCCCCACGTCTCATCTCCACCATCCTACTCCTCTATTGGCTGGACGAGATGAGGCTTCAGGCTAAATTTCTTCGCATATATCACGGCTCCTGCTCCCCCTGCTGCTTCGCTTCGTTGTTCCTCTTCATCTTCTTATTTCTCTTCAAGACGTCCAATACTATGTCGACAGGCAATGGTCTTCCGCTCGAAAAGAACAATGCCTACGAGTTAGAGCATTCTAACGGTCACTCCGACCACTCTTCCGACAATGCCAGCAATGGAGCTAAAGACCTCGCTGTCGCCTATGAAGAGGGCAAGGACCTAGGTCTGAGCGCTGCCCACATCTGTACCGATGCCGACAACAAACGCATCCTGCGCAAGACCGATATCTGGCTGCTCTCGTTGCTCTGCATGGTGTACTTCCTTCAATCAGCAGACAAGGGAATCATCGGGTTGACGGCCGTCTATGGTCTCAAAACCGATGCAAAACTTGTCGGAAACGATTACTCGAATATCGGCAACATCGGTTATTACGCACAGCTCGGTGTCCAGCCTTTAGCTGCATGGGCCGTCGTCAAGCTCCGCTACCGACAAGTCCTGCCTGTCATCATCACCTGCTGGGGAATCTCAGTTGCCGGCGGTCTTGCTGGTTCGCGTACTTACACTGGTCTCCTCGTGTCTCGATTCTTCTTGGGTGCCTTTGAGGCTGCAGTCATTCCTCTCTTCTCCCTTATAACCATAGCCTTTTACAGGCGTTCGGAACAGCCTTTCCGCGTTGCATGCTGGTACAGCTGCTATGGTCTCTCAACACTTATTAGTGCGCCCCTGGTCTATGGCTTCGGTCACATCCACTCCCACTCGCTCTTCCGATACCAGATCGTCTACCTTTTCTTTGGTTTGCTTACAATCGCGATCGGCCTAATTACCTATTGGTGGGCTCATGATTCTCCTGGTGAGGCTCGTTTCCTCTCTGCAGAGGATCGCCTCAAGGCGGTTGATCGTCTCAAGGCGAATCAGCAGGGTATTGTCTCGCACAAGTTCGACTGGGGCCAAGTTCGTGAGACTTTCACCGAACCCAAATATTGGCTTTTCATGATCATGGTCATTGCGGTCAATGCTGGTGCCTCCGTCTCCTCCGTATTCGGTTCCATCATTCTCAAGCAACTCGTCGGTTTCAACGACGATCAGTCTGTCTTGCTCAACATGCCAATGGGAGCTTTGCAATTCATTGCCATTCTCGCTGCGTCCTACCTAGCGTACCGTTTTAAGCGCAAGTCGCCTTTCTTGTTGGGCCTTGTTTCTATCGTTATCGTCGGTGTTGCTCTGCTCGTTGCTCTTCCCAAGACCAAAGCGAACAAGGGTGGCCTTCTCGCTGGCTACTACTTGATCGCCTTCGTCTTTGCAATCAACCCTCTCATGCTATCCTGGATGGGCGGTAACATGGCTGGACAGACCAAGAAGGCTATCCATTACACCTCCTGGAACGCCGGTAACTCCATCGGCAACATCATCACGCCTTACATCTTCAATTCGAAGTATGCCCCACAATACGTAAGTCGCCTCTTGCATTCCACTTCCCCTGAAGTCGATCGACCAATGTTTAACGGAATTACTTAATTTAGGTCAACGCCCTTAAAGGTATCTTGATCATCTGGATTATCCTATGGGTAGTTGTGGTACTACAGATGTTCCTCATCACCTGGATGCAGAAGAAGAAGAAGGACGAGCGCGAAGCATTGGGTCTCCCGAGGGACTTGATCGACTACTCCATGAGCAACGACTTCCACGAGGCCGGTGCCGAGGTTCACGGCGAGAATGGTCTTCACGACATGACGGATAGGGCGAATCCTTACTTCCAGTACATTCTGTGATTGGGTCTTACCGGTTAATTTCTCTTCCTGGGTACTTGTTTAGTGGTTACTGTATATACTTCTATCATGCTTTAGATCGATGGCAGAGGTCATCGTTCGATAGTTTGATGGATGCTTAAAAAATCTTATCTTAACATGCTGTCTTCTGATGTTGTTCTTTTTCAATGATTGCTGTGATCGCTCTGAGAGCTTCATT
>Ga0160429_1001548_pt1 | contig 12680 bp, 15 predicted proteins | sample SolpanmetagenomR_FD_108199 | JGI IMG/M metagenome (GOLD analysis project Ga0160429, IMG submission 108199) | Solar panel surface microbial communities from Lawrence Berkeley National Laboratory, California, USA - R | ecosystem: Engineered > Built environment > Solar panel > Unclassified ... | reverse complement strand
TGAGGGTATGAGGGTATGAGGGTATGAGGGTATGAGGGTATGAGGGTATGAGGGTATGAGGGTATGAGGGTATGAGGGTATGAGGGTATGAGGGTATGAGGGTATGAGGGTATAAGGGTATGAGGGTATGAGGGTATGAGTAGAAAATAGTTGCATGATATCTCTCCAATTGTCGACCATTCAGAATCCTCTAATTTTCTTTACAATGTCCTGCCAGCACATTTCATCTGCAAAAAGCAATGCAATGTCCGAAAGCTTCTGTAGATAAGACTCTAATACGTGCAGAAGCAGTCAATTAATGCGTTCAGCTTCATTCCGTTTCGAAGTACCGCGCACAGTAACTTCCGCCTTCATCTGGTTAACGCTGAACTCTACATATATGGATTCAAGCCTTAATCACATCCACAACTCGTCATGTTCCGGCCTGTACTCCCTGTTGTCCCACCACCTCGCCGTCCGTATTCAGCCGCAACTACTCCTGTGTTCAGTCCAGTAAGAGGTTGGCCCTAATCGGCATGTTGCAAGCTCGACATCCGAGGAAGAGTTCTCGATCTGTTGGGAAGAAATGAAAGGTCAAGGACAAGGACAACGAAGCTATCGTAGATCACACTTCTCGAGTGATCACGGATGGACACTTCCAACACAGTGGAGGTCACGAAGATGCAATTTGCGCCATGAGCTCCGATATCTCATAATCACCGAAGCAGAAAACACAGATGACTGTCGCGAACGTCGATATAGAGACATCCGCTGCTACCGCGCCAGAGTAAAATATAGCCGAGATTTAATATCAACGGAAAAATTGACGGTCGCAACTGCAGCTGCGAAGCACCTCCAGCTGCGAAGCATTCACGTTCCGAAGGTCCCATAATGCCACCCACATACTTACTAGTAAAGCAACCACCAAGCCTACCAAACACCATACCCTTGCATAATAACAGCTACAATCCGCTCTCTCCTCTCTACTTCCTCCTTTTCCTTGTCAGTCTCAACACCATCTCTAGCCTCTTCGTGTTCTCTCCCGCTAGAAGAAGGCCACAACTCATCACATCCCCCTCCTTCTTCTTCTTTGGCCCTACCACCACTCGTGTCCGCAGCCCGAATACAATCCCGTAACCTAACAGCAGATTGCAACACCTCCTGCTCAGCTTGTAGGAGAGGTGTAATGACACCGCTACTACGTTCGGCGAGAGTGGTGGCGATGTTTGAGGTGTTGTGGAGTTGAGCGAGGTGGAAGAAAGGTGAATTGGGGCATGCGTTTGGTGTTTGAGTTGGTGAGGAGGTGGTGGTGGTTGGGGAGGAGGACGTGGTGATGATGGTGGTTGAAAATGATGGGTAAATGGTAATGTTATCGGTTGCGGTAGAATGGTGGGAGGCGTCGCTGCTGGTGACGGTAACGTTAGCATTATTGTTATCAATGTTGTTGTCTTGTCTAGTAACATACCTTAGAATCCAATCACAGCCGCGCTCGAAAACTCTAAAGATCTTGTCTACTAGAGCCCCTCCTCTTTCTCCTTGGCGTCGTCGACTTCTTCGTCGTTTTACGCTGTCTTGCTCCGCCGGCCGAGTTTGCTCTTTGTGCTGCACCTTTGCATGTTGTGTCGAGTCTGTTTCATTCGATGCTGCCTCTTGTCCTGTCTGACCATCGTTTGGCCATGTATACACCTTGCTCAGCCATGCGCTGCCATACCCCATATTTGGTAAAGACTTATATACATCTTGCGCTAGATATGTTAGCCTCGTCCCAGGTGGTGCATGCATGGTGAGTGTATGATTAAGAAGTCGAGCTGGGACGGCGGCGAGAGCGAGCCAGAGGGTGTCATACGCGTCCGTCAGTGTGGTAATTGGCGTAGATGCTTGTAATAGGCTTTGTTGTGTAATGTTTGAGGTCTCGGCATCGTAGAGGCTGAATAGGGTGCTGACCGTATTACCCACCTCTTTCAACACCATCAATTCCACCTCTTTTGGCGACCTTCCAGCAAGTAACTGTGCATCCGCAACCTCATATAGATTCTTTAGCTTTTTGAGTGCCATGTCACGCTTGGCCTCCAAACCCCAGCCCCATGCCTCTACCACAACGAGAGCATTTCGATACGTTTCTATTGCATCTACTGCCTCTTGCCCGACATCTGTCGGCAGTGTGAGTAACGTCGAGTTGATGTCGTTGTATGTGGCGCGCAGGTGTGGAAAGTGGTTAGGTAGTAGGCGTAGTGTTGTCATTGGGGAGGTAGGTTTAGGCAAGTAGATTAGAGCTGGCAGAGCTGTACGTGGTTGAAAGTCGGGGTTGGATGAGGAGAATAGTTCGCATCGAAATATGATTAAGATGAGGACAATGCCGGCGCAGGCGACTCGGATGCAGACAAGGCGGGAGTATGACTTAGTGATAAACGATCTTGTACTCGGGCCAAACCAGTAACTGTCTTCGATATGCTCACAATCACCGTTTTTGTGACTGCTTTCATTGTGACTGTTTTCAAACCAAGATCGTAGTGTGCTTATAAAAACCTCTGCTCTTTCCCTCTGCGGTCCATGTTCGTACCAACCCCACAGTTCTTTGACTGGCGCTGTTTGTGTTCCATCTTCGTTGAGCAGTATGGCGCCAATAGTAAGGTGTGGTGGAGGTAGACCGACGTCGATGGATTCGGTGTTGTCGGTGTAGAGGATGCGATGGCAATAGAGATGGATGATAGTAGTGGTTGAGGGTGGGGGTGGTGGGGGGGGGGGTGGTGGGGGTGGGTGAGAGGGCGTGGTAGTGGTAGTGGTAAGATGAAAGGTGGAAAATATGGAGCGAGCATGGGAAAGGAAGCACGACCAAAGTGCCAATGCCATAGTTTGGTGATTACTTTAACAGGGTAGGACTTTTGACAGGGAGAGGAAGACTGTTCGAGCTGACTGAGATTATTCGCTCTTTAAACCAAGCTCAACATGCCGAACATGCAATGTATGATAATCGATCTAGTAATGTTTCATAGTAATGTTTCATAGTAATGTTTCACAGTAATGTTTCACAGTAATGTTTCAACAAGACAAAAATGGCATCTGATTCAGTCTAGAACTAGCATGTCTCCAACAAACAAAGAAATCGGCAAATTTTTGGAGTTTCAGGTTAAGGTAGAACAGAGCACTCTGCATCTCAGCACACTACGATGAAACAAGTACATACGATGCGTTTATCTCTAAATGGCGCAATCTGAAACGTAGCAGCAACGAATCACTCATACATACAGGCAGTTGTCTTCAACCTGAAACATGGCAAATGGCCAAGAAACAACACCGCCACAACATCCTTAACCTGCCGCGTAAGAGTGGTTCAGAGCCTGTGAACAGGAAATAGAAATTGTACTCAATCTGAAACATTTGCGCAAGTGAGACAGCACCACTGGCTCCACAGACATCACGGCGGGAAGACTGGCGCGACAATGATTGGAAGTACTAGGCATTCCAAGGACATTGAAAAGCTCAAGAGCTGCTCACATTCAAAGCAGCTCATCCACACTCTTCTACAACAATAACAACAACATTGTTATCAACGACGCCAGTCTCCCTTATATACATCTCACACACTTCTTTAGCGGCAATCGCCCAACACGCCTACCGCGTTACTAAACGGATCAAATCCTCCTCGGCCTCATTCATCACCAATTACCTCTTCATCCACGAACTAACATATCCTTCCTCCCAAACCAACACATCCCTCGCATCCTAACCATGTCCACCCCTTTCCGCCGCCAAACCCGCAGCCAAGGCGGTGACCTCTTCACCGGCGAAACCATCTCCAATCCTCCCAAACCTCGCCCCTCTCCACCAAGAAGCAAGAGACGGAACACCGAGCCGAATATCGAAAACCCATTCAATCCCACCACCACCACCATTCTCGCAACAACGAAGAGTCTCGTCTCATCACTCTCCCCGCTCTCCACATTGCAGGCCTGCGAGAAGTACAACATTAAATGGGCCCTCATGTTCGTATTAGCAGGAGCATTCGCATGGATTGGAAGCGGCACGTTGAGGCGTGCTGAAAATGCATATGAGAGGGATTGGGATGTTTGGAGGGAGATTGGGCTGTTTGAAGGGAGATTGTGAGGTGATCTTGTAAGATCGTTGGGTAGAGTTTGTGTGGCGTGGAGGATGATAGCGTGGATACGAGATTAAGGCAAGGCAAGGCATATCTTGGCTACGGGACGGCCCGCCTGTGCTTGCTTTCGCTTCTCTTATCTTGTCCGTTCGGCTGGGAAAGAGGAGAAAAGAGGGTTTGTGCTGGCTTTGGAGAAGTGGCCGGACATCTACTGAGCGTGAAGTGGAGGCAGAGGCGGAGGCAGAGGTGGTGAAGTGATAGTAGTACTGTAGCGTGGGAAGGGCGAAGAATGCGCACGGATGCGGCATGTGGTAACTCTTGACATGATTGATAAGAAACATCAGTTACCGCCATCTCCCATTCACGCCGATAACAAAAGCATAACCGACGTTCACTTAGTCACTACTCCGGCTATGGAAGAGATGAGCACGCAAGAGGAGGACGAGGTTAGTGAGATATTTAAAGACCTACGCGGAGAAAAGGTAAATAATAAGCCGTAGGACGAAGAAAGAATGCAGAAAGAATTAAATACACAAGTCTGACATTCCATGCTTGTTGGGATGCCGTTACTACCCGCCGAGTAGGACGTTTATGAATTATTGCTCATGCTATTGCTGATTCGTTGCTGAATAGTATATTGACGCTGTTACTGAGATCGTGGTGGCGCTGTCGCTGAGTTAGAGTTGGCGTCAAGTTGGTATTGTGGAGGATACGGGGGCTAGGTTATTGCTCTTGTCGGAATGTGACTCTCGCCGAGGTGCTGCTGTCGCTGCCTGGAAACCCCTCGCTGTGGCTGGAATGGTGAGGTGCTAGGGATTTGTTGCTGTTACTCCCTCGATGCTGTTATCGATCCTACTATATACTTGCTCTTGGTAGCTGGTTTATGGTTTTCGCTGGCTTGTTACTCTGGCTATCTTATTACTCGGTTGAGTCCTGGCTGGCTTGTTACGGTTGCTGACTTGGTCGTGGTGCTGGAGCGGCGGCTTGCTCTGGCTAGATTGGTACTGTTACCAAGGGGTAGTTGGCTGGAGTGGTGCTGGGGGTGGAGAGATGGTTGTTGTAGGAAGATGGTTGCGTTTACGTTGGCTGGGTTCTTAAGCTTACTGAATTCGGCGCGGACGCCGGCCTGCTGTCGTTGGAAGGACACTTGAGCTGGCTGAGTTAGTGCTGCTGCTGCTGCTAGTTGGGGTATTGTTGTGCTGAGGTTGTTGTTGGCGCTGGCTGAGCCCTGGCCTGGCTGGCTTTGAACTGTTGCACTATTGTCGCGGACTAGTTGCTCTTCCTGGCTTCTTGCTCTGGCTTTTCTGTTGCTCTTGCTCGTATGGTTTTCTTACTCTGGCTGATCTGTTGCCCTTGGCCGCATGTTCTTCTTGCTGTCGCTGGGTTGTTGGTATTGCTGGCTTGTGCCCTGGGTGGCTTGTTGCTGGTGCTGGCTACCTGGTGTGGTAAGGTTGGTACCTTTGCTGGCGTTTATGCTCCTGCTGGTTTGTCTATGATGCTAGCTTGTTGCTGCGGCTAGCTTCTTACTGCGGCTGTCTTATTGGATATACGTAGTGATTTCGGAGCGGGTCGTGGTCTATATTCGCTAAAAAAGATTAGTGTTTCGATGGGAATGTTAATGTTTCGGATATCAATATTTTGAATATCGGTGTTTCGAATATCAATGTTTCGAATATCAATGTCTCGAATATTGATATCATCCATCATGCATCATTCATAAATCATATATGACAGGTTGTGACGGGCCAGGATTAGTTATGACTAGATATGTACAGCCACCACTCTGACTTTACTTTCTTCTTTCCCATCATCCAATACCTAAGTCCCATGACCAACCATTGCAAGTCCCTTGCTAAGCGTCCTTGCCTCTCTTTCCAACTACCACTGCGCCTTCTATTCTACTTCCTCACTCATCACCGCCAGCACCTCCACTATTGCAACCACCACGATGAACAGCATCCTACGTTGCAACACCACCACTAGCAGTAGCAGTAGCAGTACTACCATCACCACCACCGACCCTCCAACTCATTTCCCTCATTTCCTTTACAGGCACAAGTAATGGCTTCAATAGCACCGTGCCTCTTCTAGCACCAGCTCCTACTGTTTCTGCCACACTACCACGGGCTACACTGTCCCTGAGCCTTGTCTCCAAAACCTCAACTTGCTTCCGTAAGCGAGTGACTTCTTGCTCCGCTTTATTTGCCCTCTCCTTCTCGGTCTTCAATTGCGCTGTAGTAGGCTGCTCCTCTTGCTTCTTTCTATCCTCTCGTAACTGCTCCTGTAATTCGCCTACACGCGACACCAACTCAGCAATTTGCGCCTTCGAATCCCTCCCAAGCTCCTTGATACGTTCTTCCGACTGCCATACTCGCTCCTCACGCTGCTCAGCAAGCCACTCTAGCGTTTGAACCTTTTTGGCGTGTTCTTCGTCGAGGCGGTGCAGGGCGATGTGGCATGTTGATTCGTGGGATGTTTGGTTAGAGGAGGCTGGAGTGTGCGAGGCATTATTTGGATTTAGATTTAGGTGTGGGTATGGTGTTGAGAGGCGGGGTTGTTGGTGAGCTTGGTGTATGGCTGATGTTGGTTCAGTGGATAGACGCTGGGTGGAAGGCTGGTAGGTGCTGGTGAGTCGGTGCGTTGGCACGACTGGAAAACGTCGAATCGCTCGGGGTTGGGTTTGGGTCTGAGGTTGAGAGCGACGAGGGAATGTGGAAATATTGGATTGTGCTGGGCTTGAGACTGGTCTGGACTGTGGCTGGGATGTGGTGTTGCGGTTGCAAGAGGACGAGGACGAGGAGTTGTTGTTATTATTAAAGGAGGAGGAATTGTTGTTTTTATAGGCCCGGTTCTCCGAGGAGGATGTGAAGAGATTGGGATACATTGTTATTGTCGTCGTTGTTGTCGTTGGAATTGTTGTTTGAGGTTAGTAGTGATTGGTCTTTGCTCCGTCTGTGGTGAGTTTCCGATGCGGTAGAAAGCCCGGACTTGTGCCTGTTCTTGACATAGGAATGGCTGTCTTGGGGGTTTGAGATGTTACTTCAAAGTGAAGTGTAAGTCGATATTTTGATAGGACATGTAAGATGAAGAACGAACAGACGATGAAAAGACGAACGAACAACCTTATATCATAGACTAGCAAGCAATTTCCTCACTTCAATCAGAAAATCAATCACTTCATTACCTGCCAACTCGCCTGATCAAGCAATCACAATAATAAAAGTGGCCCGCAGTACAGTATTCAAGTGAGCAAACAGTATGGCCGAAGCGTCTGCTGGGCCTGCCTCCATTACGGAAGCAAGCAGAACAGAAAAACGTGCCTTGTAGTGTTTGAGATGTCTTGCTAATTAGTGATAATGATGATGATGATGGTATTAAGGGAAAATGGTGAAAGCTTGTGAGCGATGGCGATAGAGTACTCAAAAAGAAAGACCAGTAGTCGAGAGTGTTATAGCAGAGTGGATGATTATCGTCCGGTAACGAGTATGATGAGTCCTAATAAAGGCTGATTACAAAATGTATCATATCTTCGCGAAAGAGTAGATTTTGACGCGAAATTCCTCTCGTCTGCTGGAATTATAGCGATTGATAGTACTGGCTCTTCTCCTGCAGATAAGCTCCTCATTCTCTAGTAGAAACCTGCATGAACTCTACATATCTGTTATAAAGGTATTACGTATAGAACCGATCTAGATGTATAATTCTTTCGTTGAATTCTATCATTATCGTCACCACACTTCTTGCTCACCACCCACGCATCCCTAAAACACAACGGCAAAAACTCGCTCAGTCCTACTTACCTACGCTCACATTCCCAATGGGGCGGAGAAGGTTGTGATAGGAACAAACGAAGAAGGTTTAGAAGAAGTATAGCATAAGACGACGAGATTAAGGAAGATTTGGTCCTTTCCGTTCACCACATCTCCAAGACACGACTTGCAAACATTGCTCCATCTCACTCTTACCACTCACTCTATGACACCTTACTCTCCCCACCCTCCCCCGGCACACCGCCCCAAACTACACTCTCTTCCCTCTTCTGCCCATGCACATCCCCCACCTTCGGCACGCCCTCTAACAACTCCCAACACGCTATCAGAATCTGCGAAATGATCCTAGCTTCCTCTTTACTAATCTTGCCGAGGAGATAAACCTTGTCTTCGTGGTATTTACTGCGGAGGCGTTTGTACTCCTTCTTAATCATTGCCATGCGGCGTTTTTGGCGCACGTTGTAGGAGGAGATGATGGCACCGACAAAGGAGTGCGGTGGGCTGTCGTTGTCGAGGTCTTTAGAGTCGGCTGAGGAGGAGGAGGAGGAGGAGGAGTCGACGCTAGAGGCGGAGATAGTAGAGGTGTTTGTATTAGTACCGGCCATTAAGAATGTGGCATAGTCTGTATTAAAGACTCTTGCGCAGGCATGGTGATCGTTCCCGTTATACTCGAGGAAGGAGAGGTCGCCAGGGCAGATGTGCGTGTGGCATAGTTTGTCGTATATATCTTCACGAAGCGAGAGCGGAGGTTGTGATATATGCCGGACTATTGCTTGCGTTAAGCGTGTACTTGGGAAATGTTTGCAAGACGTGGAAGACGGACAATAGAATAGTATACATGATAAGGCGATTGCGAATGTAGCAAGAGTATATAGAGCCCGCTTCATTTGACCCAGCTGCCTTTGTAGACGAGCTTCTTCATGTATTGTCCATGCTTGGAATTTGCGCACGTTGTATGTCCACTGTAATGCTTCGTGCAGACTTGTCGAGAATCTTTGTTGATTGTCTTTGGACTTGACGGATGCAATGTTTGTGCTTCTCTTGCTTTGGTATTGCGTCGTGCGGGTTATATGCTCTTCTGGGACATGTTGCAGTATGCGAATGTCCTCATTGTCAATTTCTTCATGGTTGATAGGGCGAGTAGTAGATGTCTTTCGTGGACTGCGACGACGAGGTGGAGGGATCTGTTTTGGCATGATGATTGTGTGAGGAGGAGGCTTCTACTGGAAACAAAGCAGGTACAGGTAATTTGGCATGACGAACAAGTTCAGTCATGTTGTTGCTGTTGTTGTTGTCAACGAGTTAGAATGTGTCGAGGAATGCAAACGACAGACATGCTATTAATAATATATGTATTACTAGAGCTAGCTAGGCTTTTTAGTAGAGATCTGATTAGTTTCCTGCTCTGTCTCTCCACCGTCTGTAATAGGAGGCTAGTTCTACTGATCGGATCGAGTCGTCACCCTTGCGTACAAGAAATGAAATCATAACGGAGTGAATTACAATACAGCGACTAAGACTCGGTCTATCTTTACACCAGAACCCCCGAGTTGTAGTTCTACCTTTAACAAAACAACAAAAAGCAACAACAACAAACGACAACAACAATCGACAACAACATGCTTCTACGTCGACGACACTTTGCATATCCAAACAACTCATCCCCTCCGCCATCTCTTCCTCTCCCTTCAGCGCTGAACCCATCACATCACCCAAGAATGCAACCCCCCCCCTCGCACGACCTAAACATTGCATTCCTCGTGGTTGTAGTCTGCAGAAATGTCTACAAAACGCAATTGCCCGCCGTCTCTGCTCAGGCGACATAGCTGGCCACTATCCTCTCTTGAATCCGCAGTAATGCACAAATCCATTGCAGAAGTCCATGATGTGTATTCGCAATATATCAAGCAACGGCCTCAATTGCAGCGGACGATTGCAAGCATCAATGAGCTTGATAGGAAGATGAGTCGGATTTGGTACGAGTGTGCCGCTATTGTGCTGGCGATGTGCGTTTTGACTTTGTCACATTTTGGGTCTAGGGTGGGAGGCTGTGAGTTTGGTGATTTCTTTCATTACATCAAAACACTCTTGCTGACAATCGGGCTCCTTAGTACTCAACCCTTCTCAACCACCTCTTCTAACCTCCTCCTCCTCCTCCTCCACATCCCTCCCATGCAAAACCAACTTCTGCCCCGACGACCTCTCCTTCCTCCACTTCACAAATACAAACGACACTGCCTCCTACTACACCGTCTTCTCCACTAGCCTTTCCACAATCCACACTCTCGCTGCCACCCGTAACACCACATACGCGCTCGAGCAAGTCCGTCGAGAGTACGAGGCAGCAGTGAACAAGTGGGCGGATAATAGGTGTGAAGCGTATGGCGTTAGTAGGAGGCAGGCGGGAAGGATGAGGAAGGTGTGGAGGTTTTGCTGGGAGGGTGTGAGGAGGGATTTGGGAGAGCTGGAAGAGGAAGGTGAGGTGGGGAGGAATTGATGGTAGGTTAGGGGAATGAGGTGGATTAGGTGAATGTGGATGAGGGGAGGTGGATGTGTAGATGTGATGAAATAAGGAATGAATGAATGAATGAAGCTATGTCGACTCGAAGGTAGCATAGAGGAACTTATTGGTGCACTATGCAAGAACGAATTTTTTTTCGAGACTGTTGCTGGGTGTTGCGTTTTGTGTTCCGCAACTCCTCCATTATACCTCCCATCTCACCTCCCACCACCAACACTACTACTAGCATCACCAACCCTCCCCTCCAACACCCTAAGCACCCTCGTCCTCTCCTCTAACCTGTCCATACCCTTTCCTCCTCCCCCTACTGCCCCATTGCGACCCCCATTCCCGTTCCCCAATTCACCCACATCTCCCACTCCATTGTCCATGCATACGCCCATACCCATCATCTCATCCATGGCGCGCCTCTGCTGCGATAGTTGTGCCTCTAGTTCCACTATTTGTCGTTGCAGGCGCTCTTCTCTTTCGCTTGTCAATCGCTCATCACATTCGCCTGTCCAGCATGCGACTTGTGGGCGACGAGATGATGAGTGTGACGGCGAACGTGAATGTGAGTGTAAAGGTAAACGAGAAGGTGAAGGAGAGGGCCGGAGAGGGCGACAAGGCCGAGGACTCAGTGACATCTCCTGTATACCCCTTCGCGCGTCTTCGTAGTGGTTATCTAGCCCATGCGCGCCATCGTGCCTACGTCTGTCACTGACATGGCTTCTCCTCTCGCCACTATTGTTGCTGCCCCTCTCATTACCTTGGCTTTCCCAACCACCATCACCATCACCATCGCTTAACCGCTCCGAACCCCCATTGACCGCGCCCCTCGAATTCAAATCAACCTCCAAATCCCAGACCCTACCTACCAACGCACAGCCCTCCCAGTCTTGTCGCTGGATGCGTTGATAGGCTTCTGAGAGTTTGTGGTTTGCTTCTGAGAGCTGGGATAGGAGGGATGATTCGTTGGATTGTAGGGCGTTGAGTTTGGAGGCGAGAGTGTTGTTCTCGTGCCGTGCGTGGGACAGCGTGGACGTGAGATCAGCGCATTCTTGTGTTTTGCGGTCGAGGGATTCGTTGATGGTGGTCATGGTAGCGCGGTCGACAGTGCGTGTGCGTTCGAGCGCAGCGTTCTTATCTGTAAGCGCCGTGATTTGACCATCAAGGTCCGCGATGGATCGTCCTGCTATCTCGCGGTCTTGTTGTAGCGCTGTTACATTTTGTTCTAGCCCCGATACCGTGTGAGCTAGATTCGTATTGACCTCTTTTGCTTCGGCGAGTCTGGTATGCCAAGCTTCGTTTGCCTGGGTCGCGAGATTGGTTGCGTCGGTTGTTGCTTGCGCGGCGCCGGCTAGGTAGGCTGATTCGTATGTTTCTGTTTCGCGTGATTGTGAGGAGTTTTGAAGTTGAAGGTTAGTGACGATGGTGTGAAGGTTGGCGTTTGTAACGGATAGGTCGTGATTCGCGCTGTTGAGCTGTTCATTGGCATGACGAGCGGCGCTGATTTCTGTTCGTAACGACACGACGAGGGTCTCCAGCTCGTTGACTCTCTTCTTCCACGCATCTTCTGCTACGTCCCACTTCTGCAACCATTCTTGCTCTCTTGCCGGCATCATATGTTCCAGCTCATTGATCCTATGCATTAGAGCTCCTTTTGCAGCATCCCATTTCTGTGACCATTCATTTGCTTTGACGGTGATCTCGGCTTCGAACATTGCTTTTGCTGCTGTCTGGACTTCTGTGTCGAATTGCGCTTTGAGCTGCTCGATGGCATTCTTCTTGGCGGAGGCGAGGTTGGCATCAAACTTGTGCTGTATTTCGGCGAGCGGATGTTGTGCATCGGCTTGTTGCTGTGTTTGTGGAGGACTGCTAGTACGCTCGTCACTTCGGCCGCGATTGTACGCTTCTTGTGTTACGCGAGCATGGTCTCCTTGCAACGTAGCGAGTTCCTGCCTTGACCTGTCCATGTTCTCCTTGCATGCCCCTATCTCTTCCTGAAACTCACGTATAGCTCTTTCCTGATCTTTAATCGTACCTCGTAGATTCACTTCCAACAAGTCTCCATCACGCCGCTGCGCCTCATGGTTGCGAATCTGTTCCCATGACTGTATCTCTTGTGTTTGTGTGGCAACGAGTTGGTTGGAGAGAATAGCACATCTATCAGCCTCGAGTTGGAGTTTTCGTACTGATTGGGTAGCTCTGTCGTTGGCTTCGAGAGCTTGATGGGTGTGACGATACCAGTCGCGTGCGCATGGAGGGCAAGTTGAGGGATGTCCACAGCCGTGGTGTGGGGTGTATTGTTGTTTGAATTGTTGCTGTTGCTGTT
>Ga0160429_1001547_pt1 | contig 12687 bp, 9 predicted proteins | sample SolpanmetagenomR_FD_108199 | JGI IMG/M metagenome (GOLD analysis project Ga0160429, IMG submission 108199) | Solar panel surface microbial communities from Lawrence Berkeley National Laboratory, California, USA - R | ecosystem: Engineered > Built environment > Solar panel > Unclassified ... | reverse complement strand
GGAAAAAGGACAAACTTACAGTTTCTACAATCATACCAGTAATTTGATATGGATCACCATTTGAAGCTGGACGACGATCTTCAAAATACCCTTTACCTTCCTCTGCACAAGTTCTATTGACACGAACTGATGATCCACGGTTGGCTACACCCCATGAAAACTTGTCATATTTTGCAGTTTCATGTTTACCAGTCATACGAAGCTCATTACCTTCACCATACACTTTCATATGTTCAGTGTGACGAGCAGCGAGTTTTGGCATTGCAGCTTCAATAGCCTTCATACCACCATCAGCACGCATCTCTTTAGTGGATACGTTGGTGTGTAATCCAGCACCGTTCCAATCTCCTGGAATTGGTTTGGGTGCAAAAGTAACCTTTACTCCAAAATCTTCAGCCACACGGTGAAGAAGGAATCGAGACATCCATAATTGATCACCCATTTCGATTCCAGTACATGGTCCAACTTGATATTCCCATTGAGCGGGCATAACTTCGGCATTTGTTCCAGAAATGGTGATTCCAGCATACATACATGCTTTGTAATGTGCTTCAACAATATCTCTACAGAAAACATTTCCAGTACCGACAGCACAATAATATGGACCTTGTGGAGCAGGATAACCACCCTTTGGCCATCCATACGGCCATCCACTAGCATCTAACAATGTATATTCTTGTTCAAGACCAAACCAAAACTCATGAGAAGCATATGCTTCCATCAGCTTGTTTGCATCAACTCGGTAATTGAATGCATTTGGTTTCTTATCTGATCCCCATGTCTCGCATATAACGAGAATGTTATCCCCTTGACGGAAAGGGTCGGCATACATTGCTGCAGGACGAAGATATACATCGGAATTATGTCTTGGAGCTTGTCCAGTAGATGAACCATCAAAGTTCCATTCTGGTAGATCTTTGACACTTGTCGGTTTTTCTTTTAGTGTCTATTTTTTCTTTTAGCAAAAGTTTTACACAGAGTGATGGATGAGATTATATACATACCCTGCACTTTGATCTACAGTTGCTGTCTGAGTCTATCCATATATATTCTGCAATTATAGCACCTCTTTGAGGTAGAGAGAGATATTTTTGTAACTAGGCTGTAAGTAAGTATTTGTTGACGTTGGTAATGAAGTCATGGTATTTCCGTACGGTGGCAGTGTTTGAAACACTTTTTGAATCGTCCTTGAAATCACATTAGTTTATATGCTCGATTGCGCCCCGAATGAAACAACTTACAGCCATGATGGACAATCTATATGGGTAAAACGAATCCGAAACTCTTTTATAGAAAGTGTATGAATGAAACGTAAGGATGGAAGCGAGAGAAGGATAGCTTGAAAGAGCAATGAAGATGGAAAGAGGAAAATGGAGAGAATAGTATGTCAAAGGCGAGGAATGTGAGATCTTTTATCTTTTATAGATAAGAATCAACTCTTATCTCCCATTTGACTTAGCAACGGAAGCCTTGAACTTTACTATGGTTTGGGGGGGTCGTCACAGCCGTTAATATCCGTCCGCATTTAGACTAGACCGTTCCCAATCAATCTATATTTATTACCCCGGACTTTCATTCCCTCAACGACAATAGGGCTTCTTATTACCTCTTGTCTTTATTTGAGGCAAAAACCGTTTTCCCAATACTTCTAGTGTAAAAATACGTTGAGCTCCTGCAATCCTACCAACAACATTTCAGATATTTTAGGCAAAGATAAGGAGTAATAATACATGTACAAAAGATTTAATCAAAAGCGTCGCGCCACAAGTTCTATAATAAGAACGCTCCTGCGCCTCATGGGAGTTTGTTGATTGTGGGGAAAAAGATAAAGAGGGTGTACGAGACAGCTGATCTTTCTTTTTTTTGTTACGACAGATAAGCGAAATAAAGTTACGAAGCCTATCATGACAGTTCGCATTTATCGATCCGTTGTAATGCAGGGAACAGTCTGCTATATTTCCATCAAGATCTGTGATATTTGCAATACATTGGCATTCTCTAGTAGATATACTGTTGAATAAATTGGATTGGAATCAAAGGCTGTTTTCTTATTTTAACGGACTTTCAAACATAATAATTGTGTGAATGCAATGAATAAAATACATCAAGGTAGCATGATGATTGCAAGTGGGAATTTAACTTTATATCTATTGCTTATCTTTGACCAATCATAATATAATAATAATGATGAAGCTGTTTCATGCACATACTTCCGTTATCGGCCTTTCTTTGATACGCGAAGCATATTAATAATTATCATTCACTTCAAGCATATCATAGTAATGATAAAGTCGTGTGATCTATATATGTTATTGATGATTTGATAGTGGTTTCGTGGTATCTTTGGGTTTGCTTGATCTTCCTACTCATACTACTATACTTTTTACTATCTAATCCTGCCACAATATTTGGCGGAATCTAACAAAATGGGGTCTAATCAAATCATCAAGTGTTCGTAACAACGATTGCTCATCGTTTGATACAGCTTTAGTAGTACAATACATAGTTGGTAAAGAGGCATTCAGCTTAGATCTCAAAGTGCATTACCAGACCATGCGATTGCAGCATAGGTCCCATGATAATGATTGATATACGCGTTACTATAATACGTAAATGATTGTGCTTTCTACGCCAAATGTACACTTTTCAGTAGGGATTTCATCCCATAGATGTTGGAGCTGTGGAATTTTCAACTTGTTTCATAGCCGCATGCCCTAGACCTAATACCCTAGATGATGGTTAGAATATAGAGTGTTATCCTTGTAATCTTTTCTTTTTGATAAAAGGATAGTTCGTGATATCAGATTTTATCCTTGAGTAAAGCTTTGAGTCGTTTCTCTACAGCTTCAAGATATTCATCAGTCGTGACATAAGAGTCCATAGCCTTGTTCCCTTTTGCAAGAGCAAGATCTTTTGTCATGATACCTTGCTGATCAACCACTTGTATGCAAGCCTCTTCAAGACTTTCTGCAAATTTAACTACATCAGGTGTTTCATCGAGTTCGCCTCTTTTGATTAATCCACGAGTCCAGGCAAATATAGAAGCGATAGGATTAGTCGAAGTAGGTTTGCCTTTTTGATGTTCTCGAAAATGTCTCGTTACTGTACCGTGCGCGGCTTCCGATTCAAATGTCTTTCCATCAGGAGTGATCAAAACTGAAGTCATTAATCCCAGGGATCCAAAACCTTGAGCTACAATATCTGATTGTACATCACCATCATAGTCTAATATTATATTAATCTACCAACACTAAAACGTGAATACGTGAATGATGAGTTCTGACTTACTTTTCAAAGCGATTATATATCCACCTTCACTCTTTATCATTTGTGCTACCATATCATCAATCAATCGATGTTCATACCATATTCCTAGTGTCTCGAAATCTGTCTTGTAGTATTTCTGGTAGATATCTTCGAAAATATCCTTAAATCTTCCATCGTATGCTTTGAGTATGGTATTTTTGGTACTGAGATATAGGGGTAACTTTTTATCAAGAGCTAATTTAAAACTTGCCTGTGCAAAACCAGCTATACTTGCATCGGTGTTATACTGTGTCTGTGCTACACCACCTTGATGATCTGCCTTGAATTCAAACACCTCAATCTCCTCTGGTAAACCTCCTTTTGGCGTAAAAACCATTTTTAGTGTGCCTTCGCCCTTGATCACTCTATCTTTCGCTCTATATTGATCTCCAAAAGCATGTCGACCTATTATGATAGGTTTTGTCCATCCTGGGACTAATCTAGGAATACTAGGGATAATTATGGGCTCGCGAAAGACTGTCCCTCCCCTTTTGTATTGTGAGATTATTTCCATACCATGAAATGTGGATTGTCTTACAAATGATTTCTTATTGTTCCATTCGGCGAGAGCCACATCTTTTTCAAGGAGAATTCCTTTACTCGATCTTCGTCAGGAGTGATTGTTGCACATTTGATACCAACAGAATATTTTTGAATTGCTTCGGCAGCATCTGTCGTAACTTGATCATTGGTCTCGTCTCGATATGGTAATCCCTAAGATTTTCAATTCAGTCCAGGTAACTTATAGGATGGAGAGCTCTCGAAATTATAGACCAACCAAATCATAATATTTTAGATCTACATCAAGATATCTTTAGCCTATCTCAGCAAATCATCTTTTTTTGGTGTAGCAAATCCGTTGTGCTTACGGATGTATGAACTAGAATACCATATCAGTACATTATATCAATTCAATCGCATCTAACAGCGTCAAAACCTTTTCTTTTATGTTCTTCCATATCACTCTAGTCATTTCATCACCATCCATTTCTACAATGGGATTCTTCACTTTTATTTTACTAGACATGTTACGAAGCTGGGTTGAATGCAAGTGTAATGCGATACTGATAAGTCTTGAGGAAGTAGAGCCGTGTCTTAATGCGCTACCAAATTGCATAATTCAAGTATTTACACGTTTATGCCACTTTATCAAGACCAGCTAGCATGTGAGAGTAGGGATGTACATAATCTGTAGGGCTGAATTATCAATGGGACCAGTGACGTCATTGGCCAATGTTTGATCCTTTCGTGTCATGGTTGAATGTCATCAGTAATAATGGTGTAAGTTATCATCAAGTTTCAAATTAATCATGATGGCTATCAAAAAGTACACTTTACTTGGTGTACCTCTACTGGTAGCATTTTGGTTTTATTTGAATTCTCATGGACCTATACCTCGTAGTCTTCAATCAAACCAATTCTTGTCATCTCTAACGTCTTCTTCCGGACAGAACGAATGTCATCCGGTCATAACAAAACCGGAAGTTGATGATGACATTAAAGGCATTCAACTCCATTCTTATTCTTATTGCGGGGGTATATTGAATGCGACAGCTTTTGTTCAGAATACTTCATATCGAAAAGAAATCACTTTATACTTTAGCAATCGCCTTAATATTACGAATCCTCTCACGACTTTAGCTCTCAGATACCATTCAGATGTTCCAGATACAAAATACGAATATTGGAACGCTGCCGAATCGATTTATTTGGATGGCGTTGATAGGTTATTGAATCTTACATATCATGCAGCTGATAAACGAGAGACTTTTACACAAATCCTGAATATAGATGTTACTCCTAGTGGAAAGAAAGAACCGAGACCGCCAACTCCTCCAAAACCGTATGCTTCTCCAATGGGATTACAAAAAGATATTACTCAGTTCTTTTCTTTAACAATCAATGCTCAGACAGCAAAGTCAAAATCAGCATTCTTTGCCAATATTCATCCTGATTTGCCAGGAGTCGCAGATGGAACTGTAGTAGCAGCAAGATCAGGACCTAGTTTTCCGCAAAAAGATCCTAACTATGAATATGATTGGGTAAGAGATGCTGCTTTGGTACTTGATACTGTTGTACAATTTTATAATAGTACAACTGATGATAAATTGATGGGAAAGTATGAGACTTTATTATTTCAGTATGCTAAAAAACGAGCACAACAACAAAAAGCAGCCGATTCATCAATTGGATCGCTTGGAGAGCCAAAGTTTTACCTCAATAATACATTATTCACAGGTCCATGGGGAAGACCTCAAAATGATGGACCTGCCACTTCAGCGATAACATTAATGAACTTTGCTGATGTATATCTTGCAAAAGGTCATGATGTAGAGGATATAAAAGATCTTGTCTGGAGTGGAGCAAATGCACCAGTAAAGCGAGATTTATTGTTTGTTGTTGAAAAATGGTCTGATCCTGACTTTGATCTATGGGAAGAAGTAAAGTCACAACATTTTTATACACGAATGATGCAAGTTCGAGCATTAAGACAAGGTTCTGTATTTGCTACACGAATGGGTGATAACAAGACAAGCTATAAACTTGCCAAAGCTGCTTCTGAAGTTACTGCAACTCTGGACCAATTCTGGGAACCAAATAGACGTATTATTTTGTATGAATATGGTCCTGTTTTACATAACAAAACTTCTTATAAAGATGTTGCGATATCACTGGCAGTTAATCATGCACGTATTGAAGATTTTGATTGTACTGATGATAGAGTTTTGGCATCATTAGTTGAAATAGCTACATCTTTTCTAGACATATATCATATTGCAAAGATCACTTCAGATCGACAAGGCCTTACACTTGGTATACCAATTGGGTATGTTTTTTTGTTATTTTCTATTTGATATAGACTCGCGCTGACAATATAAATGGTAGTCGATATCCAGAAGATGTATATAATGGATACAAAATGTCTCCAAGTGGAGGTAATCCTTGGTATTTGGCCACAGCTTCGTTAGCAGAAACCTTTTATCGAATTGTCAAGGAATACAAATCTACCGAATCAATTCTTGTAACAAATACTTCTTTGCCATTTTTTCAATATTTTGCACCAAAAGCCAAACTACAGGCTGGATCTAGAATATCTTTGTCAGATAAGAAATTTAATATAATTATTGATGCTTTATTAGGATGGGGAGATGCATTTATCAGAAGAATTAAACATCATACTCCTACGAATGGTCGTTTATTTGAACAATATAACAGTCAAACGGGTAAAGGTCAAGGAGCGGCAGATTTGACATGGAGTAATGCTGCTTTTATGACTGTTGGTCTTGCTAGAGCTGAAGCGGTTGGAGATGATGAATGGGTTGTAGGATTAGCCGATATGAATTGGTGATGATTTGTTTTGTGTAGTATATATTGACTAATAAACCTATATTCTAACAAATCTATATTTAAGTATACATGAATGTTCTCGGTTAAATTATATTAGGCGATGTAAAGTGAATTGTAGAATGCGGAGATATATATATCACCTCGACTGCAGCATACACTACTATAATGATATAACACCAACATCGTCCAGACATGTCACTCACAACTACTAATCTCACAACCACCAATCGTACTACTCACACCCCTCTTCCCCCTCTCAAACCCTACATCCCACTTCGACTCCCAACATCTCGAAAAACCATCTACGACCGTAACCTCCTCCGCAATCGACAATCCGACCTCAGTCTCGCCTCATTCGCACACATTTTCAATTCTCTCATCTCATACCACCAACTCTCCTCTCCATCCGTATCCGATCTCGAACGTCGCCTTTCTCTATCCGGCTACTCGATCGGAGTCAAACTCCTCGACCTTCTCCTCTACCGGGCCTCGACGCCTTCGAAACCCGCCGTGCGACCCGTAAAACTCCTCGAACTGCTACAGTTCATCCACAGCGTGTTTTGGAAAGCGTTGTTTGGAAAACCCGCCGACGCGTTGGAACTCAGCAGCACCAGCGCGGCAGAGTATATGATTTCCGACAACGAGCCGGTCGTGAATAAATACATTTCGGTGCCGAAGGATATGAGCCAGTTGAACTGCGCGGCCTATGTCGCTGGGATGATCGAGGGGGTTTGCGACGCGGCGGGGTTCACGACGGGAGGCGTCACGGCTCACAGTGCGAATGAAGCGACTGATGATGGGGAAAAAGATGGAAAGAGTGAAAAGGAGGTCTTGTGGCCTGACAAGACGATTTATTTGATTAGATTTGGAAAAGAGGTTGTTGAGCGTGAAGAGTTGGTCAAGACGAGACAGTAAATGTTATCGAAATGATTGATGTTTCGTGTAATTGTATTATAGATGTGAAATGTATAATATCATGTTGATGATTTATGTAAACTGTTGTAATGCTCACCTAATCCAAATCCATGTCTATAATAAGCCAACCACAATACTTTCTCGTCATCTTTTCGAGTCTCGTTCTCTTGATTTTCAACAATATTATACAGAGGTCTTATCTCTTCTACCCTACCATTTCCTTGCAAAACATTAATACCAGTATTTAAAAATCTACTAATTGCCATTAATTCGACCTGACCTCCCCATTCTGCAGTATCTCTTATTTTCCGTGTATATCCTTCTATTCCACCCCCGTCATCATCTACATCTGATGAAATAAACGGTAAAAAATCATCTTTGTTAAAAGATATATAATCCGCCGTACGTCTTCTTATATCTCTATAATCCACCTTTTTCTCACCGTCATGATTGTTGGTATTATCAAGAGATAGAAAAGACAATTGATCAGCAATGGCTGAATATAAACAATGTCCATCTGCTCGTATTTCTTTCTCAACAAGACCTCGTGATTTGAAATTATTGAGCATGTTTTCTCGCTCGATGGATTTGTTATCAGTCATGGAGTGAGATTCCTGTTCGGCTTCATGTTGGAGAGTTTCGAGTGCGGCGGCGCGTCGAGCGAGTCGGGCTTTGGCTTTGTTGGGACCTTTTCTTTTCAATTCCGGTTCTATTTCGACGTTATCGGGGGGATTGATTGGTGTAGTAGTATCAGAGACTGATTCCGGTAATTCGTCATGACTAGCCTCGACATCTTTGTTGGTAGAAATCACATTTGATTCTGTAGAATTCAAAGAAGCGATTTCTTCCGCGTGTTGCTCTTTTAAAGCTTGTTCCAATCGATCGCATTCATCATTGACGCCCTTTCGTGTCTTTTTACTGGCTTGTTTCTTTTTTGCGGTAATCTTATTTTGTAGTTCTTTTATCTCCTTTCGATGTCGAGCCTGTATTTCTTCCATTGTCGTCAAGTTCATCTGTGTATAAAGGAGAATAATTTTATCATTACCATGACGTAATCACAACTTATGAAATCCTACCACCAAATAAAAAATGCAATCACATCATTATTAAATACTAACAATCTATTATTTCGTACTGTCAACGAATAATATCAAATGATCAACAAAAGACAAATTCTTATTAAAACTCCATAGGCTAGAAAAAAATACAAATAAGCTAACTATTAACTATGACTACTAACACCCGACAAAGTTTAATTAAATTATGGAGTGGGTGTCCTGTCTCTATCACTATGCCTCAGTTTATCCTTTATCTTGTCCAAGAAACTTCTCTTCTTCCCTACCACCTTTTCGGCTGAACCAATAGAACCAGCATCAGTAGAATTTGCCGATGGACTCTCCTTGTTCTTTTTATTGTCAGGAGTCGTTTTACCAAAAAGACTAAGTGGCCGACGCTTTTGTGGAGTGCTTGATTTATCTTCAGGAATTGGGGGAGGAGATGGGAACCTTTCCTTGGTCACTGGTGGAACAATTGCAGATTTGTCTGTCGAGTGATTCTCCGTAGTCAAACCCTGACCGACCGATGTTGTTCCTTGAGCAATAGTATTGCTAGATGTAATTACAGGTTCTGATCTAGTTGTACTTTTCACCGGCAATACATCCGAAGAGATTGTACTACTTGTCACGGATTGGGTAGTAGTAGTAAGACCAATCAAGGGGTTGACAGCGGGAACTATGGCAATGTTGCTGTTCCATAAATGTCCCTTTTGTGCCGTAGTTGTGCTTGTCGACGATGTATGATTTGCGCTATTGTCATGACTGATATGAGAAGGTGCAGATGATGTATGATCTGCACTACTATCATAATCGACATGTGAAGGTGCAGATGATGTAAGTGCACCAGTGACACCACCGGATGATCTGGCTTTTGAAGCCAATTCTGCTTCCATGGCCTGTTTTTCTCTCACCATACCAGCTGATGATGATGCTTCAGGAGGTACATTTGCTTTCGTTTGTGAATCGCGAACAACGGCGGGCACATCTGCTGTTGTTGCAGATGGTGCAGATATTCCCGTCGAATGACTAGTCTTTACTCTACTTGCAAGTTCTTGCTCCATGGCATGCTTTTCTTGCACAATCGTGGCTGAAGCAGATGCCTCTGGCGAGACGTTTGCTTTTTGCTGGGATTCGCGAACGACAGCAGGTACATCTGCCGTTGTTGTAGATGGCGCAGGTCTTCCTGTTGCGTGACTAGTCTTGACTTTATTAGCAAGTTCTTGTTCGACAGCATGTTTTTCTTGCACGGCCTCTGCTGAAGCCGAAGCCTCTGGCGAGACATTTGCTTTTTGTTGTGATTCTCTTACAATCTCAGGCACATCAGTATTATTAGATAGAGGTAGACGTTCTTCTTCCGGCTTATACTGTGGTAAAAGGGATTCTTCGGAACGGAAACCATGTGTGGCATTTGTGGCAGCTTCGCTTACTCGATCCTTTGCAGCATAAGCGGCGCCTGTTACAGCAGCTGCTGCAGCCGCAACACTACCGGCGGCTGTAGCAACATACCCTTTTTCACTTTTGCCAAACATTCCTGATTCAGAAGTCGCTCCAGCTTGGGGGATCTTACTTCTTAATTCATCCTCCAACAGAGTTTTTTCTCTTACGGCTTCTGGGTTCTGCGACGCATCTAATTGACTGTGTGCTAACTTTTGACTCTCTGACACAATTGATGGGATAGAACCTGAAGGATTAACATCAGCCAATCCAGAATCCGGGATTGCAGAAACTTTTGTGACTTTTTGCTTCAATTCATCCTCTACAAGTCGCTTTTCTTTGACAGCTTCTCTTGCTGCAGATGCTTCTGGGTCTACTTGGGCAATTCTTTGACTCTCACTGACAATGCTAGGAACTCCACGAGGTTCGATTGGCTGCTGTCCTGCGAGTCGTGCAGTTGTACTGTTTGGCGCAATTGAAGATGTTGTATAGTCGGTAACACTTCTACCAATATCATTCATCGGGAGACTAGATTCCGGAATCAAATTTGCGGATGTAGAAGGTAATAATGGATCGATGGCATGACCTTGCGAGAAAAGCGGAGGAAGTTGAGGCGCACCAGATCCGCTGCGTTCATAAGATTCTTTATCTAATTTGACATTACTGTGAATCGTTGAATCCGTAAAGGTACTCGGATGTGGGACTGATTGACCAGGTGCAAGTGTGATTGGGTTCGAATTGCCTGATGTAGCTGGAAGTGGACTGATTGAAAAGTTTTGGTTATCGTTGAACGGAGTGATCGGATATTGGCCAGGCATTCCATTTGGAGACATATTGTCGTTGTCATATGTCTCGTGATTGGTGTTATTGTCTTCGTCGTCTACTTCAATTGGTGATACAACTGGAGCACTAAGTAGCGCGCATCGAATCAGTATGAAGAACCAAAGAAAAGAACAAAATTTAAAAACTTACGAAACGACAGGCTCGGGGTCTTTGACAAGACTATGCGCATGAACAATATTGTTCATATTTCCCTCCCCATCACCTTCGTGTGGCTGGTTACCGTCATGTGTCCATTGTCCATCTACGACAAACTTTTGGCGCAACAATTAGCACATACGCGGTTATTGTCCATGTTATGATATATCATACCTTGTATAAGATTTTGTCTGTAGAACTTGGTACGCGTATATTCTTTTCAAATACATGACCGATCTTCTCCAATCGCTCTGTCTTGGCCCAATTGTCAAAAGTGCCGGTTACATATACTTCATGCCCCCAATGTGGCCTTGAACGACATTGATTAGTGTATGAGCGCAAACATATCAAATGATAGGAATTGCTTACCAAGTGAATCTATAACTCGCCATTGTTATATTAATACAGAACGCGACTGAACGTATCGCAATCTATTCTATATTTTTTTGTATTATCCAGTAGTATAATTATAATCAATGCAGATTTATTATCATCAAGGGAAAAAAAAAGTTATTATTGAAGTGGCGCGTATCTTTGCATGCAAGAACTGTGGGGGGGGCGGGTTGGAGCTCGAGCCACATCAAAAGTTAAAATAACATCCTTCTGGAAAGAATTAATTACTTGATACTGCTGTCTAACTATCATGTTGTATAGACTATAGATTAAACATTGAATACATAAATTTGTTAATGAGCGAGATTGATTGAACAGACTATTAATATACATGTTGAACGTACAAGTCAAGATGGTCGAAATAACGTCGTTCAAGCTATATACTTCGTTTCGATGGATTGTTTCACCAAATAGATAAAGCATTTGGCAAGTTATAGATTGTCAAGTTGACTTGTTTGTAATGACTATCAATGTTGACCTGGTATGTATTGATTGGTCATTAAAGACAAAAGAAAATAACGTCCCAAAAAGGCAGGCTTCCAGAAAAAACCCAGAATATTGTAATTTCGTGGTTGAAAACAAACAGTAAAGCGCCACAAGATAAGCAATTGCTTGATATTTTGTGTATTCAAAATGACTAGCATATAATATATGATTACATATCATCCATCGCATTAATGTTATTAGCCCATGTATATTATTATTAATTAAATAGTCAATGTAATATTTTGCATGGTTCTAGTTTGTATAGAGAGGAGGGAGGGGGAAGGTCCAACCACTAAAACTCAAAAAACGGTCAACCAATCCCCAGCTTTCGTCACGATACAGCTTTGATCTTTCAAAGTTGTTCTTACTTTTATTATAAATCCGGACCAGTCATTTTTCATTGTCTGACACAGTCCATATATACACACATACATCATAATTTATAGTCATCGTCGTGCAAACAATCGAGAAGACCTCTCGCACGGACCTCTTGTGACTGCGGAAATAACAGGCTCGGCAAATATTCCAAAAAAGAGAAGAAGAAAAAGGCCATTTTCTTGTGACCGAGTGTCATTAAATGTCTTTACCATTGGAATATTCCCACGAGATAGCCTCGCTCGATCGAGAAATTCAAAAAAGCAATCCAACCGATATACTCCAATTCTGTGCAGATCATTTTCAAAAGCGACTTGCTAGTCAAAGAGCTGAATATACGTTAAGTCAACAACACGCAAGTAAATCAGGAACAGGAATGGCAGAACATACTTTTCCT
>Ga0160429_1001546_pt1 | contig 12689 bp, 13 predicted proteins | sample SolpanmetagenomR_FD_108199 | JGI IMG/M metagenome (GOLD analysis project Ga0160429, IMG submission 108199) | Solar panel surface microbial communities from Lawrence Berkeley National Laboratory, California, USA - R | ecosystem: Engineered > Built environment > Solar panel > Unclassified ... | reverse complement strand
TGATTTGTCTGATGCAAGGAGGATATGTTGGTGGTCAATACTCCGACCATGCCTGGTTGAAAGCATTGACAAGATAAAGCTAGTGCTTTCGACTAAGAAAGATGATCGTCATGCCTTCTTATTATACAAAGTTGGGTGGAGTAACTCCGCAAAGCACATTTTTTTTCTCCTACCAAAAAGTACCACCGAAGCTTTCCAAGTTTTTGAATGGATGCTACTCATAAACTCTTGGATTTGGTTTACCATGATATTTAGTCGATCTGAATTACGGATGACTCCGGTCCAAAAAGTTCTTGTAAGAATGCTAGACATTCTTGGTTGAATATGTATATTTTTAACCTCACGCACGATTTGATTAGGGAATTTGGATGATTACCTTGGGCAGTGATGTCATTGATTTGTCTCCACTTAAATTCGAACATGTGGACGGGATCCGTCTCAACCAACATATTATATTGTGATGAGATTCGACACGTGGCAGCACGTACAAGCATACATATGTCGCTTTGACGTGCACGTTCAACCTATCAAATGTAACTAGCGAGTCAATGTGGATCGTATTTGACATTACGATGTTATGACGATAAGTGGATTGCCATCTGAAACTTCAGCTAATGCTGCCTACGAAATGTAAAGTGTGTTTAGCGACCACTAGTTTTGGGTATACATTTCTGTTAATTTGATATGGTAGGGGAAGATTATGATATAATTTGGCACACCAAGGTAGATCTGATACGACCTGTCTTGGCGGATCACTTGCATGGTCTGAATTTGAGCCCTCACTGGTTCCGAATATCATTTATAGATTATTTTATGCGTGGATGCATTGTGCTTGATAAATGGTTGGCCGTACAAGGCTACCGTTTGTCTCAAGACGAACGAGGACACAACATGTAATCTACGTTAGCGGAGATGAAGCTACGAACTATTGTAAGACTGTTGAGATGAATATCATTTGGAATTTAGAATGCGTATACGTGATTTTATCGATCCAATGCCAACTATGAGTAGATCTCATGTAGAAATAAACCAATCAGAAAAGCCTTAGTCACGTCACGTCTAGTCGCGTGTATGTAGTCTAACCTACTTTTTGTGACAAGGATTTTATAACTCGCGTAAGTGGATCCAGAACCACAAGTTTTTTTTATGGCTCGGTCCGGACAGAATTGATTCACAATACTACGAAAGCTACACAGGCGCTTTATCGAGTCTTTACCATGTAAAGATGTTGCATACTAATGATTGGCATCTGATGCATCAATGCCGAAATGATGCGTCATGCTTATGTGTATAACATCTATCAAGTTCGAGTACCACAATGAGACATGTGGACATTTAATATATTCTATAATCCGCAATTGAATGTCGACTAGCCCGTGCACTGTGATACTATACACAATTTATCCAATAATCGTAAAGTACAAGCATTCATAAATTGGTAATGTGGAGGTGAAGCCGTCCGTTCACAGAATCTTGTAATCCGCCTGTCCCGCACTACAGTACCAAAATGAGGTTCGAAAAAGCCCGTGTGTATGTGCAGCTCAAAATTCGGTACCCGCAAACAACCTTGAACTGCTTCGACCATGAAATTTATTTCTTCAATTTTAACGCCAGGCAAAGGGTCTGTTCTAAAAAAAATTGCTTTTTTGATGCCGGTTTTACACGACCTAGCTAGATACGCTTTTCACGGTCCTATTATAATTCATCTCGTACTTTTTTTACACGTCAATTAATAGGATGCTCTCTCCTTAACGTCCTTACCTTCATCAACTTCCTCTCCCTGCTTTGTTCTTTTTTGATTTTTATTTTTCTACAATACTGTATAACAAAAGTTATAAACCTTTTTACGACAACCTTCTTGTTGCATACTTTGCATATCGACCGTTGAATGGATCTCGATTAATAATTCTTTTTCGGAAACCGTGAGAGCACAGAGCACAAGTATCTCAAGTCAAAAAGGATTGAACGTTTCGTCTTTTTAAAGAATCCGTTCACAAATTGACTTTGTGCTGCAACCTCCTCTTCCTTGCCGATTTAATAAATCTTTCCACGCTCCACGCTTCATGCTTAATTGATAAATGAGAACCAATCACTCACACAATACTTTCTGAGCTCGAGCCGGATAATTAACTTGTCCTGGCTTATTTTAATACTTTCGTTTCTGCTCTACTCTGCTCTACTCGACTCGACTCTCCTCATTAATCAGCTTCACTCCTTCTTCTTCTATCCCTCAATTTCATTTCACTCACCACGGCGTTAAAAAGTCTATCCAATCTCGAAAAAGACGACAAAGGCAAAACTCTCCAAACGGTCAACTTCACGTGCACTCGGACTTTTACTCCACCTTCAGTATCTGACTGGAACTTCGAAGCCCTTCCACGTAATAACGACTTTGCAATTGGCTCGTTAGTGGATCGGTGATTAGAGGAAATACTCGAGGTAAGCATCGAATTCATATAAACAGCAATAAGATAAACAAGAGGAGGGAACGGGATATGCTTGTTTACATATAATTACAAGGCATTCCAATACAAGCTATATACCGAACAATTCCCAATCTTGTTCGATTAGCATAAAACTATCAACGATATAGAAATTCAGAATCGAACATCTAGACTGACATGCCAATCTTAGCTACAAAATATCACCTCCTAAACATATCGCTAAACGTTCTGCCAATTTGACAGATAGGTTACTCGGTAAGTGCACGATATCATCAATCAAAGCTTGATTACGTGCCTGGAATTATCTAACATTCTTGATAGACACGTCCCCTGTCCTAATCCCAAACCGTCACGAATCGTCCTAATTTGTTGCCTTGCCCGTTGGAACTGGTGGCCCCTCTGCGGAAACGTTTACTCGTTCCTCTGCAGTTTCTCTCTCCAAAAATTTAACACGCCAAATCTTACACGTCAATCTCGCCAAAAATTTCAAGCTCGATCCCCATAAAACTCAAAAGCAAACACCAAAGGACGGGACTCGAGAAACCGTCAGCGCGTCATTTCTTATTGCTTATAGGTGAGTTACAACAGTCCTTATATAAACCAAACCCTACACTATCTTCATTAAAGATCTTTCCATTGATATTGAGACTAATTCCCCACCTAGTTTCCTCTCACACATTCTCTTGACGCTTTATCGTGGCTTCACCAAATCGACACCTCACATCTATCACAAATATCACTCAACCAACTTTCACCATTCCTTAACATACCATCACAGCACTCTCTCCATATAACATGGCCTCTTACGGGTATTGTGATTCCTACTTTGTCGAGGATCATGATGAAGATCGTAGTTTTCAAATGCGGGCCCAAAAGGCACGTGAAGCAGCCCGAGCTTCTAATAAAATAAAGCAAAAGAAGATTGCCGAGGAGCTCTCGAGGCTAACGGCAGACGAGTATGAAGAGGATATATTAGACCATATGGAAATGATGGAATTGGAAACCATGCCGGATATCAATTCGATCGAGATACAGACGGAGATACAATGGTACATGAGACCTTATCTGCTAGACTTTCTTCTCGAAGCCCATCATGCCTTTCAACTACTTCCGGAAACTCTCTTCCTTACGGTCAATCTTCTCGATCGATACTGTTCACGTCGAGTGGTCTATAAGCGTCATTATCAACTGGTCGGTTGTGCTGCGCTCCTAATTGCAGCAAAGTATGGAGATCGGAAAGAAAGAGTACCGACGATTCGCGAGTTAAAATCAATGTGTTGTTCATTATATGATGATGACATGTTTACACAAATGGAATGGCACGTTCTACAGACTCTCAACTGGATCGTAGGCCATCCTACAGTCTCTAGCTTTTTACAAGTCGCAATGTCGGAGCTCGCTGCCGATGCAGAACTTGAACATATGGCACTTTACATATCGGAACTCGCTCTCTATAACAAGGAGTTCATATCAGTGACACCGTCAATCATGGCTCGGTCTTCTCTTGCATTAGCTACCTACATACTTGGACGTAGACAACCTCACAGCGATCAATGGTCGTCGATATATGACCGTGGTGTTGTCATGGCCCTTTCAGACGCTTTAATCAAGCCAACCGGTGCATTGGCTCGTAAATATGCAAGTCCTAATCTGTCTGGCGTATCTACAAAGATCGAAACATTTCTTGCTCAACAAGCCATGTTGGCACAAAAGAGATTGGCAGAAGCAAGAAGCCTCGTCTCAATTGTCACTACGGGATGCTCATCAGATGAAAATATACCATCATCAATGGTCGATAGCTGTCATCTATCTCCTCAAACACCTCAAAAACCTGGCTACTCTACAGCTTTCAGTAACACAGGCATTTTGACACCACCAATCACCCCCGACTCGAATTACACAGCAGATCAATGCTTTGCTGCAGCTCAAATGCATATGATGCCTCGCCACCCTGCTTGTGCATCCACACCACCACATGACATGACTTCTTCCATGCAATTTATGACTTACTATGACAATGCCCATTCTCGATATGTTCATTAGTCAGACGTCAACCTCACTATGAAATTTCTTTGTACTTTCAGCGTCACGAAAGTTTTTTATTTCACCTTTACAATCAATTTTAATTACAATATCGTTTAACGAGTAGCCATCAACAATCTTGTTATAGTATTTAGTGCGACTCACAAAGATTTGGCAATCTCTATTATACACGCTTGGTGGATGTAGTTTTAGTAGAAGGAGGATTTGGTACGATTGATGCCTTTGAGCAAGACAACGCTTGACTCCATCCATTATTGGGATGTGATCAGCATGATTTTAATGACCTTATGTCGAAACAAGAAGGACAATTATGATAAATCTGAAAATCAGATATTATATGTACTATTTAACAAAGATTATATTATTGCCCTCGCTGGCATTTAATTTTATATCATACTATAATTGTGCGACTCATCTTTGTTATTGATATTGCGACGACTTATTAAATCCTGGAACATGTGAAAGTAAAGCCCAAAAATATGTCGAAGTCTTGGCAAAATTGAATAAATCAGATAGCTTCTCTGCGACTTCGTCATAGCTTTTGCCGCGAGACTTTCAATACTCCTTGAATCGAATCGTAACCATATCCGGCATCAATCAGATCTATCTGAGCTGTTAGCAAGGCATATAAAACCCAACACGCTTGACTTGGAGCGTAAAGCTCATTCGGTACTGCTTGTTGAAAGCCACTTCAAACACCCCTCTTTCTCAATATCACTCACATTCCATGTCTATCCTCTCAGCTGCTGGTCTGGTCGGCTTCCTATCAGAACCGGATCATGCGCTTCAAGTGTTTGCGCTCGAAAAGATCAATGAACAGGTTGAAAGCATATGGACAGAAGTATCAGGCGCTGTAGGGCAAATGTGGGTTATTTTGTTCTTATCATGATTCTGGGTGTGTCTTCTTACTGACTTGACCTAACAGAGAAGCTCTATATGAGGATGAATCATTTCCAGCTCGAGATTTGGCGGCATTGGTCGCTGCCAAAGTGTATTTTCAGTTACAAGAATATAATGAAAGTATGACATTCGCACTCGGAGCAGGCAAGCTTTTCGATATAGAACACGCTGGCGAGTTTGAACAGACGATAGTCGGTAAGCGGAGCATGTTCTACAATCGGTGTATACGATGAACTGACGGTCATGATAGCAAAATGTATCGACACTTATATCTCCATAAAAGCTGCTCAAAAATTAGCAGAAGCAGGCGACATGTCACAACCTAGCGAAGCTTTTCCACACAACACTACGGCAGTATATTCGCAAGCCCTCATGTCACCTACGTCACCCTTTTCACAATCCGTCTTACCATCAAAGAGTCTGTTGTCGCGAGAAAACACAGTATCAAGTGAGACTGATGCGAAAGGGACAAATAATACACCTGGTCAACCGTATCTATCTCAAGACACACAGAAAAGCCTGCACGAAATTATACGGCGAATATTTGAGTCTTGTTATGCTGCAGGAACATATCGCCAAGTTGTAGGGATTGCTGTAGAAGCCCGTAACAAGGACATACTACGAGAAGCAATAGTACGTTGTACAAACGATGAGAAAGCACAGGGTAAAAAAGCTGGATCGATATCACCTAGCGCAACTGAAGATCTGATGGAGTATATCCTTGATATCTGTATGAATGTCATTCAAGAACGAGGTTTAAGAAATGAAGTGAGTTGTCCAACAGGTCGATGTATAACACGTTTATTAACATATCGCTCTAGATATTGGATTTGATCTTAGAACTCCTTCATGAACTACCTAATCCGGATTTATTCGCCATAACAAGGTGTGTGATCTATCTCAATCAACATGCCATGGCTTCTCGTCTATTACAACAAATTGTAGAGCGAGAGGACATACATCTTCTCGCCGTCCTTTACCAACTATCTTTTGACCTTTATGATAATGGTACACAAGAATTCTTGCAAAAAGTACTTGATGGACTTCCGGTTGTCGAAAGTCAAGAGGAAGACGTCAAAGAGAATAATCAAGCTCAAAGTACGAGTCAGTCTAATGGACGGCCTGCAGAGGAAGAAGAGCCAAACGAGTCGACTCAGCTACTTACAGAGCTTCAAGAAAGTTCTGGCGCACCCAAAACTACGATTGTCACCGGATTGAAAAAACCTAGTCCATTGACAGACTTTCAACAAAAAGCCTATACCGCTATCAAAGGTATACTTGAAGGAACTACCAGTATTGATCTCAATCTCGAATTTCTGTATCGCAGCAGTCACACAGATAAAACCGTTCTAAACAAAATCAGAGACAGTCTCGAGGCCCGAAATTCCATCTTCCATACAGCAGTAACATTTGCAAATGCTTTTATGAACTCTGGTACAACAATAGATACATTCTTTAGAGAAAATCTAGAATGGTTGGGGAAAGCAGTCAATTGGTCAAAGTTTACAGCGACAGCTGCATTAGGTGTTATACATCGGGGTAATCTTGGTCAGGGTCAGAAATTATTGGAACCATATCTACCAAAAGAAGGAAATCCATCTCGGTCTGCATATAGTCAGGGTGGTTCATTGTTTGCATTGGGATTGATATACACAAACCACGGTACACATGTCTTGAATTATCTCCGAGAACAATTTAAGCGTACAAATGAGGAGGTCGTCCAACATGGTGGAGCTCTTGGACTTGGTGTAGCAGGAATGGCTACTGGAGATGAAGGGATTTACGAAGATCTAAAGACTGTTTTGTACTCGGACTCTGCTATCAATGGTGAGGCAGTCGGTATCGCTATGGGTCTTGTTATGTTGGGTACTGCGAATTACAGCGTCCTTGAAACAATGGCACAATACGCTCATGACACACAGCACGAAAAAATTGTTCGAGGTCTTGCTATGGGAATGGCACTGATCGTATACAGTCAGCAAGAAGTAGCCGATGAGCTTATCGCTGGCATGATTGAGGATCCTGATCCGATCATAAGATATGGTGGTATATATGCTATTGCCATGGCTTATTGTGGCAGTAGTAGTAACAAAGCCGTGCGAAAACTTCTTCATGTAGCAGTCAGTGACGTCAGTGACGATGTCAGACGAGCTGCTGTCATGAGTCTTGGTTTTGTTTTGTTCCGAAAGCCCGGTAGTGTTCCGAGAATGGTTGAGTTGCTAGCTGAATCTTATAATCCTCACGTTCGTTATGGTGCCACTATGGCTCTTGGTATTGCTTGTGCAGGAACTGGTTTGGAAGAAGCTGTGGATCTCCTCGAGCCGATGATGAAAGATTCGGTTGACTTTGTACGTCAAGGTGCCCTTATATCTCTAGCAATGATTCTCGTCCAACAAAACGAGGCAATGAATCCAAAAGTTGCAGATATACGTAAAGCTTTGGGTAAAATCATTGGCGACAGACATGAAGATGCGATGTGCAAGTTTGGCTGTGCCCTTGCTTTAGGAATCATTGACGCTGGAGGCAGAAATTGTACAATTGCATTACAGACTCAGACTGGTCAATTGAACATGTCTGCTATCGTTGGTATGGCTATTTTTACACAATATTGGTACTGGTTTCCTCTAACGCACTTTCTTTCACTCGCATTCACACCAACAGCTATTATTGGAGTCGATCACGATCTTGAGATACCTTTATTCAAATTTCACAGTAATACAAAGCCTAGTATGTTTGATTACCCTCCGGAACAAGAAATAAAGACGGAAGAAGTGCCGGAAAAGGTCAAGACAGCAATTCTCTCAACCACTGCTCAAGCTAAAAGACGAAAGCAAGCAAAGGAAAGACAACAAAGGCGGGAAAGTATGGACGTCGATACAAGTCCGACCACGCCAAAGGTTGATCCTGTGGCTGATGGAGAGACTATGGACACGGACGAAGGTGTCATCGATACAGCCAAGGTCATGGACGAAAAGGAAAAGGCCGAATCAACGGAAAGTGACAAGATCAGAAAGAAGGTGGAAAAGGAAAAGGTTGGCTATAGTTTGGAAAACATGTCACGAGTGTTACCTCCACAGATCAAATATATAAGTTTTCCAGCAGATGGACGATATCAACCAGTTAAAAAGGTATACATCAATCACTTCTTTGCATTATGAGCAGAACATGTACTAATCTTATTCGATAGCCTACTGGAGGTGTTATTTTGTTAATGGACACAGATCCAACCGAAACAAAGACACTTATTGAAATCAAGTCAAAGAAAAAACCCACAATAGCTGCACCGCCAGGACCAGCTCAAGCTTCGGGAAATGCTCCACAAACACCCGGTCAACCTGGTCGAACAGATGGAAACAATACACGTGGTATAGATCAAGCTGCTGAGATATTAAATGCTGTAGACGAAGGCGAAGGAGAGGCGGAATGTCCTGATGAATTTGAGGTTGAAAGTGAGGACGGTCAAAATTAGCATAACATTATTTCTTCTTGCCATTAGACTATTATATCATATACTTTTCGGCGATAGTAAAAGGAACCTGTATAGCCGATGATAAAGACTGTTCGCGATTCACGTATATGTCAACCAATGCGTGGTCTTACAATGAATAAATAACGATGGGAATATATTTTGTGGTTGATAATTCGATCAATGATAGCAAGAGTGTGTATTTTGTCTCACGGATTTTGTAAATCTGCTGTTCATCCTTTTTAGTATTTGAATCTTCGTCGATGTAGCCTCCATATAATTCGTCTACAGTATGCATTATGATTGAGATGTTTCTCATAGTCTTTATAGTAAGAGGTTGGCTTTTTACGTGATGACGGCAGAACCTTATATTGAATAAAGTGTGTAGATACCCAAAATTGGGAACAAAAATATCAGACCATCTGGTTTTTCATCAACATCAGTCGTTGTACTGTCTGTGCTACTGTAAATAATAATTCAATCATGGTATAACAATCTGATGCTCTACTGTACACAAAATGGTCTCTACTCAACATATCGTTCACTACCTTACACATCCATATGAATTGCGAGCAGTGATAAGATGGAAATTATGGCACGAGCCCGTCCATACGCGCGACGAAGCTAACGAATGCGACACTCTGAAAGAATGCTTTTTTTATCTCGACAAAACTAGTCGATCTTTCGCGGCCGTTATCAAAGAACTCAACCCTGAGCTTCTCGTGCCGATATGTCTCTTTTACCTGATCCTACGCGGCTTAGATACGATCGAAGATGATATGGAAATACCAATCGAGGAAAAAGAACCGATTTTACGAACGTTTGACAAAAGCATAGAAACTCCAGGCTGGTCGTATAATGGTAATGGATCGAGAGAGAAAGATCGTGAATTATTAGTGCGATTTGAATGTGTTGTTGCCGAAACGATGAAATTGAAAGAACAATACAGGGTTATAATTAAAGACATTACAAAACGTATGGGCAATGGAATGGCTGATTATTGCATCAATCGAGATCATAACCTCCATGGCATACAAACTATATCGGAATATACCAAATACTGTCATTACGTTGCTGGTTTGGTTGGAGAAGGTCTGACCCGATTATTTGTAGAAGCAAAAGCCGCAAATCCTGCTTTACTTGAACGATCAGACTTGCATGAATCCATGGGTCAGTTTCTACAACAGACAAACATCATCCGAGACATTCGTGAAGATTACGACGACAAGAGATGTTTCTGGCCAAAAGAAATATGGTCTAGACATGTCGATAAATTTGAAGATTTACTTGATCCGAAAAATGAAGATAAAGCTTTGGCGTGTAGTTCAGACATGATCCTCCTTGCTCTCCACCGGGTTGAAGATTGCATGTTTTATCTAGCCGGTATAAGAGATCAATCAACCTTTAACTTCTGCGCCATTCCCCAGACAATGGCTATTGCTACATTGGATTTATGCTTTCAAAATCCAGCAATGTTTCAACGAAATATAAAGATTACGAGAGGTAGAGCAGCTGACTTGATGTTGAGAAGCACACAAGATCTCAAAACCGTGTATGAAGTTTTTAGAGAATATGGGAGAAGTATTCACAAGCAGAATAACCCTCTTGATCCAAACTTTTTGGAAATTAGTGCTGCTTGTGCGAGAATAGAGGTTTTTATAGAAGGAGTGTTTTCTACACAAAACAACTCGGCTAAAGGACTGGTCAAAAAGCCTGAAAGAACGGCAGCATCTACAGCAATGTCGGATTTCTGGACATTGGTATTACCTAGTGTTGGTTTTGTCTTGTTACTAACTGCTTTTATGGTATGTTCTTGAATCATGTGCTAATCATTTGAAATAGACTGACTAAATATCTAGTTTCTTATTGTTTGGTACGTGGGTGCTAGATTCGATCTTGCCATGGAAGATTTAAAAAATGGTAACTACTTTAACAAACCTACAATCCCAGGTAATGTTCATCAATTGGTCGACGACAAACCAAGAAATGAACTTTGAGACAAACATCACATAACGAGACACGATATCTTTATGACAAATGAACACCACCATCTATATATTATATAAAGTATGTTATTATTATTATCTATTGACATTATATCAGGATGATACATATGATGAAAATATGTTTACACATGAATTAGTCCTAGCACGGATGTCAAATTACAATGTGGCTTAAAGTTATCGCCCCTTGCGATCTCTTTACAGTAGCCTCTGTTGTGCCGAGAAGTGCTGATATTGAATATTGTTTCTTTACTTGGTGACGAGACGCTTTGACTATTACTATTCTTTTTATATGAGTAGTTATGAATGAGTGGTGATGTACATGTCGTGAACTCTTATAGTGAATGCCTATATAAGCTAATATATCCCCTCATGATTAAAAATAAATGATGACTTGTATGGAAAAATAAAAAGTGAAAGTCGAATGAAATGCTCCTTCCACCAAAACACAATTCCCCGCATAAAAAAAGATTAAAGGATTTATTGAATGCACTTGCTGTGATTTTATTGAAATCAGAAACATCACTCTTTTCTGCCAGACCACAAGTCTCTACCCTCTGTACCTTTGACTTTTCTCCATAATAATCACAGCATGGCATCAGATATAGCGCCAGCACCCGATTCGCAAGTTCCTCTCGATACAATTCCAATTTCACCACCAATAGGATTTGGTCAAGAAAGAAACGGTTCTATAGATGCGACTGCCAACTCTAATGGAGACATAACAGGGAAACCAACAAATGGAGACAAGAAGGACACAAATGGAGATGCAACAATACTCTCTGGAGAACCAGGAGCGTCACTCGTCGCTGAACCAGAAGATGCAGAATCACGTCTAATCACAGTCTTTGATGACGCTGAGAATTTTACCGTCAAACATCCTCTTGATCATACTTGGACCTTATGGTTTACCAAGCCACCTAGTGGAAAAGTAATTCCTGTCCTTATCTCCAAACAATCATGAAACAATATATTGATGATAATTGATAGGGCCAAGATTGGAATGAATTACTCAAAGAATTACTTAGTTTTGACACTGTAGAGGAATTCTGGGGCATTTATGTAAGACAATCCTTCTAATGAACAAGCCTATGAATTAATGAATTGATTGAATTAGAACAATATTACTCCAGCGTCCGAACTTGGTCCAAAATCAGATTATCATTTATTCAAACAAGGCGTCCGTCCCGAATGGGAAGATCCACAGAACCGTCAAGGTGGTAGATGGGCATATACTTTTAAAGAACGCAAGCCAAACGATCAAATCTGGTTACGCGTTTTGATGGACGCTATTGGTGAACAACTGGAAGAAGAGGGAGATAATGAAGTCATGGGCGTCGTTATTAATTTACGCAAGGCTTTTTACAGAATTTGTTTGTGGACGAGGACATCGGGTAAAGGTGCTCCAGCCGTCAGTTCGAGAGAAAAGTTGGAAAGAATTGGTAAAAGGTTTAAAGAGTCTTTGGACTTGCCTGAAGGTGAAGTGGTGGAGTTTATGGGTCATAGTGAAAGTGCAAATGCCGGAAGTAGTAGAGCAAAACCTAGATTTTCCGTCTAGTTTTTTGACCATGAATAATATTCTTTTTTTATTTCGACTAGATGATATAAATATATGAATAGGCAGAGGAGAGATTTCTACTATTGTTGAAAAAGTAAGAGCAATTGTCATTTATAAATTTCAGATGTATTATATATACAAAATATGCAAACTGTAGCTATAAGGCATGACTCGTAGTCAGGTAACGTGACACCACTGCTGAGTCGTGTGAACGCACACACCGTATGTAGAATAGCCGTAGTCTTAGATAGAGAGATATATATATAACAACTCAC
>Ga0160429_1001545_pt1 | contig 12693 bp, 8 predicted proteins | sample SolpanmetagenomR_FD_108199 | JGI IMG/M metagenome (GOLD analysis project Ga0160429, IMG submission 108199) | Solar panel surface microbial communities from Lawrence Berkeley National Laboratory, California, USA - R | ecosystem: Engineered > Built environment > Solar panel > Unclassified ... | reverse complement strand
TTGACAGCACGATCGTGCATCCTGCCGTCTGATCTTGCGAACAATTATGACAGGCTGAGTAAGGTACGTAGGTATGTAGTAATCTACGTGAGCCTGTGAGCGAACCAACAAGGCGAGATCTGGTAGGAGCTAATAGGCGTCATAGGACAAGTTGTCACGAAGCTCAAGAAGTGCTGTTAAAGTCAATCAAAGAAAATCTACACCTTCATTCTCAAGAACTGCCAGTCTACGCCGATGATGGAAGTCGATGTGATAAGCTCGGATTGGTATTCGGTAACAAAGAGCTAAGGTAGATAAGCTTTCCAACTAGCTAGAGTGTACACAGTAATGACTAGGGGTAGCTTGAATCTAGAGACCTTCAGCTTCTTGCAATGCAGACACTGATAGTTCTCCACCAAACCTATGTAATGTTGCATGATGCATGTATCGGAAGCGCCGTAAACACCACTTCGTGTGATGCGAAAAACAGGCTCTTCGAAACAGTGACTGATTCAAAAACTCGTCAGCTCTTCACTGACGGAAACGTTCGGATTCTTCTCCTTTCTCCGCAGAGATGGCCAAAACACCGAGTTCTTCGTGGACGACCGCCTTAACGGCACGTCGTTCACTGTCGTAATCTCACCGTCAGAAACGTTGACCGAGCAGAACCTTTCCCGCAGTCGTTGTCGGAAGCCATGCTTCTCGCTGCCGGGCAACGCCTCTGCCCTTGAAGCCTCCACCTTTCGCATAGCGTCTTCGAGGCCCATGTCTTCCGATTTCACGCGCCGTGTTCTGTGCAACCACTTCCAGGCAAATATCTCCATGAGATATGCGAGTACACCAATGTAGCTCGTGACGAACCTGGAGATGTCGAAATGAGGGACGAACGCGGCGTAGCCTGTATATTGGTTAGCATACGGTATGCGCCTTTGAGCAGGCCTGGGCTTACCATTGAATATGATGATCAGAATGGTCACGATGAGCGCATAGTAAGCTCCATACGGCTGGAGCGGACCGATGTATGGCAGCTTTGAAACTTGTATCCCACGAGCTTTCACGCCGTTCCGGAAGAAGAGATATGAGATCAGTATATTGACCCAATTAAGTGCGCCAAAAACCGTCGTAAGGTTGACCAAATAGACGAATACAACCTGCGCAGACTTCGCAGCGTTCATGTAGGCCAATGCCACGAAGCATGAAGCAATTGCCACGGCTGCCAAAGGAACACCGTCCATGATACCTCCAATTCTTGTATGGGTGAGAAATGCGGGAGCCTGCTTGTCCTTGGCGAGCGCGAACAGCGTGCGTGACGCGGTGTATATGTCGGCATTGACGGCGCTGAGCGTGAAAATAAGCAGGCTGCCGTTGATAATCTCCGGGAGTACTTTGATGTGAGCATTCGTGACGGCAATGACGAACGGCGAGGAAGTAACATCGTGATGGCCTCCATGAGGAATGAGACCCCGATCGGTATATGGTACAGCCATTCCGATCGCAATTACGCTGATGACATAGAAGATGCCAATGCGATAAAGGGTCTGGCGAACCGCAGAGGGAATATTCTTGCGGGGGTTTTCAACCTCGCCAAAAGCTGCTCCGACCACTTCGCAGCCTGTGTACGCGAAAGTCGCTGACACCTGTGGAACATCTTAGACGTCATGCAACATACATGCATAGAGCGACTTACCATCGAAGCCCACCAGCCAAGGAAATTGCCAGCAGAGCCGTCGTGAATATAATGACCAATAGCGCCCGGTTTATTCCAATAGCGAAACCCTCTGACCTCGTGTTCACTGTTGGCGCCCAGGGATACCGCAAGACAAATGGCGATGAGTGCTGCGATGATGAGGACTTTGGCCCATCCGAGCCAAAACTGAGCCCAGCCGTAATTCTTGACGTGAAGAATCTGAGGGCGAGTGAGCGTGCCAGCATTGAATCATGTAGAACTCACTCACATTAAGTAATATCATGCAGCCGCCAAATGCCGTCACCCAAACGGCCACATTGAGGTCGGGTAGCCATCTCTGGAGGATCATGCCGGTAGCAGTAAGGTTATTCGGGAGCAATATCGCATATTTGAAGAAGTAATTCCATCCAGTAGCGAAGCTGTAGAGCCATACTCATCAACTCAATTGCTCTATATTGCTGCTCGGAGAACCAATATGCGTGTCGACTGACTAGGAGACTTGATGACATACCCAAAGGCTGGGTCAACGAACTTCGTCGCGTAGCCAGCAAAGCCTTTCTGCATTGGTATAAAGGTCGCCATCTCACCAATGCAAGTCATGACAAAGTAGACAACAGCTCCAATTGTTAGGTAGCTCACTAGCAAGAAGAGTGGCCCGCCACAAGAAAGCGCACTGCCAGTACCAATGATCAACCCAGTGCCGACGGAACCTGCCAAGGCCATCATATTCATCTGACTGCGAGTGAGCTCGCGTTTCAGACTCTCGGATCGCGCGCTGTCAACAGATTCATCGTTGGAGTCGCGGCCTGGGCTCGCTTCTGTAGCCGCAGAAGTTTGAGGCGTATGACGTTCGTCGTAGTCCATGGCTCCGTAAGAATGATCTTTTGTGAAACGTTACTCGGATATCCAGGAAGCAATATAATTCACAGTAGAGAGTCACAAACAACGCAATCATAAGGTTGCGAAATGCAAGCCGGTTGATGAACCGAAACTTAAAGCGAGAGTCAGACGAGGGAAGGAGGTGCGATCAGTTATAAGGGATAACGTATCCAGGCGCGAGCCTTTCCCCAGGTAGTAACCCTCGAGACACGATAAGAAGACATTGAGGCTTTCCAAGGCTGGTGCCAGGTCGTCCATATTGTGGTAGTTATGCGGGGAATTCTAAGAGCTAGAGCCACCGTTGAAGAGATAAAGGAGCAGATGGTGCGGTTGGAACCAATGAGATAGCATCGCTTCTACATAGATGTATTCGGACAGGAGCAAGATTCGCCGCCGGCGCAAAACTGGCAATCGGCTCAGAGAGACTGGGCCCATCTATCAGGTCGTACCATCGCCTTGCTTGTCCACCCATGTAGGCAGTGTACGGAGCAATACGGTCGATACGGTCTGTGGCAGCGCAGCGTCAGGAGGATCAGTCCGTTGGGCAAGATTCAACGGCGAGCCCTACCATCCCATGGTGAAAAGCTGCTTCTTATCACATTAAGTCAGTGGAAGACTCGGACCGATACAGCAAACCTTGCGACTTTAGAATAGATATATCTCTACAATCGATTGCCGTGTAGATCGCTTTGTATGCCTTCCTTTGCGAGGTCATGCGCATTTCGTGCGGAAGAGTTGAGGCTTTGCGGAAGCGCTTCGATGCAGCGTACTTGATTTGACCTGACACCTTGCAAAGGTACATGTGACCGTTGGGTTGGATGGCAAGAAGTCAAGTGCCGATGGTTGAAACGACACAATAGTGATGAATGGAGGTCCAGAGGCCGCCGTGAGGAGCAGATAAGCAACTGCTCTAAGATTGTGCATACCTGAGCGGAGCGGCGGATGTGCTACGCTGCCTGCACGCTGCATACACACTAAACCCAAATAAGCCTTCATCTCATTCGCGGTCTCGGTAGGTCACATGTGTTGCTTTGAACATGCGGAGTTTCAGATTATATGTAACCCTCGCCTGATGACGGCAGAAAGTTGAAGATCACATAGACAAGAGACGCCTTGCAATTATCCTATCTTTCATTCACGGCATTTGAATCGTTGTTGTGTTTGATAAACCTACGACCCAGCCCACTACAGCGATATGCGAGAAGTGAAATTGACCACTGTTTGTACACGAAGGCCACGAACATTCCCTTCACTAACCGAACGAACAAGAGAGACCATTATCCAATTACACTTCTCAGTAAATGACAGTACCTTCCAAAAGTCACGCGCCATAGACTCTTACGAGACTAGAGCGGAATCAACCAGGTAACTTGCCACTAAGCTTCGGAGAAGTCGATGGTAGGAGGCTGGGGTCGGACTACAAGGGTTGTAAGCATTCCGCTCCACTACAAGATACGAGTGTTCATGATCTCTCACCCTCGAGAATTGCAGGACCGAACAAGACAGCCGCGTCTTTCATCGTGCCCTCGACGTCAGAGCTGGTGACGAAGACGTACGTCTGTCCCTCATCAACGCTCGGAATCTTGGCGGAGATTTGCGAGCCCTTGACCGTGCCCTTGACACTCGTGATGGACAGGCCGTTGACGAAGGTCACATAGGAGTTTGCTGGGATGGTGCCGGCTGCCGTGAACATAACGGTCGTGCCAGCTATGGGAGGCCTGCACATGTTTGACTTCCTCTCTGACCATCTGCTGGCCCACTGGCGGCCGAACCTGCAGCATGTGTTAGCCGGCGAATGATAAGCTTTTCTGCACACTTACCAGGAGCGACGAGTGATACGGGACGGGCGCGAGCAGTCCGGTTCTTCGCACGTGCAGGTGGTGACATCGGCAGCCAGGCTGGGAAACGCAGTGAAACCCAGAGGGGGGTTGCTCTGAGGGCAAGAGGTGATGAAGGCGGACGCGAGCGTGTAGACCGACATAGGATCGAGAGCCTGTACACCGTGGTCAGCACGAGGTCCAAACTGCATAGCGGGGAACGGGAATGCTCACAGTTCCGTAAGGGTTTGCCATGGGGACTTCGAATACTGCGCCACGCTGCAGCGATGTGTGGATGGCTTCCGTTACGAGGATAGAACCAGCCACGCCCAGGTAGGCTTTGCTGGTGATGAGAGGTGCGCCTCCGAGATAGGCGGAGGTGCCGACGCCTTCCAGGACTGAGGAAAGAGTGATGAATGATTTACTGTTGTATGACAAAGATCAGTGTCTTGGGCTTATGGATACATAGGGGTTCGAATGCTTACACATCAGTGTACGGGAAATTGTACTGGCACGCCGCGACAGGCGTGACACCGGCAGCTTGAAGAGCAGAGGTCAAAAGTTCAACATGCTGCTCCTCGTCGTGCGAGATATACTTGATGTTGTTGTAGTAGTCCGCGGAGTAGCCTGCCTTTAGAAAGTCGTGCTCAGAGAACTTGGTGAGCGCTCCCTTGTAGAACACATTCTCAAGATGCTCGAGCTAGAGGACGTTTAGTTCGTGGACATGAGTGCGTAGTCAAAAGGAAAGCAGAACTAACAGTCAATGCAAACTGTAGGATAGTTGTATCAATGTTCGCTCTCTTCTCGAGCTCCGTGGTGGATGCCAGTGCAAAGCGGGCGAACATTGCCGTAGCCGCGGTGAAGATGAGAGACTTCATGATGACTTGGGAGGATCCGTGGCGCGTTATTGACAAGTGATCAAGCCTAGTAATGAGAGTGATGGAAGAAAGAAAATGGTGATATGAAGGGTCTGTCGCCTCATTAAGTAGGCCCCACGTAGTGCCATCTTTCTGCCACAAACAACAATGCTTGCCCGCGGCACTGCGTCATTATGGGCATTGTGCATGTCGTGGCCTTCAGCCTTCGAATTGGTCTGGTCAGGCGGACAACGCTTCGCCAGTTGTGTCATGCCACAGTGTTAATACACAGAAATTGGGTCGTGCCGCTATCGGTGCGCGCATAGCGCCTCGGAGGGCGAAGTAGAATGACAAGCCAGCTACTCCGAGGTGAGATATTCCGGCACAGCTTTACGCTTGTTAAAGGAAGAGCATGGTCCGAAACGCAAACGCAGGGACACTGCCAAACATAGCCCGCGGAGCTCAATGTAGCATCGACACTTGCGCTATTGGAAGGTAGCGGCGACAGAGAAAGGCATATCTGTACTCAAAAGGGCGAGAAGGAAGCCGAAACAAGAAAAGAGAGCATCCAGAGCTGTCGAAGATCTACAGAGCTAGATGAATGCGGGGTTAAGCTTATCTTTAAGCTTAAGGGGAAAGCGGGGCAAGTGTGGTGCTTTCGAAAGCTTAAGTAGATATTGGGTTTTTGGCTGTTGGTCGATCTGGGCAGACGACCTACGGGTCCTGTTTTCAGGCTCCCGTGATGGCCATCTACGGGCTCTCCGCCAATGCTTTGTCTGCTAGAGGTGCCTCATCCCAGCAAGGCCCAAGAGGCATTTGGTACGATCAGCTAAGTCTCAGCGACAAGCAGAGTCTGGCGAACCCTACTTTTGCATCGCCATGATCTAGCGCTGCCTGAAATTGCGGGCAGAGGTCTAGAAGTCCAGACAACATGCAGAAGGTAAGGCTGAAACCAACGACAGCTCTGCGCCTGCTTCTAAGCCATGATGGCGTGGCCGCAACTTTGCGGGGGTGGTCTCAGAGCCAAATGGAACGAATCCGCGGATTGCCAATACAACTTAATGGGCCGCAGGTGATAACGGTCTCATCTTTCCAGCGCGCCACAGCTCTTGTCTCCAACGGTCATCTTCGTTTCGCATGCGTGTTGACTGCGCGTTTCGATGATGGCGTGGGGAGGAAGGAGAGGACAAAGTGAAATGGAAGCGACCTACGTAATCAGCCATTAACTAAGTGTCGGGACAGTCGTGAAGCGGACAGACCAGTACTTGGCCTACATTACCCCGTGGCTCCCCAGACATGTCAGGTTGCGTCGGACAGCGTGTGTGAAGTTTAATACGGCAACAAGCCTTTGCAGACAGCGCGAGCGCAACAAGTTCAGCCGTGTCAAGGCCTGGCTCCGGTCTGTCGTCGATAGGAAGGCTTGTCACGTCCAAGCTTGGAGGCCGAGCCGGGACATCCCGTGCGGGATTTGTCCATCTCGAACATTGAGTCTCACCTCAAATTCCGTCGCGTCATCATCTACCGCTGAATCTCCACACGTCTCAACCTTGGTAGCTAGGCACGCCAGTTTTCGTCCTTTGCGCTGAATCAATCCACCACAATTCAATATCATGTTGTCCAGCCGTTCAGAATATTCCCACCGCCATGGCACCGTGGTGAATGATGGAGACAGCCCAATTTCGCCACAACATGATGCCAGCTGAGGACATTATCAACAGATCTTTAATGGCTTCCCTAATAATGTTACGCCATTTCTCATCACTACTTTTAGGTAATGGTACTATACCTTCTCTGATTCTCGGTTCTCACGGACTTACTTGCGAGCGTTGCCCGCGCAATGGCTTAGTTGCTGAATGAGGCCGCTAGGGAGGCCGATGGAGAAGTAGCAGGTTGTAAGAGCACGGTGAGGAGGAATTAGAGCAAGCTCGACAATCTCGAGAGGTGGCGCACCTCGGCGTATCGGTAGAGGCCAGAGACCTGAGATTCGTCGTCCTGAAAAGACATTGGGATAGCCTACTGAGCAAAGCCAGAATTGTAGGCAAAGGCGTCGCCATGCTCGTTCCGCAACTCATATTGCTAGATGCCTCCGAGAGATTGTCATACACGCAGCCGATAAGTTTGGAACCATGCTTGAACTGAAAGACGTTCGGATCGTCGTTGCCGTTACACGCTCGTTGCATTCTGGAACGTGTAATCATCCAGGTAGGCACCCGATGGCTCGCTTTATCGCCAGGATAGGTACAACAAGAACCAAAACCCCGTAGATAGACGGAGTCGTTTCAGGTATGTAGTGTCTTTGAAAGTCATGTTCACAATCAAGCCAAGCCGAACGACTTTGCTGAGATACGGAAAAGATTCTACTCGTGTATCGAGTGGCCCATCATGTGTATATCCTTCATAATGAGGTTGAAGGGGTTTGTGCGAAATGAGGTTCGATGCGCTCAAGTAACATGTGCTAGGTCGAGAACTAATTTACATCTTCATCGAAATGTAAGCGACGTTCTCTTCTATACAGTGCTCGCAAGCCACATGACAAGGAATGGTTCTTACACTTGAATTTCTACTTCACCGCAATCATGTAGCTGTTGAGTCACGTGTATCTCATTTCGCTAGGTTCTCGTTTGTCCTCGCACTTGATCTCATATTCCTCATCTCGGTTTCACTCACTCCACCACAAATTTGCACTCTCACGCTTCATATTGTCATCAGCGATCTCTCACACGAGCGTTAAGAAGAAGCACTTTCTCGTTCGCCTTCTTGAAGTATTGCATATCAGGATCACTGCTCTGCAAACTATAGCGACGTTGAATCACCGCCGGCCTCTCACTCAACTCAACCACGAAGTGAGAATCTCAGATTTGACGTGAGCGCACCGTACACAGGCGACGACCCCGTGTCCACGGATCAGATTCGCCGCGTAGACTACGCGCATGCTTTTCGCGAAGTCCATTGTTTTGGCGACAGCCGCCGCACGTTTCCCGATTCCGCCGAATTGACCAGCAATGTGCGCAGTGCTGGCAACCCAAAGGCCAATTCTCCCCATCTCGCGCCGCTTGCCTCGAAGAAAGGTAATACGTATCGGTTCCACCAGGTAGATTCCAGCCCGTAATTGTGCAGGAGAAGCAGGGCCAATTACTTTTGTCGTCTTCACAGCTGATCGCGTATTGGGCAGTTCGAAGGAGGAGCGCCGAAATACGGATGCTATGAACGAGGAGGAACTTAGGAAGCTGATTAGCTTGAGCAATGTCCTTGAAGATGCAGGACACAAAAGGAAAGTACCTAAGGCGCGCAAAAACCATCTGCACTAGTGCACTGGGGTAAGGAATACTGAGTATGTTGAAGTTCGGCAGTCATGGTGAAACCGGTGTTATTATGCAGGAGTGATACAGGGTTTCACGGTTATGAGTGATTTTGATCGGTTCAGACGAGCATTCCAGGTTGATGACGGGCGATAATGTATCTGCCATTGCACTTAGGCAGATAGCTCATGAACGTTCGATGGATGAAGATCGATCTCGACCCATTTACGAAGGGGCCTTGAACAGTCGTTGAAGCCATCTTTTGCCGCTGTTCATATGCTCCTGTATAGCGCTCGCGGATGGAAGCACACCCTATTTTGTCGCGCGACGACGTCATAGTAATGAAAAGCCTCGCAATCAACAACGTAGTCCAGAGCACTTCTGGAGCTGTTGTTACCTACCTACAAATCTTGATGCTGTAAGCGGTACTCTGAACATGCCGTAGAGGGGGCGGCCGGATTCTGCCGATCTCGGTCCGTCAAGTTCATCTCGGACTTCATCATCCCCAATTCCAAAGGGTAATGCGTCGAACCATCCGCCAGCGACTTCAGAGAGCAACTCCAGTGCTCAGGAGTGTAAGAACGGCCGCAAATATATTATGTAAGTGCCGCTGCAGAATCGCCGTTGTTGAGATGCAGACGCGGTCGTGGGGCCGAGGTCGGATCAACTTTTCTTCTGCGTAGCGCGCTTCCCATCCAGAGTCCATCAAGTTCAGAACAGTCGTCAAGACTGATGCAAGTCAACCTTCAATTTCGAGCACTCGCAGCACTTTCAATGGACAAGCGTGGAATCAATCCCGTGGTGGAAGGGCCGGCGACAGGTAATGAGACGAAAGTAGTCGATATTCACAGAGACCAGGAGATGGGTTCAGATGGGATCAATATCGATCGCATAGAGAGTGTATACAAGTAAAGTTCACCAGCATTGTCTCAGCAGCCACTACTCACCAATGGTACAGGAAGCTCGATCGAAGGATCATTCCAGGTTCGCCGTTCAATGTCCTTAACCCCACGCTCTCTGAATCGTGTTGACGGAATTGTTAGCATTCTGGACGCTCTACTTTCTATGTTCCGCCATACGATCCAATGTCGGTCTCGCGCAAACAATGAACGAATCTACCAATCATACACTTGCGGACGTGCTTCACCTGACGCCCAAGCAAGTCTCTACCGGACTCGCTCTCTTTTACGTCTGCTACGTATTGTTCGACCTTCCATCCAACCTCCTGATGAGCAAACTCAGTCCACACGTTTGGATGAGCCGAATCGTCATTAGCGTGGGCATCATAGGGGCGTGCATGGCGGCAATGAAAGCTGCCTGGAGCCTCTATCTCCTGAGACTGCTGTTAGGCATTGTCATTGCAGGAATGTGGCCTGGCATGTCTTACTACCTGACTCTGTTCTATCCGCCATCCCGCTGTGGCAAGCGCATTGGTCAGTATTTCACGGCCGCTCAGGTCTCGGCTGCTGTAGTGGGCCTTGTCAGCGCTGGCTTCCAGAAAATGGATGGCTTGGGCGGACTTGTAGGTTTTCAATGGATGTTCCTACTCTATGGACTTGTCGGAGTGCTCGTAGGCGTCAGTCTACTATGGTGGCTGCCTGACCGTCCACTGCCACCAGGGCAAGAGCGGGATACTAGTGGTCTCAAGAGATGGATTCCGCACAGCAAGCCCGCCCTTGCCGGCGAAGACGCTCGTGTACACTACGAGGACCTCACGCGCGTCTATCACAATCGCGCCTGGACCCTACGAGATCTTACCAACGTACTGACAGACTGGCGACTCTGGCCACTAACGATCATGTACTTTGGCGTGGTTGGCGTAGGCATAGGTGTCCAAAACTACGGAACTGTCATCATACAGGCCATCAATCCGAGTCTTACATCCATCCAGCTTAGTCTCCTATTCGCACCGATCTGGATCATGGATCTCATTGCCATCCTGCTTGTGACGCCACTGAGCGATCGTTTCCACCATCACAGGGCGCTGTTCTTTAGCGTCCCTGTGCTACTACAGATCACTGGGCTCCTGGTTACGACATACTCTGGGACGGCCAATTCATGGGCTCGTTATGGTGGGCTGCTAATAGTGGGCTTCGGACTTGGACCCACGGTCCCTATAACGATGACCTGGACGAGTGAGATCTTTCAGCCAAGACATGGAGAGGTGGGAGTCGCTGCCGCGTCGGCGGTCGTCTCTGGTTTGGGCAACCTCGGAAGTATACTGACTACGTACGCGCTGTATACGGGATGGCCAGCCGATGCGCAAGGGTATCAGAAGTATCTGAAAAGCAACATGGTCATGGTTGGGATATTGTGTGCTAGCATACTGTCAAGTATCGTCATGACGGTATTACTTAAGGTCGTTGGGGATCACAAAGCGAAGCACATCAGTCCTGGAAGTGGGAGCTCTGTTATGGATGGCGCTGACGGGACTATAGATGGAGCAGCAAGGAGGGACTTGCAGCAAAGAGGTTTAGGACGGCTCTGGTTCAGATAATATCATCATCTTGTTTGTACTCATTGGCAAATATAACAGCGCAACGTGCCTTCCTCGATAGGGATTGATGCGGATTTAGCTTAAGCATATCTGTAAGAGCACGTGTCGACGGGCCGCTCTCCCGCATCGTCACGCCAAGAACTCACGATAGAGGCCCATGCGCTTTGGCAAGCAAGACCCACCCAACCCCCAGCCAGCTGTCGAGTTACGCAACTCCCCCACCTTTCGGCTGTCGTTCGTCCTTTGGCGAGACTCTAACGAGCTGTTCTCATCACCACATACCAAACACGACACGTCCAGCGGCCCTCTGCATCTACTAACCTTTGTTGAGACGAAGGCATCAGCCTGAGAACATGCGCAGCTCGGTCTGCAGCTACAGGTGACGTGTACAGCGACATCCGCCCATTAGATCTCACCCGGTCACGGATGGTCAACACGATTTGCCAACAAAACCTTCAACGAGCACCTAGCGCTTTGTAAACAGCCTTCGAACAGCTCCTTCTCTGAGACCGAAACACCATAGGCACGGCGGCGCGCTCAGCCTCGAGTAGCCGGCAAAAGACTACTGTTCTGCCGAAACTGCAATACCGCTTGGACGCCACGCTTCTCAGCTCCTCGGAATATTCACGATGGCCTCCGCACTGGACGATGAAGACCTCGCCCTCTCCATAAGTACTCCTACTACTCGCCGTGGTTCCAACCGACCGCCAGAAATCAATGAGCCTCCTCATGGCCGAGATGACTCACTCGACGACGGTCGCAAAGATGAGAAAGAGGGGACGTACAAGAGCGCACAGCGCTTGGGCCAGTATACCTACGTCAGGACGCTGGGGGAAGGCTCGTTCGGCAAAGTGAAGCTAGCAGTACATCAAATCACAGGCGAGAAGGTCGCCTTAAAAATCATCAACAGAAGGAAGCTGGTCACAAGAGATATGGCAGGTCGCATTGAACGAGAGATACAATACCTACAGCTCCTGAGACATCCTCATATCATCAAGCTCTACACAGTCATCAAGACGCCCGGCGAGATCATCATGGTGCTGGAGTTCGCTGGAAAAGAGTTATTCGACTACATCGTGCAGAATGGCCGCATGAACGAAGACAAAGCTCGCCGTTTCTTCCAGCAAATTGTATGCGCTGTCGAATACTGCCATCGCCACAAGATCGTGCATCGAGATCTGAAGCCGGAGAATTTGCTACTTGATGAGAATCTCAATGTCAAGATTGCAGATTTCGGTCTTAGCAATATCATGACAGATGGCAACTTTCTCAAGACAAGCTGCGGTAGCCCAAATTATGCTGCGCCCGAGGTCATCTCAGGGAAACTGTATGCTGGACCGGAAGTTGACGTCTGGAGTATCGGCGTCATTCTCTATGTGCTGCTGTGTGGTCGACTGCCTTTCGACGATGAGTACATCCCAGCCCTTTTCAAGAAGATCTCCCAGGGACAATATAGCGTTCCGAATTACCTGTCCGAAGGTGCGAAGGGCCTCATCAAGTCGATGCTGCAGGTCCATCCCGTGAACCGTATCACTGTAGATGGCATACGCAGAAACCCTTGGTTCACGAAAGAACTTCCTCCGTACCTGCAGCTACCAGCTGAAGAGTTCTATGATACGGGAGTAGATCCCAACAAAGCCATTGACCCGGCTAATCTTGGACCCAACAAACAGCCAGA
>Ga0160429_1001544_pt1 | contig 12700 bp, 9 predicted proteins | sample SolpanmetagenomR_FD_108199 | JGI IMG/M metagenome (GOLD analysis project Ga0160429, IMG submission 108199) | Solar panel surface microbial communities from Lawrence Berkeley National Laboratory, California, USA - R | ecosystem: Engineered > Built environment > Solar panel > Unclassified ... | reverse complement strand
GAGAGGTAGCTGCGGATCAGGTGGTAGCACCCCTGGCCAAGGCGGAAATATAGAGCATCAGTAGCACCAACAGGCGCCTCGCCGGGGGGATCTTGCAAATTGCTGGAGCGTGAGTATGGACCGTCTGCCAACATGGCGTGCAGGAACAGAGGTGACATACCTTACACAGCCGCCACTTTGTTTGCCTCAAACCGTTGCTTTGGGGGCACTACAAGCGCGCCCTAAAAATAGATATCCAACAGCCACAAGTCATGGGTCGCAGTTCTTCTGGCTAACATGTTTATGACAATGTTCCACGGATGCATTTCATACCCTTGTGTGCACGTGGTCCACGTATAGATGTTGCCTTTGATAGTTGTCGTCACGCGGTACGAAGACGTGATTCATTTTGAGCCAGCGCACGTGGTGGAGGGATTGAAGTAAGAGCTCGAGGATCGTACAGAACACTATCCAACGCTCGCAGACAGTTTCGAACTGGGAGTTCGCAGAACTGCGCTCGAGCAAAGAGCAAAGCGCCTTCGACATATAGAAGTGCTAAGTCCCATGAAGAGCACGCTACTGGGGACACAACGACGACCGCTCGTAATACCATCAGACCTGCCATCTAGAACCGAGATGCCTGGCGACATCCTGGCATGTAAATAGCCATTCTATGACGGGCATTTGAAGCGCTGCACAATATAGTCAGCGGAGACTCGAACGATGCCATATGCTGTGACGCAGGCAGCCCGGTTGTAGATTTGACGAAGGACCATGAGCTACATGAAAGATGAACTCATCAAGCGGACGAACGAAAGTCTACCTACTCAGAAGTAGACACAACAGGGCCGGCGTATAATCTTGCTCAGAGTCTACCCGTGACCATCGCGACGACCTCTGACGAGCTGCCTCCTCCTGATATGTGCATTAATTGCAACTTCAGACTGATCCGGAGGTACAAGTTGTGACTACCTAGCCAAAGCTCGGTAAGTTGAGACACCTCCAAGAGGCCTTGATATCTGCATATGTGCCTTCATGACTATGAATGGGCATCATGACGCAGACCTTTTGGTGTGCTGTGCAGACATGGTCGGCAAAGATGAGTAAAGAAGAACATGATAGAGGCGATGTGGTACCCGTACCTGGATAAGGTGAGTACCGGGCAGGTGCCCTGAGTACGTTGAGATCACATGACTGCGCGATACGGACGGGCTCTAGGGTGTGCACGGACTTTGTTTACTTACAAACAGCGAGCATCGCCAGCAGTCTCTCGAACAAGCACACCTATACCCCCGCCCAAATGCCTGTGGTGTCGCCTGAAAAACCCGCGCGGCGAGCTGCCACACGTCGCAAGGTAGTCGCCGAATCCTCCGACGAGGACGAATATACAATGCGCCAACAAGTGGACGAGAGCGAGGAAGAATTTACACCTGCTCCGCAGCGAAGTCCCAGACGACGGAAGACGACCGATGTTCCAACAACACCGCGGACGATTGTCAGGAATCGAAGAACGCGAACGGGAGAATCTGTCGAGCCTTCACAGATATTCAGTCCTGCAGAGAGCAACGTGTCCGAGTCTGTCTCTCCGGTGAAGAAGCCCGCTCCGCGCAAGCGACAGAGCGTAAGAGCGTCGCGAAAGAGTAGAGTCTCCATCGCCTCAGATGCGCCGACTATTCCAGAGATCTCGGAGATACCACCTCCCCTGCCCACACCAAAGCCATCACTCTCACCCGAGCCTGAGCAGTCTGAGAACTACAATGGCGATCCACTTGCGACCCCCAAGCCGTCCGCGACACTGGAACCGACCATCAAGCGCGAAGCTACACCATTGGCCGACATAACAGAGACATCGGTCAATGAGCGGACACCAGTGCCACTGAAGCAGAGAGAGATCGTCAAGGTCAACACGCAAGTCACGCAGATGGAAAGGCCTATGGATATTGTGATAAGGGCGCGGAATACGCAGATGCCTGCCACACAGGAGCCGGCTGTGCCGAAGCAGCGGACTGTGATCACATACCTAGTTCTTACAAATTTCAAAAGTTATGCAGGCCGACAAGACGTTGGGCCTTTTCACGCTTCTTTCTCTTCCGTGGTCGGTCCCAATGGATCGGGTAAATCCAATGTTATCGATTCGCTTCTCTTCGTCTTCGGCTTTAGAGCGAGCAAGATGCGACAGGGGAAAATCTCCGCTCTTATTCACAACTCCGCTGCTTTTCCCGATCTGGACTACTGTGAGGTTGAAGTTCACTTTCAGGAAGTTATGGATTTGCCCCAGGGTGGCACGGAGGTTGTTCCAGATTCGACGTTGATTGTCTCGCGACGAGCATTCAAGAACAACTCCAGCAAGTATTATATCAACGGAAAGAATTCGGACTTCACTGCAGTTACGACACTGCTCAAGGACCGGGGCGTCGATCTTGACCACAAGCGTTTCCTGATTTTGCAGGGTGAGGTCGAGTCAATTGCTCAGATGAAGCCAAAAGCTGCGAATGAGCATGATGACGGTCTGCTTGAGTACCTCGAAGACATCATCGGCACGTCCAAGTACAAGACGCCAATCGAAGAAGCAGCCGCCGAGACCGAAAATCTGAATGAGGTCTGCCAGGAGAAAAACAGCAGGGTGCAGCATGTCGAGAAAGAGAAGAACAGTCTGGAGGACAAGAAGGACAAGGCCCTTGCCTTCGTTCGGGATGAGAACAACCTTGCCACGAAGCAATCAGCCCTCTATCAGATTCTTATCCAAGAGAGCAATGATACTCTACAGGCCACTCAAGAAGCTGCTACACAAGCCCAGGAAGCACTCGATGAACAAGTCCGCAAGCATGAAGGCAGCGAAGAGGGCATCAAGCAGCTGGAGAGGCAATACAAGGCCGGCGCCAAGCAATTCGAAGCGCTTGAAAAGCAGACTCAGGCTGTGTTGAAGGAGATGGCGAAGCTCGACAAGGAGAGTGTCAAGTTTGAAGAGAAGAAGAAGTTTCTTGTTACTAAGCAGAAGAAGTTAGAGAAGACTCTAGAGACCAGCAAATTTTCCGCAAGGGAGGCGGAGACGCTGATGAAGCAATCCGCAAACGATGTGGAGAGGAACTCGACGCAGATTGCGGAGCTAGGGGAAGAGATGAAGGGCGAAGAGAAGGAGCTTGCTACGATCAGAAACAGTCTGAAGGGTAAGACCCAGGGTCTGTCCGATGAGATTGCGGCGAAGCAGAAATCGCTGGAGCCGTGGAGTGCCAAGATCAACGTGAAGCAATCTGCAATGGCTGTTGCGCAGAGTGAGTTAGAGATTCTCCGCGAGAAGGAAACTGCTGGTGCGAAAGCGATCGAGGAGGTTGAGAAGAAGATAGCCGGCTTTGAAGAGGCCAAGCGGGCGAAGGTCGAGGAGCTTTCTGAGTGCAAGGCGGATAAGAAGAGTTTGGAAAAGGATCTTCAGAGGGCGAACACTGAGATGGCAGAGCTTGCAAACAAGGAGCCGACCGTTCGTTCGAAGCTCTCTGGAGCTCGCCAAAAGGCCGATGAGGCGCGTGCCAGCCTGTCTGCTACCCAGACTCAAGGCAACGTCTTGACGGGATTGATGCGACTCAAAGAATCTGGACGTATCGATGGCTTCCACGGCCGGCTTGGGAATCTCGGAACGATCGACCAAAAATACGACGTTGCCATCTCTACAGCTTGTCCGTCGCTAGACAATCTCGTCGTTGACTCGGTAGAAGTCGGACAGCAATGCATCGATTATCTTCGCAAAAACAACCTCGGACGAGCCAACTTTATCCTGCTGGATCGCCTTCCGCAGCGTGACCTGTCCGAGATCGACACGCCCGAAGACGTTCCACGCCTCTTCGATCTGGTGAAGTCCAAGCATGACAAATTCCGCCCGGCTTTTTACAGCGTCCTGCAGAACACTCTTGTGGCCAAGGATCTTGAGCAAGCCAACCGCATCGCATACGGCGCGAAGCGATGGAGGGCAGTAACTCTCGACGGTCAACTCATCGATAAATCTGGAACCATGAGTGGTGGTGGAACTCGCGTGGCCAAGGGTGGCATGTCCTCCAAACTCGCATCAGATGTTACCAAGGAGCAGGTTTCTAAGCTGGAAGCGGATCGGGAGACGCTCGAGCAGAATTTTCAGGACTTCCAGCAGCAACGACGCGATCTGGAAGTGTCTCTGCGTGACATCAAAGAGCAAATTCCCAAGCTAGAAACGAACGAGCAGAAACTTACTCTCGAACTCGCTAGCCTCGATCGCAATATCACCGACGCTCAGAAACGCATCCAAGAGCTGGGCGCAGAACAACAGCCCTCGAAGTCCGACAGGACCCGTGTCACTGCGCTCGAAAGGGACATTGCCAAGCTGGAAAAGGAGATTGGAAAACTTCATACGGAAACTGCCGGCGTCGAAGAGGAGATAAAGGCCCTTCAAGACAAGATCATGGAAATCGGTGGCGTCAAGCTCCGTGGACAAAAGGCGAAGGTCGATGGCTTGAGAGAGCAGATCGACACGCTGACGGAGGAGATGTCTACAGCAGACGTAGCAAGGGCCAAAGCAGAGAAGCAGAAAGCCAAGCATGAAAAGGCGCAAGTCGAGGCAAACGCGGATCTTTCAACCGTAGCCACAGACCTCGAGCAGGTCGAGTCCGACGCCCGCGCACAGGTCGAGAACGCCTCTGGCACAAGGCAGCAAGCTGACGAAGCCCAAGACGCGCTGGACACGAAGAAAGACGAACTCGCCACGCTGAAGAAGGAGCTGGACGAGCATACCGCCGAGCTCAATTCAACCCGAGGTACCGAGATCGAAATGCGCAATAAGCTCGAAGAGCACCAAAAGACTCTCACCCACCGCACAAAGAATCTCAAACACTGGCAAGAAAAGCTCTCCAAGCTCTCCTTCCACAGCGTCTCCGACCTCGGCGCAGAAGAAGGACCAGAAGACCAAGAAGCAACACCGCAGGACCTCCCGACCTACACCCGCGACGAACTCCTCGACATGTCCAAAAACACCCTCAAGCACGAAATCGAGACCCTCGAAGCCAAAACCGCAACCTCCAACGTCGACCTCTCCGTCCTCCCCGAATACCGCCGCCGCGTCATCGAACACGCCTCCCGCCTCGCCGACCTCACCACCGCCCTCTCAACCCGCGACGCCGCCAAATCCCGCCTCGACTCCCTGCGCCACCTCCGCCTCTCCCAGTTCATGACAGGCTTCCACCTCATCTCCCAGCGACTGAAGGAAATGTACCAACTCATCACCCTCGGCGGCAACGCCGAGCTCGAGCTCGTCGACAGCCTCGATCCGTTCAGCGAGGGTATCTTATTTTCCGTCATGCCGCCGAAGAAGAGCTGGAAGAATATTAGCAATTTGTCGGGTGGGGAGAAGACGTTGAGTAGTTTGGCTCTGGTGTTTGCGTTGCATGGGTATAGGCCGTGTCCGCTTTATGTCATGGATGAGATTGATGCGGCGTTGGATTTTAGGAATGTGAGTTTTTTGTCATCTTCCCCGACGTTACTCCCCTTAGGGCACTTGTTGTGTCCTGCTCTATGTGCTTGCTTGCATCAAAGTGTATGCTTTACGATCGAGTAGCTAATGTAATATGCCTAGGTTTCGATCGTGGCGTCGTATATCAAGGAACGTACGAAGAACGCGCAGTTCATTGTCATAAGTCTGCGGAATAACATGTTTGAGCTGGCGAGCAGGTTGGTTGGCGTGTATAAAGTGAATCACATGACGAAGAGTGTGACGGTGGAGAACAAGGATTACATACGGCCGCAAATTGCAGCGTGAGCTACGAGCTCAAGGCATGGCTGGTGGATAGGAGGGCGTTCGCTGGCTTTGGGCACTGATGAATATGCTGGTTTGTCAAGAGGTCGGTGGGTGTGTTTGACTTCTCCTTTTATGGACTACGTACAGATACCAGGATACGCTGGCGTTGTAGCTGGGTTGAACATATGATTCTCGATCAATCGTCCGGGTACTCGTCTGTCACATTGCTGACGAACCGCCGCATCTCCTCGTCCCAGCGCTTGAAATGGCTGCCCGCAATATCCAGCAATGCCCGCGACGGCTTGTTGTATATGACGTGAATGTTTTCTTCGGCCACATAACGGATGGACTTATCATCAACCCTGAAACAATGTCAGCATATATGCTTGGGAGCTTTTGACAGAAGGGCAATGGTGCTTACAGCACGTGATAGAAGCTCTGCTGTCTCCCCTTACTCAAGCGATCCACGCCCATCTGCTGTATCCACATCTCGCCCGCCTCACAGCTCGGATCCCATCCGCTGATGACGCCCTCGTACCCATACCGCTTGTGCTGAAACATCTGGCCGACCTTGAAGCTCACGGTCTCACTCGCAGATGTGCCGCGCCTGACCGGCGTCTTGCGCTGCATGTCCGACGCCCGCACGCGCATGCATATCTCGCCCAGCTCCCGTCGCTGAGCGGGCTGAGAGGCGAAGAGGGGTGCCATGTAGTCTTCGAGCAGTTTCACATCCCAGGGGAAGTGGATCTCAAAGTGCTCGGTTATAAAGCCAAAGTAGTGGCGCAGGCGCATGGCGAGTGTGAGGGCGTTCTCATCGGCCGAGGCACCGATGAGCATCATGGCCCAGAGGGAGGCGTAGTATGCATCGTCGACATCGGGTACGAATACGGTCGCATCTGGGTCGTTGGTTCGGGCACGTCGATCGAGTTGGATGCGGTCGACGGAGTTGACGATGTTGCGGGCTGTGCGGAGGACGATCTCACGCGTTGGTGCTTCATTGAGATACGTGTGGTGTGAAGGGGGAGCAGCGCCGAGACTGGTCAACGTGCTCCGCAGCTCGGAGAGTTCAACTTCGGACGAAGAGCGAAAAGGATCGACGTATATGCGATCCCTATCAGCACCTTCGGGTGCGGGTCGGCCATCTAAGGTCAAACCGTCGGGGGCGTTGACGATGCCGTAGACATGCCATGGGTATCCACATGGATGAGCGTCGAGGCCAAGTCTGGAAGCGACGGCGCAGAAGATACCGACCGATATTAGGGGAAGCGTCTGGTGTTCTTCATCCTGTAGTGCGACCCCGATGAAGTTCGTTTGTAATGCGCCGTACATGTGGTCGGCCTTGACGCCGGTAAAACCATACATCCGGAGTGTGGCGACGACGAAGAGCGCCTTCTGTCTTGTGCTTAAATCATCGAATTCATCGTGTTCTTTGCGAATGCGTGCGGCGAGTGTGCGCACCGTATCCGCAATTTCGTCATTATCTCCTCTGCGTGGGCCGAGCACAAACATATCAAAGGACCCCAGAGCTCGCTCAAGCGGGACCGAAGCTCCCATACGCAGCGACTCCCACTCGGTAACAGCTTTCCTCCGGTGAATGCATGCCAAAATCTTCTGACTCCAGTACCTCCTCGCTAGCACATCCTCCACGGAGTCGTCCGCATTGCAATGGCGCAAAATCTCATCCTTGGCATCGTACATATGCGCAATGATGGCGTCGAACTTTGGTATGCGCTCGCGTGAGCATGCGACAATGCCGTCTATGGCGTGGCGGACCTGGCTGTCAATCCTCGTTCGCTCGACATATAGTTGTCGCCAATTGGTTTCCATGACCGCGTCCGCCATGCGCCGCTTCATGTCGTGCCGCGAGTGCCAATAACGCCATTGTGAGCAGTGTTGTCGCCAGAGTAGAGGTTCGTGGCATAGTGTACGTAGGTCTCGTGAGGTGCGCTGGGTGGCGTAGAGGTCTTGAGCTGGGAGATATGAGAGAATGTCGAGGACGATTTCCTTGGGGAGGTCGCCCAGTGTCTGGCTCGTCTGGACCGCCATGATCTGGCCTAGAAGCGGTGTGAGGCTGAGTTATTGATATGTAATGGTGGCAGGAGATCCAAATCGTGAAGGCCGCAAACTGGTGGCGTCTAGGTATCAGTGATGGCGGAAGACACCCCGGCTTAGTCCATCCCCCAGATTATTCTTACTGCAGGCCTCAAGGTTACGTCATTCCGTCGGACCTCTCCGCATCCCAGCATGCACGTGCTCATGACGAGAAAGTCATCACAAACCTCCCAGACAATTGGCCGGAGAGTGAAGGTCGTGCTCCTTGACTGGCGCCACGTAGGATCAAACATATCGTGAAACCCAGTAAGATACCAAGCAAGAGACTCCGTAAGTCCTGTGCGGCATAGCAGAGCTCGAGGCTGTGCTGTCGATCTTCAGACTCTCCCCACCATCTCTTCTACTTCACTTGCAGCTGTCACTCTCCTTCTGCTTCAACATCACTGCTCCAGATCCTAAAGAGTCCTCCAGAGTATGACAAGCATCGCCATGTCCGCCCCGGCCCCAGATCAATCACAGAAGGGGGACACTCAGCGCTTCCACAGATATTTCCATCATGAAGTCGACGGTCAGAAAAAGCTATACCTAATATCGAAATAATTACCCTAACATTGCCTGCCAGACCTGCAAGACCAGATTGCCCGTCTGTCCAACACAACTCCGTCCCTCGGCGAGCGCAACGACGCCATCGATCACTGCCTAGCAGGCATCTCGCGCCTTTCAAACGAAGTCAAAGATGCCTCCAGCTATCTTCCCTCTTACGACCAACGAACCTATTCCAATGCCATCAAGTCGCTCAGCGAGAAGCTGCAAACCGCTCGGCAATCCTTCGCTCCACGCCAAAAGTTCGCATTTAAGACGGTCCAGAAGAACGCCAGCGCCATCAGCCTCAACGACGCAGCCGAAATGGCGCGCCAACAGCGCAAAGAACAGCTAGGCGTCGAAACGAGCGAGTCAAGCTCCATGCACTCCTCCGCTGTCTCCACACCCACCGATCCCCACTCACCAGCGCCCGAATCCGCCATCGCCGTAGAAGAAGAGCAAGAAACCGACCATGACCCCTTTAACGCCTTCCAAACCGAAGCCAATATCCGCAAACCCTCCTTCTCCCAATCCTCCACCATATCCATCACCCGCGAACGCAACGCGCACATCATCATCCCCGCGAGCGCCAGCCACGCCACCAGCAACGGCACCCTAACCGACCTTCGCCGCTGCGTCGTCGACCTCAGCGTCCCCACTGTCGTCAGCAGCCCCATGACTACCCCCTCAACAACAGCCGGGGACCTTCGCAGCCCAGTCAATCCCTTTGCGGGCCTCATGTTAAAGAACACCAAAGACAGCCTCCTCGTCTGCGGACAAGTCGCCGGCCCGGCCCACATCACGAACCTCCAGCACTGCGTCCTCGTCGTCAACGCCCGCCAATTTCGCATGCACGAGTGCCGTGATGTGAACGTTTACTTGTGGTGCAATTCGAATCCTATCGTGGAGGACTGCGAGGATGTGCGGTTTGCGCCCCTGCCCACTACATATCAGAGTGAGGTCGATAGCGGGAGGGAGAATTGCTGGGAGCGGGTCGAGGATTTTAAGTGGTTGAGGGCCGAGCAGAGTCCGAATTGGAGGAAGTTGGCGGAGGGGGAGAGGGTGGAGGAGAGGGTTTGGAGGGAGGTGGTTCCTGGTGGGGTGGGAGTTGGGTTGGGGGATATTTTGAAGGCGGTGGGGTTGGAGAAGGGGAAGTAAATTTCGATTTCGATGCATCGGACTGCGTTTGATTCGTGGTGGGGAGATCGCATGAGTAGCGCGAAGTGAATGGGCAGGTTTCGCCGAGGATGCGAGATGCGATTGAAGTGGAGACCGGACTTTTCAAGGATCCCCAGAAGGACACGATGTACGATACCCATTTGAATATATAGAATGTTCTGCACTCCTCTCACACGTCGTCGATGAAGCACCATGACGGCGTCCTGGAATAAGTGCAATCAAGCTGTTAACAACGGCCAGAAAGTGGTCAACTCCATCTCGTTTACCTACAACAGTTGGTCCCGAGTCATTAGGTGGAAAGTGACACGAAAGCGAGTTGAGGAGGTTTGTAGGTCTATCTATAATATACTCTCTACGTCCTACCTGCATCCCCACATCTGCCACCACTCAAAGACCACCTCATTACTCACTCCCACCCAACAGACAAACAAACCATGTCGCTTTTGCCAAATCCAAAGACACAAGAGTCTCAGATAGAAGTCGCTGAACCCGAGGAGAAAGAACTGCTTCTAGGTAATAGTGGCTTCGCTCAATCTGCGCCACACGGGAAAGAAAAAGAGGTATATAGGGGGTATCGTAACGAACGCTCTGAACGAAGACTGTAAACAACATGTCAGGTAAAAGAGAAATAGCGTGGTGCGTTGTCGTTGCGCACGTCATGTTTCCGTTGGCTGTACGCAGCAACGTGTATCGAGAGAAAAAGGAGGGTCGTGCATGCTCCAAAGCAATCTATGCAAGTAGGAGACGAGAGCGCCAGGCAGCGCGGAGATTCTGCAATGCAAGGGGTCTGCGCTTTATGCCGGGCTATGTTTGACGGACGAGTCCGCGGCGTGCTCTTTCCGCGTCGCCCAGCCCTTGACAGCCATGAGGACTGTAGTCCACGCGAGGACAAGGCACGTCAAGCCCATCGTGACAGTGAAGACGAACATAGCCTCTAGACCATTATACTCGAGCGCGACGACGATATCGTGCGCGCTCAGCATGAAGATGATGCCGCCAGCAGTGAGGCAGAAGCTGGAGATGATTTCGGAGGGTGGGCGTGAGGGGAGGAGTGACTGAGGCGGCGAGATGTAGAGGATGATGTAGGTGACGGCGCGCGCCATGGCGAAGCCGATGAACATTGTGCCCCACTGCTTGTGGATCATTGTCGAGGTCATGGAGGCTTGGTGATGGGAGCTCATCATGATGCCAAGGAGCAGGATGACTAGCCCCGGGAGCGGGTTCATCGGGAATCGGTACTGGTGCGGCTCTTTCCACGTTTCCCACGTGTCATCCGCGTCTATGGTTTCGGCCGCTTCATGCTTATATGCTGTGATCGTGGCATTCAGCAATTTACGAATCCTTTTCGAGTCGACGAGCATTCCAAGCTGCAGATGTTGTTAGCAAGTGCTTTTCGCGATCTCCACGAAGACGGAGTGTATTGCGGAACTACTCACAAGACCGCCTCCAAGGAACATCACGGTTATGGAGATGTGTTCCAAGTCCTGCGCAGACCACGCCTCACCCCAGGCAGCCATGTGTTCCATGAAAACGTTCGAGGCGCCATACACCGCAATCACCGTAGATTCCACAAACTCGGCGGTAGGAACAGAGGCGCGCAGCCCGCCGACCAACTCTTTTGAAGGCTTGCGATTCCACGCCCAACCAAAGTCCGCAAAACAGCCAAGCCAGCGACCAAATGTGAGGAGACCGTACCAGAAGAAGATGCCGCCTTTCACGAAATGGGCCATGCCGCCGAAGATTTTGCTGTCGTGCTGGCAGGGATTGTTAGCGAAAGCACCTCCACATGCGCCGCTACGGCTAGCACTTACGAAGATCCCCGCGTACACTACTACGCCGGAGGCGAGTGCCACAAACCCCAGGACGAGCATCGTCCGTTCCATGACGAGGTGAAGGACTCGCAGCGACTTCGCTGTGCGCGACCCAATACGGTGGATGTTGCGTAGGAAAAACCGATCAATGTGTGTGTTCCGCAGCATGCCGCACTTCTCGTCGCCAACTTCGTATCCGTCCTCGTCTTCATCGCCGTTGTTATGAGTCAGCCACAGATCATGGAGCTGTAGATTGTCTGACTGAACACTAGGCGATCGCGAGTGAATGAAGAGCGAGCCTGAGTTGCGCTCGGTCCCTTGTCCAGAGTCTCCTGACCACCTGCGAGGGTTCGAATTCTGCTCCTCTTGGACGCGCTCGTAGCGCGTCATCGCAGAAACCGAGATGGGCTGCCTGTTGGCTCCAGTCTTGTAGACGCCCGTATACATGTTCACGATGCCCATGAGGACCCATGCCAGCGCGATCCATGTTATTGCCCATCCTGCCTTGTGATGCGAGTTGTTCGCATACAGGTCGGGGGTCTGGTGGTTGTATATAATGCTAACAAGCACTCCCAGAGCGTTGACCAAGAGGAATGATACTTGCGTAAGTATTGTATAATGCGACTTTGCTGCACTTAGAACGCAAGCTGACGATCGTCAGTGATGCTGATATATAAATAGCGTCGTCTCGTAGAACATACCAAGCGGTGCTACAACGAACCATCCCACGACCATAAGCACAATATGCGCCATCATAAGTCCTGAACGCGCCGGATGGCGGAAGTAGCTCTCTGGCCATTCTTCGAGTGCTACCTTCGCCGCGCCTTCGGACGCGCGCAACATACTGTCCTCATCCGTGTGACCTCCATCTTCACTATGAGCAAGTACCAAGGGCGCGACCCCGAGTACAAGCCCTGTGATAGCTAGGGTGCGAAGCTGCTCCCTGTGCATCTATAGTGACCGTAGTGTAGAGTATCCGGAAGCAATGTAGTGCAATTTAGGCGATGCGATTGGAGGAGTCGATGTGCGCCGTAGAGAAGAGCAACTGCGGAGAAAATGAGTGTTGCTTTCTCTGGTGCCTAGTAATCGAGTGCAGGCTTGGCTGGACGGTGGGACGCTTCTAGGAGGGAAAGAGTAGCCATTATATTGGTAGCCACTAACGCGCAGAATGTCAGCAAGTCACTTGGATCGGTGCTTCACCCATTCTGATATCGCTGACGTTAAACGCCAGCACAGTGTTTCCGCAGGCTACCGAGCGGCTTACCAAAGGGCTTCCCATGACTCTACATGAGTACGGAGGCGAGCTCCGGGCCCTCTTCCAGATACATGTCAGGCGCTCTTG
>Ga0160429_1001543_pt1 | contig 12713 bp, 8 predicted proteins | sample SolpanmetagenomR_FD_108199 | JGI IMG/M metagenome (GOLD analysis project Ga0160429, IMG submission 108199) | Solar panel surface microbial communities from Lawrence Berkeley National Laboratory, California, USA - R | ecosystem: Engineered > Built environment > Solar panel > Unclassified ... | reverse complement strand
GTCAGGGGCTTGGGGTGCGTGTGCGGCGCGGTCACCGTGTTGGCCGGGCCCTTCAACCGCCGCGCGACCGCGCTCCCGGGCATCGCGCCGCCCTGGACCGCTTCGGATCGTGCGTGAGGGCGGAGCAGGTGCTTCCGGACCCCCGGTCAGACCGCCACGCGGCTTCGCTCGACCTCGGCCTGGACGGCCCGCCGCGTCTCGGAAAACGCCTCACCCACCATCAGGAGCGCCGGGCCGTCGAGGCCCGCCGCCTCGACGCGGTCGGCGAGGTCGGCGGCCGTACCGCGCAGGGCCTGCTGGTTCGGGCGGGTGGCGTTGAACACCAGCAGCGCCGGGGTCTGGGGTGCCAGCCCCTCCTCGACCGCGCGGGCGAGGAGCGCGCGCAGGGTCCGCTTGGGCATGTAGACGACGGTCGTCACGCTCGGATCGGCGAGCGCCCCCCAGTTCAGGTCGTCCGGCAGCGCCCCCCTGCGGTCGTGCCCGGTGACGAACTGGAGGCGCCGCGCCGCGTCGCGGTGCGTCAGCGACACGCCGAGGGCCGCCGCCGCCCCCTGCGCGGCCGAGATCCCCGGCACCACGGTGACCGGGATGCCGGCGGTCCGGCAGGCCTCGATCTCCTCGCCGGCCCGGCCGAAGACCAGCGGATCGCCGGATTTCAGCCGCACCACCTGCTTGCCCGAGCGCGCGAGCTGAACCATCAGCGCGTTGATGTCGTCCTGGCGGCAGGACGGGCCGTGTCCGGTCTTGCCCACCAGCATGGTGCGGGCCTCGCGGCGGGCGTAATCCAGGATCTCGGGGGCGACGAGGTCGTCGTACAGGATCACGTCGGCGTTGCGCAGCGCCCGCAGCGCCTTCAGGGTCAGAAGCTCGGCGTCGCCGGGACCGGCCCCGACCAGGGTGACCGCGCCGCCCCTGGGCGCGGCTTCCGTCTCGCCGAGCAGCTCCGCGAGATCCGATTCGGACGGCGCCCGGTCGGGCTCCGCGAAGGCGCGGTCTGTGAAGCGTTCCCAGAAGATGCGCCGTTCGGAAAATCCATGGAAGCGGGCCGTGACGCCGTCGCGCCAGTCGCGGGCCGCCGCGACCCAGCGACTGAACCCCCGCGGCAGCATCGCCTCGATCCGGGCGCGCACGGTCTGTCCGAAGACCGGGGCGGCGCCCTCCGTGGAGATGCCGACCACGAGCGGCGAGCGGTTGACGATGGCACCGAACTTCACGTCGCACAGGTGCGGCCGGTCCACCGCGTTGACGATGGCGCCGGCCCCGCGGGCGGCGGCCACGAAGGCGACGCACTCCGCCTCGTCCTCCAAGGCGCCGATGCAGAAGGCCGCGCCCCAGAGGTCGTCGGGGGTCCAGGAGCGTTCGTGCAGGATCACCTGCCCGTCGACGATCTCGCCCGGCACCCCGCGCAGCTCCTCGCCGGGCTCGGGGGCGTAGACGTCGACATGGGCGCCGGCCGCGGCGAGGACCTTCACCTTCCAGGGGGCACCGCCGGACGAGCCGGCGAGCACCACCCGCTTGCCGCGCAGGGGCACGAAGACGGGCAGCACCGCCAGCGGCTCCAGGCCAGCGGCCTTGGTCTCGCGGGGCGCGCGGGCGGCGCGCAGGGGTGTATCGGTCACGGGTGCGTCCTGAATCGTCCTGCTCCGGCTCGTCCCCCCGAACCCCCTCATCCGGAAGGGATCTGGATGGCGACGCCGGTCTGTCTTCTGCCGGGAGTGTATCAGAAATCAGGCGGCGCAGGCTGTCTGACCGGCGAGCATCTTGCGGATCTCTGGGATGCACGAGCCGCAATTCGTGCCGGCCTTGCAACCGGCGCCCACGGCCTCCACGGAGCCTGCCCCCCCGGCGATGGTCGAAGCGATCACGTCGGCGCCGACGCCGTGGCAGGCGCAGACCACTGGACCGGCCGAGGCCGTGGCGGCGCGACCCGAGAGCAGCGCCCGGCGCTCGGCGGCCTCCGGCGCCTCGGTGGCGAACAGGATTTTGGCGGCCTCCCAGTCGGGCCTCGCCTCCGCGGGTGCGTAGGCGAGGCAGGCGACCAGCCGTGTGCCGTCGTACACGGCGCAGCGGTAGCGGTCCCGGGCATGGTCGGCGTACTCGGCCAGGTCGCAGCCCGGCAGCGCCGCGCTCTGGATCAGGCCACGGACCATCAGCGCGACGCCGCGGGAACTCGCATCCGTGGCGAATTGCAGGCCCCAGCCCCCCGTGACCGCCGCCCGCGCCCACCACCAGCCGTCCGGCAGCGCCACCTGCCGCCGCGACAGCAGGAAGCCCCGGGCCCGGTAGGCGACCGACGCGATGGAAGCCGGCGTCGCCTTCAGCTCGGGCTGGCCGGATACCGGGTCCGGCATGCCCCGCACCAGGGCGCCGACCCGGGCCTTCGACGCGAAGGCGCCGCCCCAGTGCATCGGCATGAACAGGCTGCCCGGCACCACCGCGTCGGTGACCGTCACCTCCAGTTCGGCCTCGCCGTGCGCGGTCGTCACCCGGGCGAGGCCGCCGTCGGTGAGGCCCTGGGCGGCGGCGTCCTCCGGGTGAACCTCCACGAACGGAACGGCCCGGTGCGCCGACAGGCGCTGGCTCTTCCCGGTGCGGGTCATCGTGTGCCAGTGGTCGCGGACCCGGCCGGTGTTCAGCACGAAGGGGAATGCCTCCGAGACCGCCTGGGCGAGGCCCGGCGGCTGCACCGCCACGAAGCGGGCGCGCCGGTCGAAGGTGTAGAACCGGCCGTCCCCGAACAGGCGCGCCCTGCCCTGTTGCCCCCCTCGGAAGCCGGAGCGCTTCGGCAGAGGCCACTGCACCGGCGGGGCGGCGTCGTAGGCGGCATCGCTGAGATCGGTCAGGGCCCCGAGGTCGAAGTCGCGCGTGCCGTTGTTCTCGTAGGCCGAGAGCCCGGCATGCTCGCGGAAGATCGCCGCGGCGGAGTCGAACGCGAAGGCCCGGCCGTGCCCGAGGCGGCGGCCGACCTCCGCCAGCGCCGCCCAGTCCGGCCGGGCCTCCCCGGGGCTCGCGAGGAAGCGGCGCTGGCGCGTGATCCGCCGCTCGGAATTGGTGACCGTGCCGTCCTTCTCGCCCCAGGCCTGGGCGGGCAGCAGCACGGTGGTCCTGGCCCGGCCCTGGGCCGTGTCGGAATCCGCAACCGCCTCGGACACCACGTAGAGGTCGAGGCCGGCGAGGGACTCGCGGATCGCGTCGGCCCGCGGCATCGAGACCAGGGGGTTCGTGCCCATCACCCAGAGGGCCCTGATCTTGCCCCGAGTGATCGCCTCGAACAGGGCCACCGCCTTCATGCCCTCGCCGGTGACGATCCGCGGGGCGCCCCAGTAGCGGCGCACCCGGTCCACCTCCTCGGGGCTGAAGTGCATGTGGGCAGCCAGCATGTTGGCCAAGCCCCCGACCTCGCGCCCGCCCATGGCGTTGGGCTGTCCGGTGAGGGAGAACGGCCCCATCCCGGTCTCGCCGATGCGGCCGGTGATGAGGTGGCAGTTGATGATGCTGTTGCCCTTGTCGGTCCCTTGAGCCGACTGGTTCACCCCCTGCGAGAAGGCCGTGACCACCCGGCGGGTGCTGGCGAACAGGGCGTAGAAGGCCGCGATGTCGGCCTCCGGCACGCCCGTCGCGGCGGCGACCGTGGTCACGTCCGGGGCGATCTGGCGGGCGCGGTCGAGGGCGGTGTCGAGGCCGGCCGTGTGCGAATCGATGAAAGCGCGATCGCGAAAACCGGTGTCGGACAGGTAGACCAGCAGGCCCGAGAACAGGGCGGTGTCGGTGCCCGGCCGGATCCCGAGGAACAGGTCGGATTCCTGCGCAGTCTGGGTCCGGCGGGGGTCGATGACCACGAACTTGGTGCCGCGGCGCTCCTTCGCGTCGGCCATGCGGCGGAACAGGATCGGGTGGCACCACGCCGTGTTCGAGCCGACCAGCACGATCAGGTCGGCCTCGTCGAGATCCTCGTAGCAGCCCGGGACCGTGTCGGAGCCGAAGGCCCGGCGATGAGCCGCAACCGCGCTTGACATGCACAGCCGGGAGTTGGTGTCCACGTGCGGCGTGCCGATGAAGCCCTTCGCGAGCTTGTTGGCGACGTAGTAATCCTCGGTGAGGAGCTGGCCCGAGAGGTAGAAGGCGATGGCGTCCGGCCCGTGCTCCGCGGCGACCGCACGCAGCTTCTCGGCCACCGTCTCGAGCGCCGCGTCCCACGAAACCTGTGCGCCGTCGACCTGCGGGTGCAGCAGGCGGTTCTCCAGCGACAGGGTCTCGCCCAGCGCCGAGCCCTTCGAGCACAGGCGGCCGAAATTCGCCGGGTGCTCGGTGTCGCCCGCGATCGCGGCGCCGCCCTGCCCGTCCGGCGTCGCGAGCACGCCGCATCCGACCCCGCAATAGGGGCAGGTGGTCCGCACCGTCGGCGCCGCCACTGGCTGGGTCATGGCTCGAATCCTCGAAGGGTCGTTCCGGGCAGGAGCAAGCTTCGCGCCGCCGCTTCCCCCCCCTGTGGGGAGGGGTTCGGGGTGGGGGTGGTGCAGAAGGCACCGCCCGAGCCCCATCCAGCGCCACCCCACCTCCGGCTCCTCCCCACAAAGGGGAGGAGAGCACGTTGCGGTTCAGTACACGTCGGCCTGATACCGCCCGGCCTTCCTGAGCGCGGCGAGGTAGGCCACCGCGTCCTCGGGGCTCTTGCCGCCGAACTGCGCGGCCACGTCGATGATCGCCCGCTCGACATCCTTCGCCATGCGCTTGGCGTCGCCGCAGACATAGAAATGCGCGCCGCCCTCGAGCCACTTCCAGAGCTCGGCGCCGTTCTCGCGCATCCGGTCCTGGACGTAGGTCTTCTCCTTGCCGTCCCGGGACCAGGCCAGCGACAGGCGGGTGAGCACCTTGTCGTCCTTCAGGCTGTTCAGCTCGTCCTTGTAGAAGAAGTCCGAGGCCTGCCGCTGGTGGCCGTAGAACAGCCAGTTGCGGCCCTTCGCCTGCGTGGCGGCGCGCTCGCGCAGGAAGGCCCGGAACGGCGCGATCCCGGTGCCGGGGCCGCACATGATCACGTCCTTCGACAGGTCGGCCGGCAGGCCGAAGCCGTGCGCCTTCTGGAGGTAGACCTTCACCTTGGTCTGCTCGGGCAGGCGCTCGCCGAGATGGGTCGAGGCGACGCCGAGCCGCAGTCGCGAGCGGTGGTTGTAGCGCACCGCGTCCACGGTCAGCGCCACGCGGCCGACATCCATCTTGGGCGAGGAGGAGATCGAGTAGAGGCGCGGCTGCAGCTCGTCGAGGGCTTCGAGGAAGACCTCGGCGTCGGGCCGCGCCCCCGGGAACTTGTGGAGCGCGCCCAGCACGTCGAGATAGGCGGCGTCGCCGTCCGGATCCTCGCCGGAGGCCAGGGCCTGCGCCTTCTTGCGGGCCGCGCCCGAGGTGAGCAGCGACAGGAGCTGGTAGAGATTGTCGGGCGCCGCGCCCAACGCGTAGTTGATCAGCAGGTGTTCGCGCAGGGTCTTGTCGCCGATCACCCGCTCCGGACGGGCTCCCAGCTCGGCGATCACCGCGTCCACCAGCGCCGGGGCGTTGGCGGGGAACAGGCCGAGCGAGTCTCCGACGTCGTACTGGATGGGCGTGCCGTCCAGCCCGATCTCGACGTGCCACGTCTCCTTCTCGCCGCCCGGATCGTTGAGGCGGCGACGGGACAGGAACAGCGCCTCCACCGGGTTCTCGCGGCAATAGCCGAGCGGACCGAGATCGGCCGCCGCCCTCGGGGCTTCGTCGTCCGCCTTCGGGGAGGCGGGCGTGCCGCCGGCGGCACCGAACTCCTCGTCCAGCTTCTTGAGCATGCGCAGGGTCTCCTTGCCGCCGGGCTGGCAAAGATTCAGGCGCGCTTCGCTCTTCAGGAAGATCGCGTTGGCGTAATCGGCGCAGTTGTAGCCGCACTGGCCGCAATCCTGCTGGGCCATGGCGGCCATCAGCTTCTGCGGTTCGGGCCGGTCCTTGGCCATCGCCATCCGTTCGCCGATCGGAACGGAGGGATCGTGCCAGGGGGCGTCGTCGTTGTCGGCGAGCTTCGGGCCGGTCGCCGGCGCCTCGCCGGGCGCGAGTGCCGTGGCGCCCCCGACGGCGGGGCCCAGCAAAGCCGCGAAGTAGCCCGAGAGCCAGGCCCGCTGGTCGGCGTCGAAGGGCGCGGTCTCGGGGATCAGGACGAGGGGCGGCGGGACGTGCTGGGTCATGCGGCGGCCTTCAGGGCGGGCTGTTCCTCGGCGGCGTCGCGGAGCGCCTCCGCGCCGGTGCGGCTGGTGAAGGCCTGGAAGCTCTCCTCGGGCCCCTGGCGGCGAGCGAGGTAGGCGCGCAGCAGCGCCTCGACGCGGGAGGGGGCGTCCTCGACCTTGACGGCCTTCCAGATCTCCGTCCCGATCTTCGGGTTCTCGGCGAAGCCGCCGCCGACCACGATGTCGTAGCCCTCGACGGTGTCGCCCTCTTCCGAGACGATCACCTTGGCGCCGATCAGCCCGATGTCGCCGATGTAGTGCTGGGCGCAGCTGTGGTGGCAGCCGGTGAGGTGGACGTTCACCGGCACGTCGAGGTTCGGCAGGGCCGTCTCGATGTGGTCGGCGATGATCAGGGCGTGGCCCTTGGTGTCGGAGGCGGCGAACTTGCAGCCCCTCGCGCCCGTGCAGGCCACGAGGCCGGAGCGGATGCCCGCGGCCTTGGTGGTCAGGCCCAGCGCCTCGACCCGCGACTCGACCTCCGCCACCTTGGCGGCCGGCACGCCCGAGAAGATGAAGTTCTGCCAGACGGTGAGGCGGATCTGGCCGTCGCCGCACTCGGCCGCGATCGTGGCCAGCGCCCGGACCTGATCGCTCGTCATCTTGCCGACCGGCAGGACGACGCCGATCCAGTTGAGGCCCGGCTGCTTCTGGGCGTGCACGCCGACATGGGCGAAGCGGTCGGTGGGCTTGCGCGGCGCCACGTGCTCCGGCGCGACGCGGTCGAGCGTGCGGCCGAGCTTCGCCTCGACGGCGGCGAGGTACTTGTCGAAGCCCCAGGCGTCGAGGACGTACTTCATCCGGCTCTTGTTGCGGTTGGTCCGGTCGCCGCTCTCGATGAACACGCGGATGATCGCGTCGGCGACCGCGTTGCAATCCTCCGGCTTCAGGACGATGCCGGTGTCGCGGGCGAGGTCGCGGTGGCCCGAGATGCCGCCGAGCACGAGGCGCATGTAGATGCCCGGTGGCACGGATGCGCCGTCCAGCACCTCCACGGCCTGGAAGCCGATGTCGTTGGTCTCCTCCAGGGTCGGCATCACGCCGCTGCCGTCGAAGGCGACGTTGAACTTGCGCGGGAGGCCGTAGAGCGACCGGTCGTTGAGGATCCAGTTGTGCCAGGATTTGGCGAGCGGGCGCGTGTCCAGCAGCTCCTGCGCGTCGATGCCGGCGGTGGAGGAGCCGGTGACGTTGCGGATATTGTCGGCGCCCGCCCCCCGGGCCGTGAGGCCGATATCGGTGAGCCCGTCGAGGAAGGGCTGGGCGTGCTCGGGGCTGATCTCCCGGACCTGCAGGTTCGCCCGGGTGGTCACGTGGACGTAGCCGCCGCCGTGTTCATCGGCGAGGTCGGCGACGCCCGCGAACTGCCAGTGGTGCAGGATCCCGTTCGGGATGCGCATCCGGCACATGTACGACATCTGGTTCGGCGCGACCCAGAACAGGCCATGGTAGCGCCAGCGGAAATTGTCCTCGGGCTTCGGTTGCTTGCCGGCGGCCGCCTCCTGGATCAGCCGGTTGTGACCGTCGAACGGATTTTCGGCCCGCTTCCACTTCTCCTGCTCGCAGAGCTTGCCGCCGTCCTTGACGGTCCGGTCCTGCGCCTTGATGTGGGACGCCTCCGGCCCGGTAGGCTCGGCGGGCGGCCCGGCCGCACCGGCCCCGCCGGTCGAGAGGCCGCCGGTCAGGCGGACGGCGGCGATGCCGGAGGCGAAGCCTTCGAGGTAGCGCGTCTGCTCGGCGTCGAAGGCGCCCGCGCCGGTCTGGGTGAGGGTCTCGGACATCCGTGCCTCCTTAAGCCGCCAGCGGTTGGGGCGCGGTGCGCCCGAACATGAGGTCGTCCACGTTCTCGATGGGGTCGCCGGAGCGGATCAGGCCCTTGCAGGCGCCCTGCTCGGCGATGTCGCCGACGAACACCGCGCCGATCAGCCGATCCTCCCGCACCAGCAGCTTGCGGTAGAGGCCGGCGCCGGGGTCGGAGAGCACGATCGCCTCGGCGTCGTCCGGCGTGTCGACGATGCCCGCCGAGAACACGGGCAGGCCGGACACCTTGAGGCTGGTGGACAAGGCCGTGCCCCGGTACTCGGCCGGCTGTCCGGCGAGATGACGCGCCAGCGTGTCGGCGTGCTCGTAGGCGGGCTCGACCAAGCCGTAGATCATGCCGCGATGCTCGGCGCATTCCCCGAGCGCGAAGATGCCCGGGTCCGAGGTGGTCATCCGGTCGTCGACCGTGATGCCCCGTCCGATCGACAGGCCCGCCGCCTGGGCCAGCGCCACCGACGGACGCACGCCCACCGACATCACGACGAGGTCGGCGGCGAGCACGGTTCCGTCCGCCAGGACGAGGCGTTCGACCCGGCCGTCGCCCTCGACCCGAGCGGTGTCGGCCTGAAGGATCACCTTCACGCCGCGGGCTTCCATGGCGCGCTTCACCAGCCCGGCGGCGTGGTGGTCGAGCTGGCGCTCCATGAGCCGGTCCATGACGTGGAGCAGCGTCGTGTCGACGCCGAGGCGCGCGAGGCCGACTGCGGCCTCAAGCCCGAGCAGACCGCCGCCGATGACGATCGCCCGGGCGTGCTGGACGGCAGCCCTCCGGATCGCCGCCACGTCGGCGAGGTCGCGGAACGTGATGACGCCCGGGAGGTCCATGCCGGGCTTCGACAGGCGGATCGGTACGGATCCCACCGCCAGGACCAGCTTGTCGTAGGGCAGGACGTGGGTCTCACCGACCCCGACCAGAGCGTTCGCCCGGTCGATCTCCGTGACCGGTGCGCCGGTGATCAGGCGGATGCCGTGGGCGGCGTACCAGTCCAGGTCGCGGAACTCGCAGGCCGCCTCGTCGACCTCGCCACCGAGCAGCGACGAGAGAAGGACCCGGTTGTAGGCAGCCCGGGGTTCGGCGCCCACACAGGTGACGTCGTAGCGATCGGGGCAGCCTTCGGTCAGCCGCTCCAGGAAGCGCAGCGAGGCCATGCCGTTGCCAATGACGACGAGCCTCTCGCGCGGGAGGCTGGTCTCGGCGCGTGCATCGTGCACGCGGAGGTCGATAGAAGATGTCGCCATCGCTCGATCGCGTCTGGAACCTCGAGTGCAGGATCGTCGGCGGACCGCCCACGAAAAAGCCGCTGCCGGTCGTCTCCCGGCGGGCTTCAGCCTCAGGAGAACCGGATCAGCGGCCTCGCTGACGGCGCTGCCCGTCGCCGTTGACGGACTTCAGGACCCGAGCAGGTTCTGTGCCACGCCGGCATGTCAGGATGAAGTCGTTGCTGTTGTTCGGGAAAATGACGGTCGCCGCGTGGCCGCGCGGCGGCCGGGGACGACAAGTGCGCTGCACAAAAATGAGGCTTCAGACTGACAAAACATCAGTCCAGGGGCGTCAGACTGGCTTTATGGGCAGGCGTTTCGGGAGCGAGGAGGCTGCGGAAGGTTCACGCAGGCATGCGGCACGGGCCGGTGCAGGCCTTGGCGGCCGCGCGGGCAGACCGCACGCCGCAACGCCTGCCCCGCGCGGGGTGAGCACTCGGAGGGGTGAGCGCTCAGATCAGGGAGGACAGAGCCGCCAGAAGACCCAGCGTCGGTACCGCGCCGACCGCGAGGACCCAGTACCAGGCATGCCTGGCGCCGGGTCGGCGATTGTCGTTGCAGGCGCGGGGAACCCGCCCTCCGCGACAGACATAGCGTCGAAGTTCGATCCGCGTGCGCGGATGCGACGTCAACGATCCAGTATCGAGTCTACGGCATCCGGGCATGGCGGAATCATAACGAGCGAGGCCGGTCGTCGTTCCGGCCTTCTCCCGGCCGCCGCAGCGAGACGATGACGAAAGTTTTGAGCTGTTTTCGGCCTCAGAGATCCGTCGTCGCGTGGCGATACAGGTCGGGCCGGAAGACGGTCGCGACCCCCGCGTCCTGAACGTCCGGCGCGGCGATCTGCTGGGAGAGCCGCATCTGCCGCAGGATCCAGCGTCCGCAGCGCAGGTCGGGCTCCTGGATGGCGGCGCCGAACCTCAGGTGCACGCCGGCCGTCGTCTCCGCGGATGCGTCCTGGGCGAACGCCGCGCCGACCAGCGTCGCGTCGAGGTCGAGGTAGTTCCGCCGGATGAGGCGGTGGACCAGCTCCGTCCGGTTGTCCGGATCGGCGCACCAGCGTCCGGCGCGGGCCACCGCCCGGATCAGCGGCGGCAGGGCCCCGTCGAGCCGCTCGGACACCGCCAGAACCTTCTCGGGTGCGTCCGGAGCCAGCAGGCTCCCGAGCACCGCGACGTGCCCATGGCCCGCCGCGGCCGCGACCGCGTTCCACGGGGCGCCGGCGCAGAAGCCGTCCACGAGATTCCGCGCGAGGGCCTCGACGCTGTGCTGGGGCGGGACCACCACGGTGCGGAACGCCGACGGGTCCAGTCCGCCGGCCTCGGCGAAGAGCCTCAACTGGTAGGTGTGGCACGAGAAGGGATGGACGGTGCCGAGCGTCAGGGGTCGACCGGCCTCGCGCCGGACCTGGGCCACCCGTGCGAAGGCGCGGGCGATCGCGTCGAGCGTCGTGCCGGCGGGCTCCATCTCCGCCCAGAGGCCGTGCGACAGGGTGATCGCGTTGCCGTCGCGGCTCAGCTGCAGCGGCACGATCAGGTCGGAGGGCGGCCCCGACAGAGCGAACCGGCTGGCGAGCGCCAGCGGCGCCAGCATGTGGGCGCCGTCGAGATGCCCGAGTGCCAGACGGTCGCGCAGGGTCGCCCAGGACGGCTCAGCGCTCAGATCGAGATCCAGCCCTTCGGCGCGGGCGAAGCCGAATTCGTGCGCGACGATCAGGGGCGCGGCGTCGCAGAGCGGGACGTAGCCGAGCTGGAGCCTCATCCGAGCAGATCCGCGGTCGTCACGATGGCGCGGGCGATGTCGGCGATCTTGCGCTTCTCGTTCATAGCCTTCCGGCGCAGCTGCTTGTACGCCTCGTCCTCGGAGAGGCCCTTCAGGCTCATCAGGATGCCCTTGGCCCGCTCGATCAGCTTGCGGTCGGCGAGTTCGCCACGCGCCTCCGAGAGCTCGCGCTGGAGGCGCGCGAAGGCGTTGAAGCGCAGGATCGCGATGTCGAGGATCGACTTGATCCGCTCCGCCCGCAGCCCGTCGACCACGTAGGCCGAGATCCCGGCATCGACGGCGGCCTGCATCATGGTCGTGTCCGAGCGGTCGACGAACATCGCCACCGGCCGCTCGACCTGACGCGAGACGCCCGACATCTGCTCGAGGATGTCCCGGCTCGGGCTCTCCAGGTGGATGACGACCACGTCGGGCTTCAGGGCGGTCACGCGTTCCGTCAGGTCGGCGGTGTCCGGCAGGACCACGACGCGGCCGACGCCGGCCGCGCGCAGGCCCTCCTCCAGAATCGCCGCGCGGGCGCGGCTCGGATCGATCACGGCGACGGTGAGGTTGGTTTCGGTCATCTGAGCCCGGTTCGGGGCGGATCATCGCGGCGGACGGCCCGGTTCGGGCATCCCAACCGAAGCACCGGACCCAAGCAAGGGATATGCCCCCCGCCGGCAGGTGCCGGGAAGCCCGCCCGCGGTTCCATCCCGTCCCGTGTTCATCCCGTCTCACGCCGGCATTCGGCAATCGGCGCGAAAAGAAACGGTCCAGCTTCCGCCGCAATGCTGGCCGCATCCTGCGGATCTCGGAGCGGTCAGGGAGATCGGTGATTCGGATGCGCAGGCCAGGTCAGCCCGCCTTCACGGACGCCGGCACCGGCCGCGTCTCCATGCCGTTCCTGCCGACGCTGGGCGTCGTCGCCCTGCTGGGCGTGGCCTCGCTCTACTGCCCGTCGTCGAGCCCGCCGAAGTCGCGGCCGCCGCTCGCGCAGCTGGATCCGCTCACGACGGCCTCCCTCGCGGCCGCACCGGTCACAGCTCCCTCTCTGGCAGCCTCCCCGACCGCCTCCCCGACCGCCTTCGCGCGGGCGGCGACCGGCCCGGCTGTCCCGGGCCGCATGCCCGCCTCCCTGGCCTTCGCCGAAGCTTACCCGCTCGACGGTTCGGCGCCGAAGGCCCCCGCAATCCACGCCGGAGGTCCGGTCCGGGCGGCACCGCGGCTGGCCGTCGCGAGCCGCCGCCCCTGCCCGGGCCGTCGATGCCCGGAGGCCCCGCAGCGCGCCGCCGATCCGTTCGCCGCCGCGCACGCCGACACCGCGGAGCCGGTCGAGGACGGGGCGGTACCGCAGCCGGCCCTGCCTTTCGCCGACACGGTCGCCCAGACCCTGGCGCCCGCCGCCCGGGTCGTGGGCGATGCGGCCGACCTCGTGCGGACCGGCGCCGCGGCAGTCCGGGGCACGGTGTCCCTGGCGGTCGCCGACTGCCTGCGCTGACCGCAGGCTGACCCGGAGCCCCGGCTGTCATCCCGCTTCCCGCCACCGCCTCGTGGAACGCGCGGTCCCGGCGGCGTTCCTCTGGATCTCCCGACCGGCCGTCCTAGGTGCGTTGCAGCGGACGGTCCGCGCAGCCG
>Ga0160429_1001542_pt1 | contig 12715 bp, 15 predicted proteins | sample SolpanmetagenomR_FD_108199 | JGI IMG/M metagenome (GOLD analysis project Ga0160429, IMG submission 108199) | Solar panel surface microbial communities from Lawrence Berkeley National Laboratory, California, USA - R | ecosystem: Engineered > Built environment > Solar panel > Unclassified ... | reverse complement strand
GAACGAGCAGCCCCACATGAAGAAGGTGACGAGCGGCAGGTAGCGCAGCGCGGTCTCGCGCTTGACGAACCGGCCCTGAATCATCAGTTCGACGATGTACAGGCTGAGCACCACGAAGGCGGCATACATCCAGTGTTCGCCGTTGCGCTTGGCGTCGGGCGGGTAGCCGTACTTGGTGGTGGCCTGTCCGGCGGCGGCCACCGCGCTCGCCACCTTGCTGCCGCTCACCGCCAGGATGACTCCTGTCACGGCCGGAATCAGCGTCAGGGCCCAGGTGAAGCGCAGCCACACCATCATCGGGCGGCCCACGCGCAGTTTGATGGCCGGCCCGAAGCTCCAGAGGAACAGCACGAGGCAGGCGACGGCGAGCGGTGTGGGAATCACCAGAGCGAAAGGACTCGCGATCTGCCAGTTGTGCAGCCAGGTCAGAAATGCCATGCGCTCAGACTACGAGAAGCGGGCCGGGACTGGAAGCGCGGGGCCGATGGGGAGGCGGTTCGAGAGGCGCCCGAACAAGCCCGCTTGATTACGCAGATAACATATTTATCTTGACCCGTTCTGAGCCTGGTGATATACTCTGGTATTGCAGGTGAGCGCACCCAGCGCCCATTTTTTACAAATCGGCAGGCCAGATGGAGGGGTCTGAACAGCGCCCATTGCGCGACAGCACGAACGTTCAGATCCCCGCGAGTGAAGACATGAAGCAAGGGAGCAATATGACTCAACAAGCAGAGATCGAAATGCAGGGCGTACCGGAGCAGGCCGAGTACGACGCCAGCAGTATCAGCGTGCTGAAGGGCCTGGAGGCCGTCCGGAAGCGCCCCGGCATGTACGTGCAAGGCGGCACCGGCATCGACGGCTACCACCAGCTGATGACCGAGATCATCGACAACGCCATCGACGAGGGCCTGGGCGGCTTCGCCACCGAGGTGACGGTCACCATGCACGCCGACGGCGCGGCGACCATCACCGACAACGGGCGCGGCATTCCGGTCGACATGATGAAGAGCGAGGGAAGACCCGCCATCGAGGTCATCTTCACCGAGCTGCACGCGGGCGGCAAGTTCGGCGGCGGCGCCTACAAGGTGTCGGGCGGCCTGCACGGCGTGGGGTCGAGCGTGGTGAACGCGCTGAGCACCTACCTCGACGTGACGGTCAACAAGGGCGGCAACCTGCACCACATCCGCTTCGAGCGTGGTGACGTGGTGACGCCGCTGGAAGTGGTCGGCCCGACCCCCGGTGACGTGACCTGGGCCACCAGCGTGTCGTTTCACCCCGACGCCACGGTGTTCAGCGAGTTCGCCAACCAGTTCGACTACGACCGCATCCGTCGGCGCCTGCGCGAGCTGAGCTACCTGACCGGTCTGAAGATCGTCATCACCGATGAGCGGGCCGAGCTGCACGGCGGCGTGGTCAAGCAGGAAGTGTTCCACGAGCAGGGCGGCATCGCCAACTTCGCCCGCGCGCTCGTCACCGACGACACCAAGCTGCTGTACGACCAGCCGATCACCATGCGCGGCAAGCACAGCGACGTCGAGGTCGAGGTGAGCTTCATCCACGCCAACACCTACTCGTCCGACAACATCCTGACCTACGCCAACATGATCCGCACCCGCGACGGCGGCACCCCGCTCACCGGGTTCAAGACCGCCTACACCCGCGTGCTCAACAAGTACGCGCAGGGCAAGAACCTGATCAAGAACGGCAACCCGGTGCCCGGCGGCGACGACCTGCTCGAAGGCATCTACTGCGTGGTCAGCGTCAAGCTGCCCGAGCCGCAGTTCGAGTCGCAGGCCAAGGTCAAGCTGCTCAACTCGGAAGCGCAGACGGCCGTGAACGCGGTGGTCGGCGAGAAGTTCGCCGAGTTCCTGGAAGAGAACCCCAAGGTTGGCAAGATCATCGTCGAGAAGGCGGCCGAGGCGGCGCGCGCCCGTGAGGCGGCCCGCAAGGCCCGCGACATCATCCGGCGCAGCAACCCGCTCGAGAACGACGACCTGCCCGGCAAGCTGGCCGACTGCTCTTCGCAGGACCCGGCCGAGAGCGAGCTGTTCATCGTCGAGGGCAACTCGGCGGGCGGTTCGGCCAAGGGCGGCCGTGAGCGCCGCTTTCAGGCGATTCTGCCGCTGCGCGGCAAGATCCTGAATGTCGAGAAGGCCGAGCTGAACAAGATCCTCAAGAACGCCGAGATCCGGGCGCTCATCGGGGCCATCGGGGCGGGCGTCGAGGGCACCGGCGACAACATGCACTTCGACCTCTCGAACCTGCGCTACCACAAGATCGTGATCATGACCGACGCCGACATGGACGGCGGGCACATCACCACCCTGCTGCTGACCTTCTTCTACCGCTACATGCGGCCCATCGTCGAGCAGGGCCACCTGTACATCGCGCAGCCGCCGCTGTACCGCATCATGGTCGGGCGCGAGAAGAAGGGCACCTATCTCTACGACGAGGACCAGCTGAAGGTGCGGGTGGCTCAGGCCAACAAGGAAGGCAAGAAGTACGAGATTCAGCGCTTCAAGGGGCTGGGCGAGATGAACGCCGACCAGCTGTGGGAGACCACCATGAATCCCGAGCTGCGGGTGCTCAAGCACGTGGGCATCGAGGACCTGATCGACGCCAACAACGTCTTCGACGCGTTGATGGGCGTGGAGGTCGGGCCGCGCAAACTGTTCATTCAGGAGAACGCCCGCTTCGCCGAGATCTCGGTGTAACCGGAAACGAACCGAGAGAGGTGGCCCGTCTTCGGACGGGCCACCTCTTTTTCTGTAGTGGGAGATTTATAGTCGGGGCATGACCACCCCCGTGCCCCGGCCGCAGGCGGCCGCATTCGGGCCGGGCCGGTTCCGGTTCTGGGCCGGGCTGCTGCTGCACCTGCTACTGCCGGGCAGCGGGTTCACCCTGCTGGGCCGACCATGGCTGCACCTGCTGGCGCTGCTGCTGACAGTGCTCGACTGGTTCGCGGCGTGGCTGCTGGTGCTGGACGTCTCGTACTCCGGGTTGTCGTCGGCCACGGCCCTGCCGGAACCGCTCTCGACCGCGCTGGTGTTGCTGGGTGGCCTGCTGGCGCTCGCCTCCTACCTGCTGCTGACCTGGAGTTACGTGCGTGTGGCCCGCCGACCGGTGCCGCTGGCCGTGTGGAGCCGCTGGCTGCTGATCCTGCTGCACCTGGCCGGGTTGCTGTGGCTCGCCCTCCCGCCGCTGCTGGACGTTCCCGGCCTGCTCTGACCCTGGGGCCGTCGTCTCAGGGGAGCAGCAGGCCCTCCAGCACCTGCCGCAGCGGAGCGGGCAGCGGGACGGGCCGCCGGGTCTGGCGGTCCACGTACACGTGCACGAACTCGCCCTGTGCGGCGGGCTCGTCGTCGCCCTGCCGAAAGAGGCCCAGCCCGTACTCGACGCTGCTGTTGCCGAGCCGCTGCACGCCCACGCCCACACTGAGCGGTTCCGGGAAGCTGACCGGGGCGAAAAACCGGCAGCCGGTCTGCACCACCAGCCCGATCACGTCTCCGGCCTGCGGGTCGAGTACCCCCCGCCCGATCAGGAAGGCGTTGACGGCGGTGTCGAAGTAACTGTAGTAGGTTACGTTGTTCACATGCCCGTATACATCGTTGTCGCTCCAGCGCGTGCCGAGGGCGTGTTGGTAGGGGTAGGCCGAACGGGGACGTCTGCTGCCCTGGGTCATGCGGTCAGGCTAGCGTGGCCGCCCCCGCCCCCGCCCCCGGTCGGCGGGTCGGCGTTCACGGGGCCTTGAGGCTTCGGCCGCTGCGGCGTGCCGGGCACGCGGCGCCGCCGGAACCGGGTCTATGATGGGACCCTATGCCCCCGACGCTGCAGGAAGAACTTCAGCAGCGGCAGCCCTTCAAGTCGCTCCAGGAAGAGGCGGCGCTGAACCTGAACCGGACCGCCGTGCTGATGACCGAGGCCACCGAGGCTTTTCTGCGGCCCTACGGTGTCAGCCCGCCGCAGTACAACGTCCTGAGAATTCTGCGCGGCGCAGGCGAAAAGGGGCTCGGCCGCAATGAGATCCGCGACCGCCTGCTCTCCCGCATGCCGGACGTGACCCGCCTGCTGGCCCGCCTGGAGGAAGCCGGGCTGATCGTGCGCGAGCGCAGCAGCGAGGACCGGCGGTACGTGCCGACCCGGCTCACGCCTGCCGGCCTGGAGCTCGTCAACCGCCTCGACGGCCCGATGGCCCGGACCCAGCGCGAGCACTTCGTGGGCCTGGACGCGGCTCAGCTCCAGGCGCTGTGCGACCTGCTGACCCACATTCGGAGCAACCTGCTGCCAGCGCAGGAATGACGCTCTGCAGGTGCAGCCGGCGTCACGGCAACCTGGGCGCCCGGACTCCCCACAGGCGCGGCAGAACCACCCGGTCGAGGCCCCACCAGCCGGCCACGCGCCATGCCAGGATCAGCAGCACGGCGGCGGCCAGCAGCGTGGAGTTGGTGCTGAGGGTGCCTGCCCACAGGTAGACGAGGTTCATCAGTAGGCCGAAGAAGGCCGCCAGACCGGTCATCAGGCCCAGGATCAGCGCCGCGCCCACCGCGAGTTCGCCGAACGTCACCAGATATGAGAACAGCCCCGCGTTCGGCAGCGCCACCGACTCGATGAACCGCGCGAACCACGGTTGCACGTCGGGCATCTCGCCGCCCGTCTTCTTGAGGGACGCCTGCAGGAATTCGGTCACGGCGGTGCCGGCCCCGCTGCCCACCCAGCCGCTGCCCGTCACCTTCTCCCAGCCGCTTGACAGCCACTGCCAGCCGACGACCACGCGCAGGATCAGCCACAGTGGCGCCATCAGCGGCGAGCTGAACAGGAACCGGCTGAAGGCCGAGTCGCGGACGGCTTCGGGTTCAGGACGACCTAGACGGTGCATGTCTGAACGTAGCACCCAGGTTCCCGTATGGTCTGAAGATGTTCTGAAGGTAAGGCGAGCGTCGGCCCCTGCACTGGGTCGGCCGCTACACTGTGCGGATGTCCGACGACTCAGCCCTCTTCCAGGCCATCCAGGCGGGCGACGCGGCCACCGTGACCGATATGGTCGAGGCGCGGGCCGACCTGCTGCACGCCAAGAGCCCCAGCGGTCTGTCGCCGCTGCTGTTCGCGGTCTACTACCACCGCCCGCAGATGGCCGAACTGCTGATCGGCCTGGGCGCCCCTGTCTCGGTGTTCGAGGCGGCCGCCGCCGGGTCGCTGGCGCACCTGACGGCGGCGCTCGGGGCCGACCCGGCGCTGCTGTACGCCCACAGTCCCGACGGATTTTCACTGCTGGGGCTGAGCGCCTTCTTCGGCCACCACCTGGCGGCGCAGTGGCTGATCGAGCAGGGCGCCGACGTGAACGCGGCCAGCGACAACCTCATGCGGGTCCGGCCGCTGCACTCGGCGGCGGCGGGCAACCACGCGCCGCTGCTTCACCTGCTGCTGGCGGCGGGGGCCGAGCCGAATGCCGCGCAGCTCGGCGGCTACACCCCGCTGCACAGCGCCGCCCAGAACGGCAACACCGAGCTGGTCCAGGCACTGCTGGACGCGGGTGCCGACCGAAGCGCCCGTACCGACGAGGGCCACGACGCCCTGGCATTGGCCGAGGAAAACATGCACGCCGAGGTGGTGGCGCTGCTGACCGGCGGTGCCGATGCCTCGAAGGTCAATTTCAGGTGAAGCCCGGCCCGGCTCAGGTGTCATCCGGGCCGAGCACAATACGGACATGAGCAATCCCAACGATGACCTGATTACCCGCGATCCGGAAACCATGGAACACACCCTGGAAGACGCCGAATATGCCGGTTCCGACACCCTCGAGGGCCTCGACTCGGGCCTGCTCGAGGTGCGGGCGGGCAACGTCGGCGGCCTGACGGCGATTCCGGCCGACCCGCTCACCCGCGACAATCCCAACCCCGGCTACACCCCGCCCAGCCACGCCGTCGCGCCGCACCCGGTCGAGGGCGCCGCCGACCTGCCGGAAGGAGCGCCCGCTGAGGCCGAACTGGACAAGGAAGGGCTGCAGCGCTGATCGGAAGGACAGGCCGGGAAGCGCCGGCCTTTTATAGGCTGTCGATCCAGACCGAGCCGTCTTCGACCCGCGTGGCGTAGACGGCCACCGGTTTGACGGCGGGCAGTGTTCTGGCCTTGCCACTGCTCAGTTCGAACTTCGCGCCGTGCTTGACGCAGGTGATGCGCCCCATGCTCACCTCGCCGCCCAGCAGCGGGAAATCCTGGTGGCTGCATTTGTTGCGCAGGGCGTAATACCGCCCGCTCTCGCAGACCAGCACCACGCTCACGCCGTCCACCTGCACCTCGGTCTGGCTGCCCTCCGGCAACGCCTCTACTGAGCCTGCTAGCACGCTCTTCCGACTTTCTGCGTCAATCACGCGGTCAGTCTAGAGCGTGCTTCGACGTTTCAATGCTGCGACAGGCAGGAAATTCGTTCGGCCTCGCTTTCGGCCGCGCAGCGTCTGACCGCCGCGTAGAAGGCGGGGAAATCTCCGTTCAGCCGTTCCAGCAGGGCGAGAAACTGGGGCACATGATCGGCGTAGGCGGCGACCGAGCCGAGAAGCGCGTTGTTCAGACCGTTGGGCGTGTCCGAGAACAGGCGGTCGTAGCCCGCGTAGCCGTTCCAGCCCGCTCTGAGTGTGTCGTAGCTCTGGTGCGTGTCGGCCAGCACCGCCACCTTGCGCGCCAGCTTCCCAGCGTCCGGCAGGTCGGAAGCATAAATCTCCCGCAGCCGTCCTCTGGTCGTCAGCAGCAGGGCGTTGACGGCTTCAGACCGGCTCCGGGCTGCCGAACGGTCGTCGGGAGGCAGGCCGCGGTCTCCCGCGTACCGGGCCGCGCCGGCCGTCTCGACCGAGACGGCGAACGACTCGTTGAACCCCGTGTCGCCCGGCACGTACACCACCTGATGCGCCAGCTCGTGAAAGACGGTGTGAATCACCGACGCGTCGCCGCCCTGCAGCAGGCTCGACGGAAGTGGGTCGGGCAGCCGTCCGAGCGTGCTGTAGGCGCTCACGCCGCCCACCGACACGTCGTCGCCCATGACCCGCAGCCTCGTCTCCTCTCTCTCGGCCGCTTCCAGCGAGAAGTACCCCCGGTACGGCACGCAGCCCGCCACCGGAAAGCAGAAGGTGCGCAGCTCTCCCGACAGGGACGGCGCGGTGAAGACGTTCCACACCAGATACGGACGGCCCAGCTCGGTGTAGGTGGTGAAGGTCCGGTTGTCGGGCAGCCCCAGGTGCTCGCTGGCGTACCGGCGCACGTCCTGGGCCAGCAGCAGCAGGCGGCGTGTCTCGGCGGGCGTGGCCGGATCGGCGATCACCTCGGCCAGCGGGCGGGCCTGCCGCAGCAGTTCCGACTGCCCTACGGCAGCCTGGGCCAGATACCCGATCTGGGCGCAGCCGGACAGGGCCAGCACCCCCGCAGCCAGCAGCACGCCGAGAAGTGCCCAGCGCTTCCGCAGCGTCACGGCATTTCCTGAAAAGAGCTTTGGGTATCCCTTCCCCGAACCTGCCGAGCGCCGACTTCTTTCCTTCTGAGCAGCATGTTGGCAGCATAGCCGGAGTGGCGGAGTTCCTCGTCAGCTGGAGCGAGCCGGGCGTCCGGGGTGTGCCATAGTTTGCCCTGATGCCTGTCCGCGCCTATACCCCGGCTGACCTCGGTGCCTGTCTCGACCTGTTCGGGGGCAACTGCCCGCCGTTCTTCGATCCGAGCGAACGGGCCGGCTATCGGCAGTTTCTGGAAGACCCTCAACTTCGGGGCGAGTATTTCGTGCTCGTGCAGGGCGACGAGGTGGTGGCGTGCGGCGGCGTCAGGGTGAATGCCGAAGGCGAGGCGGGCCTGACCTGGGGCATGGTGCGGGCCGACCTGCACCGTCAGGGGCTCGGCACTCGCCTGACCACCTTCCGGCTCGCTCACCTGCGGACCCGCCCGGACGTCCGCCTGATCCGGCTGGAGACGAGTCAGCACACCGTGGCCTTCTACGCTCGCCACCGCTTCGAGGTCACCGAACGCCGCCCGGACGGCTTCGCGCCCGGCCTCGACGAGATCAGGATGGTGCTGCGGCTGCCCCCGGCCTGAGCCGCTAGGCGGCAGCGTTCAGGAAGCTTGGCCCAGTTCTCAGCCGGTCCTGGGAACGCTGTTCTACGCTGAAACCATGAAACTCGCCCTGCCGCTGCTCTCCTGTCTGGTGCTGTCCGCCTGCGCCCCGGCGCTGCTCTCTGCCGGTACCGACGGGCGAATCGTGAACGTCAGGAGCGGGCAGGAGGGCGTCATCAATTTCCTGGGCGGCTTCCGTGACCGGGCGATCCGCAGTGGCGAACCCGACAACGTCACGGTCTCGCTCGGTGGCCTGCTGTACAGCGGAAAATACACGGTACTGGGGCGCAGTGGGCCGCGTTTGGGCCTAGGTCTGGGATTCGGGTACGGCGACTTTCCGAACCTCGGCGGCGACAGCCTGTTCGGGCCGAGCCCCTACTACAACGCCGGTTTCTACGGCGCGTTCCAGCCTTACGACGATGGTCAGCTGACCCGGCCCGGCAACCTGATCGCGCGCGCGGCCGGTGCCGACGGTTCGGTCAGCACCCTGACCTGTGACTTCCAGACCGACCGCAGCCAGCACGGCGTCGGCACCTGCCAGGACTCGGCCGGGGCCGCGTACACGCTGCAGTTCTGACGGCCACCTGGGACGATTCTCAAGGTGGCTCCCCGGCAGTTGGCGCAAGCCTCTCATGCGGATGTGATGCTCTGAAGGCATGAAGAACCCCGCCTCGCTGCTGCTCACTGCCCTGCTGCTCGGTTCCGGCCTCGCCTCCGCCCAGACGACGGCGCAGACCACCGTGACGACCACAACCACGACCGTTCCAGCTCCGGCCGTGGCCCCTGACCTGTCCGACCCCGCGGGCCTGCTGTCGAAGGCCACTGCCCTGGCCGTCAGTGCGCGGGCTTCCAAGAGCCGCAACATCGACGACGTGGTGTGGAAGCAGGCGGCCGCCGCCGCCGAACTGGCGGTGCAAGCGGCTCCGAGCAGCCCCGAGGCGCTGAAGCTGCGGGCGCAGGTGTACAGCGACGTGGGGTTCTGGAAGGCCGCCGAGACGAGCTGGGACGCCTACCTGAAGGTGGTACCTGGCGACACGGCAGCGATGAAGACGGCGGCCGTGGCCCAGTACAACCTCGGTTACGCCGCCTATGCGCGCGGCGACCTGGGCGCGGCCCCGGCCCCCTTCGCCAAGTGCCTGAAGCTCGACCCCAGCAACGCCGACTGCGCCCTGTGGGGTGGCCGCGTGGCCCTCGAAGGTGGGCAGTTCGCGCAGGCGGTCACGCTCTACCAGCAAGCCGTGCAGCTCCGCCCGCAGGACAAGGTGGCCGCCTACTTCCTGGGCGTGTCTCAGAACGCGGGCAAGTATGGCCCCGCCGCCACCACGGCCTTCAGCCGCGCCTACCAGAACTACGACGCGGGCAAGAAGCAGGACGCGCTGAACGGATACAAGGCTGCCACCGCCGCCGCGCCCAACTTCATCGAAGCGTGGCGTGAGCAGGGCCGATTGGCGCTGGAGCTGAACGACGCCGCCAGTGCGAAGGTGGCCTACGACGCCGCCGTGGCGCTGCCTGGAGCGACCGCCAGCGACAAGTACAACCAGGGTGTGGCGATCGAGGGGGCCCAGGTTGGTCTGGCGGCCGTTAAGAGCTTCCGCGACGCCTACAGCAAGTACACAGGGGGCAACAAGGCCGCTGCCGAGACCGGGTTCCTGGCCGCCACCACCGCCGCGCCCGGCTATGCCAAGGCCTGGAGCTGGCTGGGCCGTGCCCGCTACGAGCAGAAGAACTACCCCGGCGCTGCCGAAGCCTACGCGCAGGCCGTGAAGCTCGATCCTTCCGACAAGTCGGCCGCCTACTACCTGAAGCTGGCCCAGGCCGGCAAGTAAGCGCGAGGAGGAGCCTCACCGGTTGATGATCCAACCGTCCAGTTCTTCCCTGGCTGTGTGTGCTCTACAAAGCTGAATATCGACGCCCTGTGCCTGAACGCGCAGGGTGTTTTCTTCGGTCCGGACGCGGAAGCGGTTCAGGGTGATGTGGTGAAGGACGCCGAGGCCCTCATGCGGCTGAAACAGGGTGGTCTACACGCCGTCCAAGACCAGCAGACGAGCCACATCGAAGTCCGGCCGGAGCGGGGCCAGCTGCGAAATCCAGCTCTGCGCCGCCGGCATGTCTTCCAGGGTGGGCAGCTACCAAGCTCCGGCCAGCACGGTATAGCGCTCCTCGAAGTACGGCAGCCCCCGCTCAGTCGCCGTCTTCCAGAGGTCAGGGTCAGGTGTCCGGTTCATGAACTCGCAGCGCAGCAGGTAATCCTGCTCGGTGGGCAGCCGGCCGCGTACCCGTTCGCGCCACTCGCCTAGCACCACCCAGCCGATCTCGGAGAGTCGGGCGCCGACCTGCGGCACCTCCAGCTCTGGCCCGACGTACAGGAACCGTGTCCCAGGGGCGGCCAGCGCCGGCAGATGCAGGATCACGCCAGTGGGGCCGCGCCTCGACATGATCAGGTCGAACGGGCCGCCCAGAGCTGCCGGAACAGGAACCCGTCCGTCCTAAAGGTGCAGGTGAGCGGCCAGGGCGTTGTGGCGTGCCAGGGCGAGCAGTTGCGGCTGGCCGTCGCAGGCGGTCCAGCTGGCGGCGTGGCCTGCATATCGGGCGGCGTCGGGCCCGTGACCGCACCCGGTGTCCGGGTGCCCGGACACCGGGCGAGAGCAGCGATTCGAGCAGGCTCCCGAACGTGGCCTCGAGCTCCGGCCCGTCGAGGCGACGCTTTCAGGGATGGAAGGAGCCGCCGTGCTTCTCGGCCTGCCGGGCGTACCAGGCTTTCAAATGGGGTTCCGGACCGGTCACCGGGCCTCCTGTAGACTCGCTCCATGCTTGCATACCGGATCGGTTACGGAGAAGACGCGCACCGCCTGGAGGCGGGCCGCGACCTCTGGCTGGGTGGCCTGAAGATTCCCGGCGCGCCGCACGGCGCGGTCGCCCACTCGGATGGAGACGCGGTGCTGCACGCGGTTGCCGACGCGCTGCTGAGTGCCCTGGCGTTGGGCGACATCGGCCAGTATTTCCCCGACACCGACCCCGCGAACGCCGGAATGGACTCGGCCACCATCCTGCGCCGCTGCCTCGACCTGACGCGCCAGCGCGGCTACAGGCCGCTGAACGTGGCGCTGGTGGTGACGCTCGACCGGCCCAAGTTGGGGGCGCTGCGGGCCGACATCGCCGCCAGTCTGGCGCGGCTGCTGGAACTCGACGTGGCCGAGGTGGGCGTGTCGTTCAAGACCTCGGAAGGGCTGGCGCTGAGCCACGTGCAGGTGCGTGTGACGACGCTGATGGGAAGGGCCGATGTCTGAGCCCCAGAGTGCTGCGCCGCTCGTGCGCGTCGTGCTGTTCGAACCCGAGAAGGCGGGCAACGTGGGCAACATCGCCCGCACCTGCGCGGTGCTGGGGGCCGAGCTGCACCTCATCCGGCCGTTCGGCTTCAGACTGGCCGACCGCGAGTTCAAGCGCGCGGGCATGGATTACCTGGAAGGGGTGACGCTGCACGATCACCCGTCCTGGACGGCGTTTCAGGCCACGCTGGGGCCGGGGGCCAGGGTCTTCGCCTTCTCGACCCACGCCACCGAGTTCCATACCCGGGCAGGGTTCCGGCGCGGCGACTACCTGCTGTTCGGGCCCGAGTCGCGTGGATTGCCGGTGTGGCTGCGTGACGCTCTGCCCCGGCTCAAGCTGCCGCAACCGGGCGGGGGCCGCAGCCTCAACCTGTCAGTGGCGGCGGGCGTGGCGGCGTTCGAGGCCGGGCGGCAGATCGAAGGCTGGTAGGGGAGAGGCCCCGGCACGCCGCCCGGCCTCACGCCCGCAGCGCCCGGCTGCGCTACGCTGCCTGTACCTCTATGCGCCCTTCCCTGCCTGCCGTCCTCGTGCCCGCTCTGCTGCTGGGAACTGTCCTGGCCGCCGTCTCACAGCCCCCTGCGGCTCCGCCCGCTCCGGTTCCGGCCGCGCCCGTCCAGGCAACTCCCACCCAGGCTGCTCCGGCCCAGCCGGCCCCGGCCCAGACTGCTCCGGCGGCCGCTGAGACGCCTGTTCCAGCTGTTCCGGTGCTGCCGCCCGCCGCGCCGCCGTCCGGGCTGCGCGGTCTGTGGGTGGACGGCTTCGGCCCCGGCCTCAGGACGCCCGCCGAGGTCACCCGGATGGTCACCGACGCCGCCGATCTGGGCGTCAACACCCTGTTCGTGCAGGCGGTGCGGCGCGGCGACTGCCTGTGTCAGCTGAGCAGCGTGCCCGCCGCCGCCGACATTCAGAAAGGCTTCGACCCGCTGGCCGAGACCATCCGGCTGGCCCATGCCCGGCACATCCGGGTCATTGCTTGGGTCAGCGTGACCGGCGCCTACAACGCCAGTCTGCCGAGTGCCGGACCGCAGCAGGCGTTCGTGCAGCATGGTCCGGACAGCCGCGACTCGTGGCTGTCGCGCAAGCCGAACCTCGACTGGCGCAGTGGGGCCGACGGCTGGCTCGACCCCGGTATTCCGGCGGCGGCCGACGCGATGGCCCGCTCGGCGGTGAGCCTGGTGCGCGCCTACGACGTCGACGGCCTGCAACTCGACCGCATCCGCTACCCCGACGGCGGCGACTGGGGCTACAGCCCGGTGACGCTCGCCCGGTACCGTCAGGAGACCGGGCAGACGGGCGTGCCGCT
>Ga0160429_1001540_pt1 | contig 12729 bp, 7 predicted proteins | sample SolpanmetagenomR_FD_108199 | JGI IMG/M metagenome (GOLD analysis project Ga0160429, IMG submission 108199) | Solar panel surface microbial communities from Lawrence Berkeley National Laboratory, California, USA - R | ecosystem: Engineered > Built environment > Solar panel > Unclassified ... | reverse complement strand
TCCGTAAGGCGGGGGCAACAAAGCCATCAGACCGAAGGACTCAACTGAAATGTACGATAGATGTGCGCTGACAATCAGCATGCCATCACAGAAGCATACTAGAAACCAAGTTGTTGATAATGATGCTTGCCATGTTCTGCACGAGTTACGTTACTGTACCTGCAGCGCCAAGACGCAATTGTGGATCCGTAGGGCTCAAGACACAACAACGCGCGAGTCACGGCGACATGATCAAAACAGCCAAGTCAACCAGACACAAACATTCGTTCACTTTCACCACAACAATCCAGCTCTCTCTTCTCAGGCGTTTCATGCTACAATATCGCCATATACCAGCCGTTTAGCTTGCCGCTTCGGCCTGACATCTTGAGGCTCTTACCAATCATGCAACACTTAACCGCCCACCACATTCCTCATGAAGCGCCGACAGGTCTGCTACCATGTTGCTGCGGCACTTCCACCTGCGCATCGATTTCACATGGCACAAAAGTACTGAGAGATCTCGACTCGCAGCTTGTACGAGCTTCCCGAGAAGGACTGGTACGTTTTGGATCTTATTTTCACGAATTGTTTCACCATTAATCTCCTACACCCAAAAGCCCACAAGATCTACTATCCTTGTCATATCAACAACAGTCCTTCCGTACACTCGTTTCTTTATTTCCCGTTGATGTCACTCCACTTTCTTACATGCAGCTTCCTGTACATTAGTCGCGCCGCACGACTTCCATCATGGACGGGCGTCCTCGTCAGCCGTCGTCCTCGCCAGACACCTCGCTAACTTGGTGTCTGCAGAATCTGCTGGCAAAGAGTGAGGAGTTTGAGGAGACCATTGCCGATCAAAAGTTGCATATCACGGAACTCGAATTGACGAATAATTCGCTGGAATCGAGGAATTCGCGCGTCGCAAAGGAGAATGAAGCGCTGAGTTATGATATCGAAGTGTTAAATCGGGAGGTGGAGGAGCGCGATGCGAGGCTTGAGGCGTTGATGTCATCACTACACACGTCTCAGCAGGAGGTGGACAGGCTTACGATACTGGTGTCAAAGACGGAACAGCTGGAGGAACAGCTTAGACAAATGGAATTTGAGCGGTCACGATTACAAGATACACTCGCGGAGACGGAAGGACAAAAGCAGAAAGCTAAAGCGGCCCGACGCAAGTCCGAGCGCGAGTATCAGGAGCTCGAACAGCAGATCGAGAAGCTGGAGATAAATGCGAAGCAAGATAGTCAGAAAAATGCACAGTTCGTGACACATGGAGGAATGCGAACACCAAGCGGCAAGGAGCACGACGGGAGGAGTCAGTCACCGACAGTCACAAGCAGAAGAGGTGGAGAAGGCATGTCCAACTTCGTCAACCAGATCCTCGAGGAAAACTCAACACTGCGCATGAACATTAACGAGCTCGAAGCGCTCCTCCGGCAGACGCGCGATGAAATGGAAGACATGCGCGGCCAGATCGTAAACACCATCGCCTACGACAAGTACGAGTCCAACAACCTCGATACGCTCACACCAAAGACGCTGAACCACGAGCTTATCCTTAGTCTCGCCGAACCCCGTACCCTCGCCTCGCCAGAAGTCCACGTCCACCACCATTACCACGATCCCTCGCCAGGCTCAAGCCGCGATCGCGACTCCCTCTCCCGCAGCCGCACCGTTGTGCGTCCCAAAAAGCGCCGTCCAATCCTCCTCTCCAACCCCCGCGCCACATCCGCTTACTACCCCAGCCCATCCTCTCATGCATTTAGTTCCTCACCCGGCTCAGATTCTCCGCTAGACAGCAAACGTTGGTCTTCATACTCCGGCGGCGCACATTCGTCGTTCACCGCTTCCACAATACCCTCATCTCCACCGACGTCGGTGTCCTCGTACTTCGACAATCTGAAACACGTGGCCCCGCTTTCTTCGCCGCTCGAGGATCATGATCTACCGAGTACTCCATTACCTCTTGAATCTGAAGCAGGTGCTCTGGAACAGCAACCTCGTTCAAAAAGACAAGCAGAAGCAACAAGAGAAGAAGAACGACAGGAAGAAGAGATGGAAGAAGAGGGGGGCGTCATCATCGAAGAACGCAAAGAAGAACAAGAAGAAGCAGAAGAAGCAGAAGAAGCAGAAGAAGCAGAAGAAGACCTCTCCACGACCCTGCACAACGCAAAAGAGGCAACGATACCGACAACAACATTCCGTCCGCCCTTAACGACAGCACTTTCCGCGAAGCAAAACACAACATCGCCCATCGTGTCCTCTACGACCGCACAAGCGCAGTCCAAGACCGAAAATGCAGGCGGAGCCGCGGCGAGTTCTGAAAATTACTTGAGACAGCAGCAGGATGAGTTTAAGAGGTGGCAGGGTGGTTCGGGCATGGCGAAGGAGGGGTATGCGCCTGTCCGGGACACGTTTGGGTGGTTTAAGAATAAGTGGGGTGGCGGTCGTGATGCGGGTGTGTCGTCCAAAGCGGGGGCGAAGGATACGCAGAGGAGGGAGAATGTTAATGGTGCTGCTGGGGATTCGAGGGGTAAGATGGGAGTGCAGGTTTTGAGGACGAGGGATGCGGGAGTAAGAGATGGAGGTGTGAAAGGAGTTATCCGGGGAGCAATCGTTGATGAGGAGGCGCTGAAGGAGTGTTTGGATGAGGAGGGTGTTGGTGGTTGAGCTGGGTTTGCGACAAGAGATTATGAGTTATGATTTATGATTTATGATGGTTGTTTTGGTATTTTTTTCCCTTTTGGATAGATTGGTCTTTCGGTGGAATTTTTGGATGGAATGTACGGTTTAGCATATCGCGAACGGGATACAGGAGGGGCTACCGGGTCTCGATATCCACGCGTTTTGGAATCCAACATATGGAGCGCTCGTGAGATACTGGAGGGAGTATTGGATTGCTTTTGAACGTCCTCAACCGCATCAAATGGGCTTGGAAAGGCGTTTCGTCAGTGGATTGGAGATATGTCTCTTATCACAAGCGGGGTTTTTCGAATTCCAACCTTGAGGGGATGACAAGACTGAGTTATTCAGGTCCGTTTTTCATGTCATTGATATCCATAATATTCCTTAGTTTTCATGTATGTATTATGAAGAGTAGCTGGATCAAGCCGGTCTCGCAAATCACATTACCTTCTTCATGTTATAAACTCTTCATTAATGGCTCGTGTTCTACAATCAAGAATCCGACCTTTTGTGCAAAAGTCAGCCAGACCTTCGCTATATTCTTTCGAAGCTCTTTTACAAATCTTAGGCTGTAGTAAGACTTCAGTGCTCTCGACTTAGCCTAGATGAGCGTCGAAGCGCTCTTTCCGGGAAAATGTATTCTATGGACAACAACAGGTGACGTATGATTGATCATTACAAGCGCAATGTCCAATTCATAGAAACTTCTTTATCTGTTCCTTGTCCCTCTAGACGCGGCATCGGTAGATATTTCTAGAGTTCGCACAGATCTTTCTATGCCAATTCACCTTAAGATATTGTGTTCTGAGACTGGATTGTAGCAGTCATCAAATTACAAGGCTTGAAATTCATGGTAGCTCGAGAAAAGGGGCACAACATTGGAACTCCACTATCTTCCTGGGATGGGACCGGCCGGAATAACTGGTACAAGTATGTGAATACCTAAAGAGCAAAAGAAGCGTTGGCTGACTTCGCAGACATATGATCACGAAAGAAATAAGGTCAAGTGTTCCTGAAGAATGCAGAGGTGGTGTACTTGCAGATACTATGGGGTTGGGCAAAACCTTGACCACATTTTCTTTGATCACGAATTGCTTAGAGGAAAGCCGGACCCGCCAGTAACCTCCAGGAATGTGTAATCTGTCGACTACTCACATCAGTTCTCGATTAATTGGAACTCTCATAGTGGCACCCAAATCAGGTAAGAATAATCATGAGGTCCCTTGGGTACATTGCTTAGTGAATCTATGCTGATTCTGCTGTAGTCTTGCAGGGTTGGTAGCAGCATGTTAGAGAGTGAGCAGATACTACAGAGCTGATGCCTATCTGATTTGGGGGACAGGCACATACTATGCTCGGATTTACAGTGGTATATCTACCACAGGAAAAACACGTCGATTGTATCCGAAGTTCTTGCTCGCTATGACATCGTCGTCACCACGTATGAGACCATGGTTCATAGAGTGGATTCGATACAACATGTTTCGTGGTTCGTGTCTTGATCGATCAGACGCAAGACATCTACATTTGGTGTTATAATGTCCAAGGCTCAATTGAAGAAGTCAGCACGGCCTTGACAATCCCTCCCAAGCTTGAGTTACTGGTTACTGACCACAAATCTCCAGAATGTCCGTGCGCGGCAGCATAAGAAGCTGTGGCTGGCGGAGCTTGCAACTGCCCCTGGTAATTCCAAGACCAGTAGCGAGGTCGGCGAATTGCCACAGGTGAGTTAACCGTCTATTCGTGTAGAGAGCCTCATGTTGAATTTCCCTCAAAAATCTGGAGAGTCTTTTAAATGATATACCTGCGACAGAAGATTCCGACATGCTGGACGCACCAACAGTATATGACGCATCGTGCAGTGTCTCAGAGGTCAACACGAGCAACTAGGTTTTCGCTAACCACGACAGTCTTTTCTCGAGCGATTCATTATAGGATTTCTGTTGTTTCTTTTTCAAGCCCCAGGCATTGCGGTCGCATCAGCAGCGGGCGGCGCAGATAAAACGGCACCCTTGCGAGTCCCTTCCAGCGTCTCATCGTCCGGTCCAGCCACCATTTCTCTTCTTCTACCAATGCCTCGCATATAGGCAGCAAGTCTCAGCACACCGGAAGGCGTGATACCCTCTAATCTCCTGGCCATACCAACACTTTCTGGACGGAGCGTGTTTAGCACTCTCTTCTCCTCTGTGCTCAGCCCGAATACACTATCATACTGAAGGTCCAGGGGTAGTTTCATACTCTCATCCCGTTCATAAGTCCGCATTTGCGCCATTTGCTGCGCCACGTACGGTGCGTAGGCACCTTCTATCTCAGCACGGCGCTTGATCTCTTTTGGAAACGACGAAAGAGCGCTCGAAATATGCGGCTCGAGCATCTCAAGCGAGCAGCCTGTGTACCGTAGCATTTCGAATGCAGTGCGCTGTACACTGTCCGCATGTGTAGCGAATCCAGCGTTGAGCCATGCCGCACCGCTCATGCGTTTGGCGTCAAGGACTGCCCGTAGCTCGTCCATTTGCATCGAATCATCCTGGAACTTGCTCCATCGAGTGTCGCTGACTGCTCCGACTGACCGACCTCGTGGTGTCAGGCGCAGATCTGCATTATCCGCGCGGCAAGACATGCGGTACTCCGAGCGCGAAGTGAACATGCGATATGGTTCGCTGACACCCTTCGTGATCAAGTCGTCAATCATGATGCCGATATAACCGTCCGCTCGTGAAAACGGCATAGGAGCCTTACCCAAAGCTGCCAGACCGGCATTGATGCCCGCAACGATGCCTTGAGCGGCTGCCTCTTCGTATCCAGTGGTTCCATTTATTTGTCCAGCAAGATAAAGACCTTGTATAGCTTTTGTCTCCAGGGATGAAAGTAGGGATCGAGGATCAACGTAATCGTACTCTACGCCATATCCAGGTTGCAGCATCTTAGCGTTCTCAAGGCCAACAATGGTTTTCAGCATAGCCTCTTGCGCTTCGGCCGGGACAGTCATTGAGATGCCATTAGGATAGATAACATCATTGTCAAACCCTTCGGGTTCGAGCCAGATAATATGCCGATCCTTGTCGCTAAAACGGATAACTTTGGCCTCGAGCGAAGGGCAATATCTCGGTCCTTTGACTGTCTCTCTGATGTGGATAGAGTTTTGCAGATTTGCTCGAATAATGTCGTGGGTGGCTGGATTCGTATAAGTAGCATGACAAAGCAATTGCTCTTCCACCGATACTCTTTCGTTGAGATAGCTGAAAGGCATAGGCGGATCATCACCAGGTTGCGCCTCCAACACCGAAAAATCAATCGTCTTCCTCGACAGTCTCGGCGGAGTGCCAGTCTTCAACCTCCCAAGCTGCAACCCCGCCTCCCTCAGTGACTTGCTAAGCCCAAACGTAGCCGCCTCTCCCATGCGTCCCGACGGAAAAACATCCATCCCAATATGAATCTCCCCACCCAAGAAAGTCCCCGTCGTGATAATAACCTGCTTCGCCGTAACAACCTCCCCGCCCTCCAACCTCAACCCTGTAATCCTCCCCGTCCTTCCTTCAAGCCCAACACCCCCACCCTCCTCCATAACAACATCGGCAACCATCCCCAACTTAACATCCAAGCTCCCCTTCCCACTCGCCTTATAATTAACCAACTCCTCCCTCATAAACCTCTTATACAAGGCGCGATCGATCTGCGCTCTTGGACCCCAAACAGCCGGGCCCTTCTTCTTATTCAACACCCGAAACTGCACGCCCGCTTTATCGATGATCCGCCCGGAAAGTCCGTCCAGCGCGTCGATCTCGCGTAGCATCGTGCCCTTGCCGATACCCCCGAAGGACGGGTTGCAGGAGCAGACGCCGAGGTTCTCGAGCGAGGGTGTTATCAGCGCGGTGCGTGCGCCCAGGCGGGCGGCGGCCGCGCTGGCTTCGCTGCCGGCGTGGCCGCCGCCGATTACGAGGACATCGTATTGGTCTGCTTGGCCGGAGGTAGAAAGTTGAGAGCTGATTGGGTGTGGTTAGAGTGAGAAGGTGTGAAAGGGGGAAGGCGTGGCGGACCGGGGGTTTTCATGCACTGTTGCGAAATGTCGTGTGCGAATACATTGGGTTGAGCGGGTCTGAGGAGCACGACTCCATAGCGGACAAGGCGATCTGAATGCCGTAACTCTCATCGCATTGACGCTGTGTGGGTTGTGAGCCTTTACAATTCGTTTTCAGTGAAGCATGTGAAGAACCGGATTTAATAAATTATATCTCGGATATAAGCGTCGTCGGAGTATGCAGTAATTCATGAGCTATAATAACTGTTCATTTCCTGCTTGATAATCGTCTTCAAAAAGATCTAGAAATACTAAGAAGTGCCACGATCTTGATCTCGCTGTGGCCATAATACCCTGTAACCCAAACATTCCACACTATACGGCACTGTTGAAACTCCAACCACCATCTCGCTCCAATCGTTCTCGTGCCTCGAAGTCTTTCCTTCGTTCATCTTCTGTCAAGCGGTCGGGACCATTCCAATTAGCGCTGCTAGTCCTAGCTCTGAACTTCGCTTGCCGTTCTTTGTTTCCTTTGAATACCTCCTCCATCATGAGCGGTGCAATTGGTCCGAACACCTTCATCGGGTCCACAAGCTGTTGCTGTGCCAAGAGTTCTTTTAGTGCTGGCGAGTTTGCCCAGTCCGGTGGTTGAAAGTCGTTGTCGTCGTCTGAGTCATCGCTGTCCGTGGCAATATCTGGCAATTCGATGCTTTCACCATTAGGATATTGCGGGGATGATTTGTGGACAGTAGCGGGTGTTTTTCCTGGGCGGTGACCCTGATGGTGGCCCGCAGTTGTAGACAGGTTCGGTTGCTCCGCGAAGGGAATTCTGGCGTTTGAGAATTTGGCCATGTCATTCATGTGTGGAGTTTTAGGATGTGCTAGATGGTGCTGCGCCGTGACAGCGGACTTCAGCATCGATGAAGCGTTGTAAGAAGATGCACCCAAGCCGTAGGATGGACCATATTTGCTTTGACCCTCCTGTTATAATGTCAGCGGAGTGCCATAGGGCTTGTAAAGATTGCTTACTTTTCGCATGGTTGATAGTCGTACGGGTGGCGCATTTGTCAGGCGTGAGGCAGGTTCTGAGTTTTCGACTTCACTTGTACGTCTCCGTTTCGGGGCGTGCGCCAAAGTTGAAGGTCCAGCCCTGTGCGGCATTGTTTGCATGAAATCCTCATCATCCTCATCAGCCTGATGAAAGCGCTTAGGGGGTTTGACAGGGTTGACATGGGGAGCTGTGATACGGCTTCCTTGACTACTCTGCATCTGCGATTGCTGACATTGTAGATTAGTGTTGATCTTGGTCGTGATGCTGAGTTACTTACAATGTCATCCGCCTGATGTTTCAAAGCTGACTGGCTTCGTTGTTGCTCGGCTTTCCGCAGTGTTTCTGCCTTGCGCTCCGCAGCCTGCTTTTGAGCTGCTTGTTTCGTCTCCAGAAGCCGTTGTTGTTCAGCAGCTTTCTGTTCTTGAGCTTGCTTACGATCCTCCTCTAGCTTCGCCGCACGTTTACGTTCTAATTCGCGCTTGTTAGCGGCTTTCCGTTGAGCTTCACGCTCGTCCTAGAAATGTTAATCACGTTAAGAGGCAAGCAAGTACTTCAATCTCACCTGTTCCTTCTTGCGCGCAGCCGACTCTAGTGCCCTCGGACGTGAAGGTTGGGATGCGGTGGTCTTCAAATTTTGAGAAGATGTGGATGTCAACACAGAGGAAGAGCTTGTCTTTTTGCCCAGGGTAGGCCTAGTCGGTGGAGCCATTGGTGGAGCAAGAGAGTCTTGCAGCGTCGCACCTAATGCAGCATTTGATGGAGGTAATTGTCGTATCTATAGGCATTAGTGGAAAGGTTTAGTTCACTGCGAATTCACCTACTCTTTGAGATGCAACTCGTATCGACATGGGCGCAGGCTGAGTACGGACAGCGTCGGCCTCACCAAGTCGTGTAGGACGCCGCAGCTCTGCCGCCTTTGCTGCACTTTGAGCCATCGATAATGTCTTCGGTGGTGGAGGCGGTGGTCGATCGAATACTTCTTCACCTCTCGAAATCACCTTATTCTCGATTTCCCTGACCTCGTTGATTTTAGTTTCCGCCTCTTGGTGTGTTGTTTGCTGTTTCAGTGTCTTTTCTAATGCCTGTCTTTGTACAGCAGCCTTCTGCCGTTCAGTGTCTCTGATTCTTTCCAAATCCTCTGCAATTTGTTGTTTCTTCCGAGCTCCAAGCAAAGGCTTTTGCTGATTCTTCTCTATCCGTTCAGAAGATCTTCGACTCTTGATTGGAGTTTTTTGTTTCTTTGGACTTGGCGATGTGCTGTTTTCTGGTTGTGCTTGTGGTTGGAAAATAAGTTCGGTGACTGAAGGCGGGTTCCTTAAATGAGACGGAGAGACAGGAGCGGTAGATTCATAAGATTTGGTTTGGGTCAAGTCTAGTTTGGATCGGGAAGCAGTCTCTGCAAGTGTCTCCAATCTAGCTTGCGCACTCAATCCCGCACTACTTGCAAACATGCCTTTAGCTGATTTCAAGACAGAATAGAATTTCGCTTTCGAGGCGCTGATGGGTCCGTCTGGATTCTTCCTTGCGCTTGGAGATCCAGCAGGAGTAACCGACTCGACAGAAAACTTGCTCAAACTTGGGTAAGCTGTGAGAACAGGCTTCCGTTGCATTGGTGACCGTGGTGGCGTCGCCGACAAGTTTGAGAGTTGTGGATAGGTGGTTGTTTCCAAGGCTGGAAGCACAATATCATGGTAGGGCTTAGGCTGCTCCTGGAGAGTGGCTGGCGGGGATATGACCCGGGGACTCGCTGCCTTAGTTGAAATGTTCTCCGATGGTATGGCCTCAAGAGGAGGGCGATTTTCACTTCCCGAGAGACTTTGATCTTTGATTGGCCCGATCCAGTCATCATCATTATCATCCTGCCCAGCCGATGGCAAAAGTGGTGCAGAGACCGCAGGAGTAGTTGGCAAAATAACCTCTACCTGTTGCATAGGCATGCCAGCGAGAGGAATTGACTTCGACTGTCTGGTAGGATTCGATTTTCCTAGCATCGTAATTCGTTCCTGAAGCCTTTGTGTCGAACTCTTGATAGGTAAATTCTGAGCTTCTGGGCTGGCCATAAGGGTATCCAGATGTTCCTCAGCGTCGTCATCAGTAGACATCTCTAAACCAGCCTGTGATAGCACCGGCAAGCCACTGGTATGACCCAAACGGCCAAGATAGCTTTCGCGCAAGTTTGTGTTTGGGCGAGTCACCTCATGGTGACTCAACCGCGAGCCGTAGGTATCCAGAGTTTTCTTAGAAGTTAGTGGTTCCCTAGCAGGCAACGTAGCAAAGTTCAGACTGCTTTTCTTTCGCAGAATAGTCCGCGCGGGGCTTGAGCTGTCAGAAATGGACTCGCCGGTCTCGAGTGGCTCAGCTTGCTGGATTAGTTGCGCAGCTGGACGGAGTGGAGAGGCATTTTCGGCATCGCTGAGTGCATTGTCCAACACGGCGGCCGTTTCGGCAGATACGAAGTACTCGTTTGACAGCCGTCGGGCAATCGCTGGAGACATAACTGCCTTTTGTGGAACTACTGTTTCGTCCGGCGCTTCGGTGTCAATATCAATGACTTTATCTTTCTGTGCTAGAGGTGCCGGACATTGCTCTGAATTATCAACATCCTCTTTGGCCGACACGAATGACAGTGCAGATTCAGTATTGCCCTCCGATAATGCACTGATTCGTGGGGCGTCGAGCACGCTTCTCGCAGGGCTTACAGGACTCGTAGGCATCGCAATTGGTGAGGGCACGACTATTTCCGGCACTGTGGCCAATGCGTTGACGTGTCGCTCATAGCTCTTTGCTCCGCCATCTGGCAGTCTTTCCTCTTCAACCTCCTCATCTGTCATATCGTGATAGCCGGAGTCGATATTTTCTTTTCCTGGACCAATCGATCCCCGGGAAAATGTGCTTGGAATCGGCACATTATGGACTCCATCCTCGATAACTTGGAACTGGGCAATGTTTTTGTAGAACTGGTTTATATGGGAAGGACTTGTTGCAACTGGAGTCGTTGATGTGAAGACGTCTGTGAGAGGCTGTGGAAGAACCTATTAGAGTGTGCCCCTTTGCTGCTTGTGAGCTAAATCTTACCGCTCTATCAAGCAGTGATGCCCGCTTACGCGCTGTGCGTGGTGTCCTTCCCCTTAGCTTTCCTGGCGTCTTGAAGACCTCGGCGACATCACTAGTGAAACATTAGCAATCGTATACCTTGCTGGGAAAGATCGATATCTTACAAATCTCGTTGTGCAAGCACCTCCGCCATGTGTTCATTAAGCCATTCCAGCTCATTACGCGCGGAAAATGCGAACTCCTCTGCTTCTTGCCGAACGAATGACTCGGCCTGCTGTCTTTCGTCGCGTATCCATGTAAACGAGCCAATTGCTGCGGGCTTTTCCAGTCGTGTTGGAGCCATTGTTTGCGATATTGGTGTTTTGAGAAGAATATAATTGTCGTGAATGGTATAGCACCAAGCGCTTCACATAATCACGCGTCCATGTCAACTCAATAGATTTCAAGCATGTGTGTCCAATGCGCAAGTGTAGGGAGAATACTTCCTCCCAAGTCTGAACTGTTAAAATTGCTTTTCAGGATCGTCGTCTGACGATGGTTGATCTCGAACATTGATTTGTTTACCCCCATCATCACATCGAAGGTTCCGCTCCACCAGCCCTACAAGAAGCGCAGCACCAAATCACGTGCATCCTATGTAAGCATCTGCTGTATTACAAGTGCTAGTGAGCTTTAATTTAGTGATCATGAAGTTTTGAGAGAGTTTACTGTGTTAGAAAAGGAAAAAGTTGTTCATTTGTTGAAAAGCCTCAGAACCACGTGACTCTAATGACACTCATAATAATGAACACCTCGAGTTTCCAGAGTTGCACCTTCTCTTTGTGTTCATGCGATCACTACCTCCCAAACTTATGCCTGTCTCGTTTGTAGTTCATTGCTCACACTCTCAAGTCTTTTAGAGCCAGAGGATCCAGACAATTGGTTTTCGTCGAAATCACGTTTAGGGTTAAAGCAAAACATATCAATTATCAGAATAACCACATGCAACCATTGCAGAAGCGGAATAATGCTCGAATGCAATCCCTTGAGGAAAAGCTTCGATCTTGTGAAAACAAGAGTCGAAAGTTTACAGTTGAACTGCAACATGCAGCACGTCAAGCCGAGCAAGAAAATGCACTGTTACGTGAGATGCTGACCAAGCACCAATTCGTTGAACTTCCTCACAATCGAGCAAAGAACACTAAAGAATTGCGCACAAAAGTTGACTTATCTCTTTCAAGCTCTGCGCCTAGCCCCGCTATTACACTTCCTCCATTACAAGCGGTTAACTTCGAATCGATCCCTAGTATCAAAGCTCCACTGGAATCTCCTTCTCGAGCATCCACCTCGACTAGCTCTACCTGTGATGCGAATCTTCGAACCTGTGGAAGCCAGTCTTCCCATGAGAAACCCGGAACATTGACGCAGTGCCAGACTGCCATTACAATAATTAATTCAGTGGTGCCTGCCAGCGAAGAGTATGAGATCCGACAAGCCATTGGCTGTAACGCTGAATGTTGTGCGGACTTGAAGAAGTGCTACGTCGAAAACACATCGCTTTTTACATTATTGGATTCTTCCATTTGACACAATGTGGATATTTCCCGATGATCATCAAATCAAGCGGACGACCTATGGGGCGCAACATCGACTTGAGCTTTTGTCCCGTAATGAATTGATTTTTCCTACAGGTTCGTGCACCGTTACGATGTACGAGTTATATTCTAGACATAACAAGAGGAGAACATACGGCGGCTATTGTTATTTATTACTGTCCGAGGATTCCCCATGCTCGGCTCCGTCCATTGCAGAGTTTGTGTAGTGAGAAGATCTAATGGCAAATATCTCGCTATGAACCGTGTTGTGCCTCGTTCTTCACGCCATTCAGCGGCCAGAACAATCTATGGGGCACATCGACAAAATATCGCCCAGACACGCCGAAAAACTGCAGCTT
>Ga0160429_1001539_pt1 | contig 12732 bp, 14 predicted proteins | sample SolpanmetagenomR_FD_108199 | JGI IMG/M metagenome (GOLD analysis project Ga0160429, IMG submission 108199) | Solar panel surface microbial communities from Lawrence Berkeley National Laboratory, California, USA - R | ecosystem: Engineered > Built environment > Solar panel > Unclassified ... | reverse complement strand
GTTGGGTCGCTGGATACTGATTTGGTCTTTGACGACTCCTTCACTATGGCGATATCCTCGGGCGCGGCTTCGAAACCTTCGACGTCCGATTCGGCGTATTCTAATTCTGCTGGGTCGACTTCACCGGAGCTCATGGAGCCTGTGGTGTCGATGTCTCGCACGCGAGACCACATTTCTCTGCTCTGGAGAAGACTCTGCATGACCTCGTGCTCACGTAACTCGTGGGGCGCCATTGGGAAAGACTTTGTCGGGTCTGGATGGGCGGCGGATGTGAGGAGAGCGAGATACATGGCTAGGGAGCCAAGGTATGCTGAGAGAGCTTGAAGTCGGATTCGCTTGATCGACTCCCCTTCTTCATCTGATTCGTCACTTACTACATCACCGTGTTGATGTGGTGCGATTGTGGTCTTGACGAGCTCCTGGTGTAGAGGTTGCAGCTCGAGTAGTTCCATGACGAGGTGCTCAAATTCGGGGTATCTCTTCTTCAGGAGTTTGAGTCTCTCGGACGCACTCATGGAGTCGGAAACCTGAAGTTGCGGCAGAACCTCCGTGATAACCCCGTCTTCCAGGAATCCGTCTCGTGCCTGATCGTCATTTTGCTCCTTCTGTTGCCACGCCTCTTCATCAAAGCCGAAATCAGCCTCTTGCAGGGCATTGAGTCGCTTCTGCTGGATCCTGCGCGCCTCGGTTTCTTCATCTAGTGCGTCTTGTTCGGTTTCGATCACGTCTGCGTTGTAGTAATCCGATCGCGAAGGACCCCATCCTTCTTCCTCCTCTTCCTCACCCCCTCGACCTGTGCCTTCTGAACCGAATACAGCATCCTCCTGGTCATAGTCGCATGCCTCTGCCTCGTCTTCCGATTGGTCGCTGTAAGCTAGGACTTCTTCATCTGAGGCTTCAATGATGTCGGCTGTGCAGTTGTTAGTCTTGTATCATTTAGGGTGTTCGATACAACAGCATACCCTGCTCTTCCAAACGTCGCCTCCTTTTTGCATCCGGTCCATTATCCAAAAGTATCTTCTCCCGGTTAAGATGGAACTCGTCGTCGGAGCCGGCAACGTCTTCGTACGAATTAATGTTCAGCTTGACCTTTTGGTTCTCATCAAAGGATGCGCGTCTTTGTTGACTCTGCGCTTGGGCGCCTCCTCTCTTTCTCTTGGCCATTCTTATGTTCCTGATGGTGATGATGTGCTATTTGCGAGCCCGCGCCATTATGAAATTTATTTTCCCCGATTACAAAGGAGTTCGTCAATAATGAGCAATCATACAAACGGATCGGAAATGTTCCGCTTCCCCAAAGTTAAATTTCACGAGGTCTTCGGGCCGATTACATTAAGCTCTGTCTCCACAAATGAGCATTGATGGTCACTCGAATGGCTCTTCCCATGCGGCGTTTCTTACTTGGCACTGGCTGGAATCCTTCATAAGATTAAGCATGCCTCTTCTTGTCTCTATTCCATTCTCCCTCATTTCCTCTATAACTCCAAATACCATCCAACATGTCAGACGACCCAGTAGCAAAGTCCGTCGCAGAGACCAAAGTCGAGTATAGACGTTTAGGCAACTCAGGTCTCAAGGTCTCGGTCCCCATTCTTGGCGCAATGAGCTTTGGTGACTCCCGTTGGCAGCCTTGGGTTGTCAATGAGGACGAGGTGAGAAGCGTTGGCGACAAGGCATTTCCTATAATAACACAACCAGGGCCTGCCTCTCTTGAAGGCCGCCTACGATCGCGGTTTAAACACCTGGGACACTGGTATGGTTACATTGTAGAAGTGTCGAAGCTCCACTACTAAGGTACTTCCCAGCCAACATCTATTCCAACGGCGTCTCGGAGACTATCATCGGCAAAGCACTCAAGAAATACGACATCCCTCGTAGGAAGGTCGTGATCCTTACGAAATGCTTCGTGACACTCGGCGAAGAGCCATACATCAGGGACACACCAGAAATGTTCAAGTCAAAGGACTACGTCAATCAGGGCGGTCTGTCTCGTGGTGCCATTTTCCGCGCCGTGGACGCTAGCTTGAAGCGTCTCGATACCGACTACATCGATCTTCTTCAGATCCATAGATTCGATGTTAACACCTCTATTGAAGAGACCATGAAGGCACTTCACGATCTTGTCCAGTCTGGGAAGGTGAACTACATCGGTGCGAGCAGTATGTATACATATCAGGTAAGCGTCATTACAGGTTTTCATTGTGGTTTTGAAACTCTCACTAATGGTTTAACTTTCAGTTCGCCATGATGCAATTCTGCGCTGAGAGGAATGGTTGGGTAAGTAGCCCAGTGTATGATCCTTTTTTTTCCCTCCTACACCATGACTGACCATACTTCAAGACCAAATTCGTTTCCATGCAAAACCATTACTCTCTCGTCTACCGTGAAGAGTAAGGAGATACCATCTGCTAGTTAGTAAAACGTCCTACTAACCGCTTTCCCAGAGAGCGTGAGATGAACAAGTTCTGCCGAGAGACTGGCGTCGGTCTGATTCCCGTAAGTCCCCAGACATTTTCATTCCCACCCTTTTCGTTCTTGCAAGAGACTGACCGCAAATACCATAGTGGTCTCCACTTGCCCGTGGCATCCTCGCCCGCCCCCCCAGCGCCGAAGGCACCGAGCGCGCACGCAGCGAAGCCAGTTCCACCGGCACGGCACAGGCCGGCCACCGCGATTGCGACAAGAAGACTGTGGAGCGGGTTCAGGAGATTGCCAAGAAGAGAGGATGGCCCATGTCCGTCGTTGCGCTAGCTTGGTTGGATCAATATGTTACAAGCCCGATTGTCGGGTTCAGCAGTGTGGAGCGCATCGATGAGGGTTGTGAAATCACGGGAAAGACTCTGACAAAGGAGGAGACTAAGTATCTTGAGGAGCTGTACGAGCCGCAGAATATTTCGGGGCATTAGATGTTGCGATCGGCATGTTGTAGATTTGCAGCAGATTACAAAGCATTTCACGCCTAGTTCATCTTAATCAGCATCACAAGATATTGTAGTCCTATCAAAAGTGGCAGTCTCAGGGTTCATATTTGTGTCAAGTATGATTTTCCATGTCACGTAGTCGAGGAGAAAAGAAAGAAATAAACTCAAAAGATTTCTCCAAAGCTTGCCCCGGAGATAACACCTTCTTCCAAAATTGATTCCGCCGAAATTTTCGGCATGCTCCAAGGGCTACCGGACACATTAGAACAATTTCAACTGGCACCACCAATCCCAATACCAGACAGTTTCAAAAATCGTGCACGTGATGTCGTGATATCGCTTGGTCTGGTAATGAAATCACGGAAAAGTGCTTCCAAAGCGGCTTCGATTTTGACCTCACTTCATCCCGCCTAGACGGAGTTTGGGTGTGCTTTGATCGTATGTCAATCCAATCATCCTCCTCGCCCCCGCTCGCCTCTCTTCCCGAAGGCTTTCCTGACCTTTCCCGGTACGGCTTCTTCTTAGTATGGTGCACAACGCTTTCAAGATAACACCTCTGTTGCCTTCCTTGATAAACCTAAGATCGGCCGTCTCTAGCACAATCTCTTATAGATCTCCAGTATGATAATGCGGTGAAGCTCTGCGGCTTTTTTAGGAATCATTTCGAGAACTCGGATTCGGCGCTCAAATCCAACATGGCGAGCGTTCTGATTTTGATCGATATTTGGCGTCGAGCTCGTTTGGCGATATTCAATGTTTTCTCCGGTGTGTCTTGCTTGTCAAGGCTTTGGTCGACTACACCCAGAATTTGTACAGTCGGATCAACCGTTTCCATAGATGCGATCCCATTGACATGCGTTTCCCAAATAGTATTGCCTAGCTCTCAAGTCAAAACCTCCAAGATATGCCTCGACTCCTGCTCAAACTGCCGCTGCCACGCCTCGACCCCGAACCGTGATCCTAGGATCCTAAAGACCTCTAGCAGTTGCGTGATGCAACTTGCCGCGCGTTCCAAATTATCACCGCGCACCTGGTACGGGTAACTTGGAGGCTGCGCCGCCCTCGGGTCACCGCCACCGCTCGACGCCTCAATTCGTGGCATTTTCCCCGAAAGGAGATGCTCTTGGTGGCTACTCAAGTTCTTCATGAAGAACCTCCCGACTTGTTGTACGCGACGTGCGGTACCACAAGTCAGCCAGATACGGCTTGCTGGCTCGGCAAGAGCGGCGAGGGTCCCATGGGCGAATTCAATACTGTACTCGAATATCAAGCTCTGTGCAAGTTCGCATACGTCCGGCAGCCAGGGTGAGGGTCCAAGTAGGAAGATTTGTGAATAAAGGACCTCGAGGTCGTTTAAACGGCGGACGGGTTCCGACAGAGTGGGCATAATCGCTTGGTTGACTTGCTTTGTCTCTTGAAATTTTTGCCAGATGTAGTCGTACGGGTTCGGTGGAGGCGGAAGGCCGCTTTGGTGGATGCGCGTGTACCATGATGATTGGACCTGGCGGAGACGGACCATGCCAACCCAGCAGTCTTGATTGAGGCACCAGAAATTTGACTGGACTTTGTGCAGAGATTCAGATGCCAGTGGGGGGAGTGCGACGTTTGTGGAATCGTCGTTAAATGAAAAGGCGCGTTCGTGGGCCATGCTAGAGTATCTAGATGTTGTAAGCCAAACTACCGATCTATTGTATTATCACAGGGTGAGGACCGACCTATCGGAGGCATAGATGCAATAGTATACTCGTTGTCGTATCTCCAACTTTGCTTTCGAAATATTGGAGGATTTGGGTGGGTCTTGATGCATGCCGAGATCAACCATGGCCCGAGAAACAACACCTAACAATGTCCAGATGTCGAAATGGACTGGGTCATAAAGGGAGTACTCGATCAAGAACATCATAGCCTGAATACTCGTGACACTCCCAGGTCGCAAGATTGACTCCTGATATTGAAGAGCTGAAGCGGCATAAGCCATTCCGTCGTGATAGGACCTATCATTAAATTGTTGCGATCTTGATATACAGGAGATAGATAGAACCATGAGAACGAGCCAGTGGTCCGTGGGTGTCGCGGTTTGACCTCCTGCTGGCCGATAGACTGCTTCGAGCGATATATAAAATGAAGTTTCCTCAAAGAATGGAAGGAACGGAAAGATGTAATCGAAATAATAGCGAATGAGCGAGTCCGCTTCCAATCTAGCGGGTAGGCCTCGTGCTATACTTGTGGGCATAGGCTGCCGCGAAGCTGCCGCCATGACGAGTCGAGCATAAGACATTGTTGACGTGAATCCGTGGAAATCACGTGCTGCAGCATTGACCGAACTATAGTAGTTGAGATCAGCAACAAAACTATACAAGTCGAGATCTACTTACAGCAGACCGAAACTTGATACCAGCTCATTCATCTCCTCCGCTTCTTTCTTTTGAGCCGGGTTTAGTGATCGTGATGGCTTTGGTTCAGTGTCTCTGGTCATGTCGTCGTCGCTCACAATCTTCGTATGTTTTACGTCCGCCAGTTTCTGCTCCAGTTTCTCAAGGCGAGACTCCAATGTAGCGACATAGCTCCGCTCCTTACCCCTTGCAAACTCGTCATTGATACTAGAGCACTCGGAGGCTTTCCCAGCCTTTTCACAGGCCGTGCATGCTGGGAGTTTACCATCGCATTTGGTCTTCGCAGATCGGCATCGGGAGCAAGCAGCGACTGGCCTACTGACTCTTAATATTGGGGTTTTTATGGGCATGTCGGAGGTCACCGCTATATGGATTTGACAAAGCACTATGCAGGTTGAGCTCTCGTACCGGTCAAGGATTATGTATTTCTTTCGGTGAAACACAGCAGGCACGAGTATAGCACATATAGCGCAAAAAGTAGTACGATGGTGTATAATTACGAATTTGATGTGAATGTTCTCAGGCTGCCTAAAATAAGCTTTCTTAGGGACGGTAAGCGAAGTCGCCTTCCTGGTTGAGTTGTGCCATTGGCCTCGTCAAGCCCTATCCCTGCACCACCTTGAACTTACTCCACATTGACTTATTTATCAAGCATCTTTGCTCGTTTTTAGTAGACTATGAGAACAGTCACTCTCGTGGCATATGACGAGCTCTGCCTTAGTCGATTCCCACGTACAGCTGCTTCATCTAAGACGGCCTCCTCTCCGCACGTTCTGTCCTCTCAAACAAGTCGCAAAGGCACCAGTCCACCTCCCAGGAGAAAGCTCCGAAGCTTACGCAATAAAGGATCGTGGCGCACACGAAGTAATCTCATTGCGCAATTCCCGACTGTACCGTAATAGGTCGCGAGTCTCATTTCCTATGATTGGGGCATCATCACATTCGTGTTTACTGGAGACTCATATGTTCTACCTGTGAGAACTTGGCATGGCTACCAGAGCTTCCCTTCCAAGGTCTCGGTCTGATAGATCATCCTCACATCGTTCACCAAGAAACCAAAATTCAGGTCAAACCCGTAAGGAGAGCGCACAACAGGGTGTCGCGCATACTTTGACCGCATGTACAAGATGTCGGACTGTATGATGCCTCACCGACTTTCCGCAAAAGCTCGTTCCCCTAACCAGTCATCCTAGAGAAAATCGAGATGTGACCCTGGTCTTCCTCGGTGTGAACCTTGCGAACGGAGCGGGGTGATTTGCGAATATTGGGATGCCTCAAAAGGTCGGAAAATGCCTCGATATTATGTTACAACTTTACAAGATCGGATTTTGGAATTGGAAAAGGCACTCGAGGAGCTGAATCATGAAGAACCGACTGAGGCTGATCCCGAAATCCTGGTCCGTGACGCTGCAGTTGTAACGTTTCAGGATACAGATGAACAGAAATATCTAGGACCATCGAGTGGGACTTCGATGACACGGATTGTCATGCAGCTTGCGAAGCGGGCTACGAACTCAAAGAGTATCAAAGATATAATCTCGGAAGATCGAATTCGGCAGGTCGAAAATCAATTTGCATTGGAACAGGATAAGCCAACCTCAAAAATTTATCCATTGCTGAGTTCATTTGCGAATCACGAACTTCCTGTACAAGATCTTACACAACGTATCGTGGAGCTGTACAACGTCAAAGGCGGGTAACGTGTGTATTCATACAAGGCCACTTACTGACTCGATTTCATTAGTTCAATCAATGTATCCTATGTTTCACGAACCCACGCTCGCAAAGCTTGTCCAGTCAGTGTACGCTGGATCTGATGATCCCTATCAGCTTTTCGTTATTTATATGATACTTGCTATCGGACTTCAACGAATGGACACGCAATATGCTGGTCTTGGAGATAGCTATTATCTCGCTGCAATGTCATATTTGGAACGAGCCGTTAGGCCTATGAACTTGCAGACATTGCAGTGTTTCATTCTCATTGGGGAATATTCTCTGCTAACACCGACCCGAACGGCAGTGTACTACGTTGTAGGCATGGCAGTCCGTCTAGCACAGGCTCTGGGTCTCATGGAGGAGAGAACTATCAAGCAAGACAAAAGACGTCCAAGAGGTCTTGCAGATCCGCTTGAGGTGGACATGCGTCGGCGACTTTTCTGGGGTGTCATGATTATGGATTACGGCCTTTCGCATAGTTTAGGTCGGCCTGCCATGCTAGCAACAGGCCAGGATCGGATCGACGTCGAATATTTTGCGCCCGTGGATGATCAATACATCACTCCCGATGGGATTCTTCCAGGGCCTTTCTCCACACGGAAATGGATTTCCATCCACTTCTTCAAGATGCGAATGCTACAACTGGAGATTCGCAGGAAGTTGTACCAGAAGAAGAGACCTACCCCGACGAACGACTCGGATCCTTGGTTCAAGCAAATGCACAAAAAGCTCGTATCCTGGCGGGATGCAAGTCCTAATGAGGATGAAGGCAGTGGATTCAGTCGAATGTGGTTCATTGGCAGATACAATACAATGGTCGTCTTCCTCCATCGACCCTCGCCTCAAATACCTCGACCTACCCCTAAAGCGGCAATGCTATGTTATGATGCTTGCGAGTTCAACATATACATGCAGGAACAACAAATACGAAATCGATCCGTGGAAATAACCTGGGTTTTTACGCAAACGATCTTCATGGCCATGAATACTATGCTTTGGTGTCTGTCATACGCAGAGGTACGAGGTGCCCATCCTAGAGAAGAAGTGGAACGGCATTTGCGATTAGCACTCGAGGAGATTAAAACCGCTGCGGCCAGGTGGCCTGGTGTTGAGTCTGCAGCGCAACTATATGACAGCTTAATTGCTGCATGCCTTCAGATCTACGACAAGGAAGGTGACATTCTTATAATGGCCACTTCGCCAAATGACGCATCACTGTTCAACAACAATGGTAACAATCGGTCTTTCACTACAACGCCTAGTACTCTAGGCAGACATAATGCTCCAGATGATGGTAGCAGAGGTTCGATCGGATCATCTTTCCATGCGGATATTTCGGATACAATGCCCTCAACCAGCAGGATTTCCATAATAGGATCGGCCAAGTCTCCACTTCTGACAAAAATTCCTTCACTTCAGTCATACACCAGCGTTGATTCGCAACACACGCAATATGCGGAACCACTATTCAACCCGCTCCCGGATGCATTTGATCCCTATCAGTGGGATAATGCCTTGTTTGGTCCGCCTTCTCTGGGATCCGCCGGTTATGTAAACATCATAAATCCGGACAGTGCATACGCAGCAAACCCACACAACCTGCAGTATGACAACTTTCCAGATCTCTGGAACGCACAAGGCCTTCCTCTGGCTCAAACCCAGGGCCAGGCTCAAGGTCTTACGCGGCAACAGCAAATGGAATTGATGCAGGACCTTAAAAAGAGCGGGGTGAATCACCTAGAGATGATGATCGAACAGACTTCTGCGTTTTTCAACGCGGGAGCGCGATCTGTAGAGGATGATTGGCGCTAATGAAACGCCAGCTTAACGATCATCTGCATCGGATGTGTACATGGCAAACAAGTGAGTATAGTTCTGTATCTAGAATACCGCTACCAGTAGCTCTCATGGTGTCATTATGAAGGTCGCTCAAACTCGGGATTTTTTGGGTTCCATGTTTCGACCTATGAGGAGGCTATTCCCGATTCTTGAATTCTGAAGAGAAAGTAGTTCACTGCAGGACGACTCCTTTAACAAGGACTCCAGGTGTTCAGCCTTCAGAGTCTCGTCTGGTATTGCAGTCGACTTGATACTCCCTTTGAGTTCAGGGTCAGAGTACAGTACCTCTATAACATTGCCATTCCTTCGCGACCAGTATGTTACGGATTTCGTGGAAGTCATACTGGACACATGATTTGGTAAAACCCGCTGACAAGCGTGCTCATGGTCAAGCGTGCAAGGCTATCGCGGCCGTCAACACCTTGTTCTTCTTTGTATGTCACCAAACTATCTCCATATTTATCACAACCGATGCAAAGTTACTTGTAAATCCAGGCTTATAGGGATGTCCACTCTAGAAGGTTAAAAGGGGTTCAGGGGTTCGCTGCGATGGGCTTAGCCCTATCAAAAGTTCCTCGGCTGATCTTCCGAAAGTGTGTGTTTATTTTTTATAAATATCAGAGATAGGCACGGCTACGCGTAGAACGCGGTATTATGTCAAAAAAGAAGAAGGATGATGCTGGCGTCGCCGACAATGATATCCCGGTTGTGCAGGATCCTGCCATGAGCACAACCAAAAGCAATAGTTACTCGCAAATCCCCAAGCAGCGCACGAAGGACTCCGAACCGCAATCGTCATCATTGATCATCAGCAGGAACAAGTAAGCTGATGAAGCGTATCCCAAATCGTTCCTGACACTTCTAGACATTGGAGATTTATTTCCGCATTTCACGGACCATGGCTGCAGCTTCCTCACGAAATTCTCGAGACCCTTACTCATAGCAACTACCTTTCACCTCGCCCTCGACAGACGGAACCCGCTGTACTATACGACCTCCTGAAAATCAGACAACTCGTCGACGAAGCTGCCGACTTGGCTGTAAGAGCGCAAAACGGTACGGCTTCATCAGCACTTTCCAATTCACAAAATGCTGGAAACGGACTCCCTGGAAGCTCTTTGGGACTCTCATACAGAGGTGTTGGGCCCAACGCGAAACTCAGTCCGGAAAGACGCTATCGTATGCGGGAGATAGCGACTCAGAAGCTGGCAGTCGCATATCGGCTTGACGAGGTTGCAGCGAGCGTTGCGACAATGCAGAGCGCGTCAGCGTTAGATAACATTGCTAGCTTGGTGTTACAACGCGCGCCGGAGAATACTGACGCGAAGTATGTGTATTTCTTCCATGAGAAGATACCCTCGAGGATGATGGCCGAGCACACGTCGTTGACGCCCTTGAATGAAGTCATCGCATATGAGCCTGGACATGCTGCACCTTTTAGGACGAGGGCACTTACCAAGATCTTCAAGGAGGATCATGTGGGCGCTATCCAGGACCTTACGGAAGCTTTGGCACTGTGTCGCTTGGACCATGCAAAACAAAAGGCTGAAAGGTCACAATTGATGACGATGAAGAATGCCATGGATTATTCGGAACGGCGAACATCGTCCACAAGAGAATGGATAGAAGAAAATAAAGTGGCGAGTGAAGTGCAACCGAGCGGACTGGAAATGCAGTTGCTGTTTCAGCGAGGAAACCAGTATTTGACGGTCGCATGCAAGTATATGCAAGACGCACTCACGAACTTCGAAGTGGCAGAACGCGATAAAGCCCTACATCTTAGTGAGAATGGCAAGACAGGAGAGCCAGCCTGTGTAACGAGTGCTGAAATGGAGGCGTATCAGCGAGGACTGGAAGCGCGGGAAGCACTCCGAAAGAATGCAAAGAGAGCACTACGCGATTACATGACCTTCTTCAACCATTTGGATTACGCATATACCACGACACATCCTATGGATCAGAAGTCGTACAATCCTGCAGGACCAGGATACAAGACGAATGGCTCCGTGACTGAACAGCGAGTGATCGAGCTTGTTGACGACGAAGCCGACGAAACAGCACGAACTTCCCACTCGATGGACTTGGCGCGTACAGACTCAGACCAATGTCCCTCACCGAAATATGGCAATGGCTGGTCATCGCCATCCCCTCTCCCGCACCCATTCACCCACGAAATTTCTGCGATCCTCTCAGCCTCCCCACCACCAGGCCTACCACTCTTTCCTTCTACACTCTCGACAACACTCACCCTCAGTTCCTTACACACCACCACACTACCCGCACACCACACCGAATTCCTTACCTATCACCCTTTCCTCCCCGAAGCCCTCCACACTTTCCTCCTAACGCACTGCCTCCTCCAAACAGCGCCTACCACCTTCCACCGCCTAGCTCTGAATGTCGCCCGCCTCACCCGGCTTGCAGATGGCTACCCGTTCTTCCTTGCCGCACGTTCACCTGCTCGTGCAGATTGGGCTGAGATCTTGCGTAAAACGAACAACTGGATCGGACTTCCAGGGAGTTGGGAAAAGTTGTGCACGCCGATTGCGGGGCCGGATGTTGCGTGTCGGCCTGCTGCTAACGGTGGTGGGGGGACGCAGGATGGCGCGAAAGATGTGGACATCATGTTGAAGACTAAGTTGGAAGATGATTTTCCGCCGTCGCCGCCGTGGTTGATGAAGCAGCAAGAAGAAGAACTGACATCGCGCAGGATGGAGAGGATCCGTAAGGAGGCCGTCATGGAGGCTCTTGGGGATGAAAGAGTGGTCGATGACGCGTCGTTCCAGCGTGCTGTGGAGGCGAGGGAGCGCAGAGCTCTGCAGGATTTAGAGCTGGATGAACGGTTTAAGGCTGGTGGTGTCGCTAGCCAGGGGACGAAGCAAAATGGCGGTGTTGTCAATGGGAGAAGCGAGAGGCCAGGAGGGAAGAAGCATGGGACTGCGAAGGATACGGAATTTCTAATCGGGACGGAGAGGGCCGAGGGGATTACTAGGTGGATTCTACACGCGCCGGTCGGTGTAGAGGGTGGTGCGGCAGGGGCGCGGAAGGGGAAACGTAAGCCAAAGAAGACTGTTGTTCGTGATGCCGCCTAGGGAGTCTGGGTGATACACTGCTGTTTGAAGGCAAAGGCGGAGGATTGGATCACTTTGTTGATTTGGAGATTTGTCCTTGCATCTGTCTCGTAAGATATGGAAAAGACAGGAGATCATGTACAATACGATTCTTGCGGTATTCGAGGGGTATAAAGCGCAAGAAACAAACAGGAGTCTCAGCACGCTTCGTGCTCGAACTGGGCGTCCTTCCATCTCTGGATAACGCAGTGACGTAGACATTCGTGCCTCAAACCGTAGCTCGTCGTCGCATTCTCTACCCTTCGTCGCAAAGCAAAGGACTTCTTGTGGCCCACAATTTTGCAGCACTTTTTCTACAAGACTCGGGAACCCATCTTGTTCTCAATCCTCCAAACACGTCCTTTCCCGACCCCGTTCCTCACGCCTTCCCCTGCACCACCGCCCCCTTCCTAACCCAATCCGCAAACTCCTCTCGTTGTTTCTGCACACATCCACACCCGTCAGCCCTACTGCACGTCTCATCCCCACATCTACTCCAAACAACAAGAAGAAGAAGAAAAAAAATGGAAAAGAGAAAACCTCACCCTAATATCAACAAACCCCCTCCGCTCCTCAAGCGCCCTATACGGATTCCCACTCCCACCCCTCCCCTCGCCCATTCCTACGCCCTTATCGGCACCCTTCGCGCTCGTGGGTTCCCATCCCTCGCGCTCGATGCGGCCGGCCCACTCGCGCCAGCGGATGGGGCGGAGGGGCGGAGAGGAGCGCACGATTGCGATGGTTAGGAAG
>Ga0160429_1001538_pt1 | contig 12740 bp, 26 predicted proteins | sample SolpanmetagenomR_FD_108199 | JGI IMG/M metagenome (GOLD analysis project Ga0160429, IMG submission 108199) | Solar panel surface microbial communities from Lawrence Berkeley National Laboratory, California, USA - R | ecosystem: Engineered > Built environment > Solar panel > Unclassified ... | reverse complement strand
TCAGGGGCGGGCTGGCGGGCCGAAGAGTGGCGGGGTGGGCGGCCGGGTGGGTGGGTGAGTCCCGGCCGCCCGGTCTCAGGGGTCAGAGGCGGCTCCGGTAGTCGGAGCTGATCCAGCGCATGCCGCGGTACTTGACGGGCGGCACGGGCGGGAGCGGCACCTTCCAGCCGGCGAACTTCGCCCACATGTAGCGGTTGCTGGTCCGGCGGAAGGCGCGCTGCTCGAGGTCGTCGGCGCTGATCAGGAAGGACGGGATGCCCTGAGCGGCCTCGCGGCGAGCGCGGTTGATGCCGCGGCGGATGCGGCGTGCGTGGCGGGCGTTCACAGGCGGGCCCGTCGGGCGGACTTGCGGATCTCGCGGTAGGCGCTGACGACGACGACCGCAGCGATCGCGAGGATGCACGCAGCAGCCGCGATCGCGAACGCCCAGACGATGAGGTCGAGGGGGCTCATCGGTCGCCCTCGCCGCGGCGGGCCTGCTCGGCGTCCCAGGCTGCGCCCCAGCGCACGGTGTCCGGCTTAAGCGGGTTGCCGATGTAGGGCTTCTCCCAGTCGATGCCTTCGTGCCAGCTGTCGTGGCCGGGCGCACGCTGGCAGAGCACGTGACGCCCCGGCCCGGGGGCGCCGCAGAGGTCCTGGACCCGGACCGTGGGGGCCGGGTGGGTGACGATCGCGGCGATCTCGTCGATGGCGACGTGCAGGAGGCGGTCGTTCGGGCCGTGGATCCAGCTGATCTTCGAGAGGCCGGTGAGGTCCTTCTCGACCGTGAACTCTTCGACCTCGGCGAGCACGAGCGCTCCGCTCTTCAAAGTGATCTCGACGGTGTGCAGCTGGGGCGTCTCGTCCGGGCTGTCGATCTTCATGTGGTGCTCCTCTGGTCGTGGTTGCGGGCGTGGAGGACGTCGTTGGCGGTGAGCGCGTCGCGGTCGCGCCACCGGTAGGGCCAGATCCAGGGCCGGCCTCGGTGGCGGCCGAAGCGATGGGGTCGGCGTTCGCAGCGCACCTGCATCGCGCCGCCTCCCGCGGGCACGTAGGTCCTGGCGTTGCACACGTCGACGCCACGGACGAGGCGGGCGGTCTCGGCGCCGTCCATCAACGGAAGACCTTCTCGGGGCTGCTGCCGTCGGCGTAGGGCTTGAGGGTGTAGACCTCGCCAGTCGGCTTGATGGGCTGGTTCTGCTGGTCGACGAAGAGGCGGATGTGCGTTGTGTGACGGCTGGCGGGCGCGTTGCGGTAGACGTCGAAGTCGCCTGCGGGCGGCTCAGTCCAGGCGAGGCTGCGAGCGCGGCCGTACTCGATGGAGGCCCAGGCGGTGATGTCGTCGAGTGGGACGTCGACGTACTCGTGACCGCCGTGGACGCCGAGCTGTGCGATGCCGACGAGCGAGAGGTGCCAGCAGCGTTCGTAGTCGCTGTTGCGCCACCACCCTGAGGAGTGCGCGCCGACGTCGAAGGTGAGCAGCGTCGAGATGCGCAGCTCCTCAACACCGGTGATGGAGGACACGACGAGGCGGGCGTCCTGCGAGATGGGGCGCTTGCCGTCCCACGGCCAGCGCTGCGCGATTACTCGACGGTGTCGACGCTGTCGTGCGGTGCTGGTTTCGAGCCCGGCGATGCGGTCTGCGAGGTCGGTCATGCTGCTCCCTCAGTGCTGGTGGCGGGGTCGATGCCGTGCTGGCGGAGGATCGCTTCAGCGAGCGCGCGGATGCGTGAGGTGTCATCGACAGGGATCGGCGCCGTGATGTCGGCGGTGGGGTCCTCGATCGGGCGGGCTTGGGCTTCTTTGAGTCCGAGGCGTTCGACGATGGTGGGGTCGGCGCCGCTGTCGGCCATGAGGTAGTAGCCGACGACCTGGTTCTCTTGGCCGTCGCGGGCGAGGCGGCCGAGGCATTGGTCGTGGACCTTGGGTGACCAGTCGAGTTCGCCGAAGATGCCGACGTTGCAGACGTTCTGGAGCCCGTCGAGGCCGGCGCCGGACCGGAGCGACATGATGAGGACGCGGGCTGCCCCGGTGGTGAAGGCGGTTTCGGCGGCGATCTTCTGCCCGGTGGTCTCGGTGCCGGTGTAGGTGACGACGCCGTAGGGCTTGAGGCGTTCCTTCCAGAGCTCGTAGACGGCGTGGTGCCAGCCCCAGAGGACGACGCGTTGTTCGGATTCGAGGATCGATTCGACGAAGCGGGCGACGAACGGGGCCTTGGCGATGCCGGTCGCTTGGCGGAGGCGCATGTCGAGCTCACCGGAGGCGTGGAACCGGTCCCGGTTCGTGCCGGTCTGGCCGAGGATCATCTTCGCCATCTCGACGGCGTCGCCGGACATGCGTTCGAGGACGCCTTCGTCGGCGGGGACGACGTGGGCGATCTTCTCCGGCTCCCCGAACGGGAGGACACGGCCGACTTCGGCGCGGGTGCGGCCGATCATCAGCCCGGTGTCGCGCATGTAGTTCGACAGCGCCTTCGGGTCCTTGACGGTCGCGTTGCCTTGCCCGGTGGAGGTGGTCCAGGAGCGGCCGCCCCATTCGCGGAGGAACTCCTCGCGGGTGCCGAGCGCGCCGGGGTTGAGGATGTCGACGATGGAGTGCAGCTCCCCGCCGTAGTTGTAAACCGGCGTCGCCGTCAGCCCCACCGAGTAGGTCGCGGACTTCGAGATCCACGCGGCGGCGGAGCCCTTGGAGGTGCCGACGCCGGTGCGGAGGTCCTGCACCTCGTCGAACACGACGGCGGACGCCCACCCGGCGAGGTGCTGCGACCAGCCCTGCAGCTTCGCGTAGTTCAGGACGACGATGTCGGGGTTCCCGTCCCATGGGAGGTCGTAGATGGTGCCCTTCCGCAGCACGTGCACGTGCAGGTCCGGCCAGATCGTCTCCAGCTGCCGACGCCACTGGTCCTGCAGGTGCGTCAGCGTGACGACGACACCGGGCAGCGCGTCCGGGTTCCGGAAGGTCAGCGCACCCTCGTGCGTCTTCCCAAGCCCGAGCGCGTCGGTGACCAGCAGCCGGCGCACCGCGGTGACCATGTCGACGACCGGCTGCTGGTAGTCGCGGGTCGCCTGCGCGGCGACCCGCAGCCCGTCGACGGGCAGCCGCGTACCGGTGAGGATTCGCTCGATGACCTCGTCGGTGCGGTTCGCTTCCGCGACCGCGGCGTGCAGGCGGTCCCACACGGTCTCGTCCGCCTCGAGCGGGTACCGGTCGTTCAACCAGGCGATGTCGCGGGCGACGTCGGCGGAGTGGCGGAGGACGATGATGCCGCTGCGGTTCTGTTCTGCCTTCGCGAAGACGCGGCGAGCGCGGATCGCGACGTGCGGGTCGAGCTGCAGGCCCCATGCGCCGTGTGGTGCGCCTTTGGTGACGTCGGGGTCGGCCCAGGCGAGGTGACCGTAGGTGCGCATCAGATGCCGCCCCGCGCGATCGCGACCCGCACCGGCTTCCCGCCCGCCATCGGAGGCACCCGGGTGTGGGACTCCTTCGTGGTCACGATGAGGAGCCCGGCGAGCTCCGGCGAGTGGCTGTAGCGAAGCACCTGCCGGAACACGTCCTCCGCGGACCCGGCGACCTTCGCTTCGACGCCGATGCGGCCGACGAGCACGTCGACGCGGCCCCCGAGGGACAGCTGGACCTCGCGGCGGCCGACGAGGACCGCGGCGAGCGCGCCCTGCAGGTGGTCCTCGTCGAGGAGCGGGAACCGGTGCGATTCGACGGCTTCGACGAGCACGGACAGTTCCCCTGCGGGCCGGTGGTGGTGCTCCCACGTCGCGAGCCGTCCGATGGGTTTGCAGGACCGGCACGGGTGCAGGTCCCGGCCGGCGACAGCGGTCGCGATGTCCTTCGACCCCCAATTGGTGAAGATCGGGTCGACGTCTTCGGGGTGCGCCCGGACGGTGGCGCACGTCTCGATGTGGAGGCGACCGTTGCGGGCGTTGATGACCACCGCGGGCGGTGTCGCGATGATGCCGCTCACCAGGCGCGCCAGTTCTTCGGCCGGCGGCGGGGCGCGAACAGGAAAGCGAGCAGGCCGATCAGGGCGTTCTTCATGCGGTCCTCCTTGCGAGGTGAAAGAGCGCGAGCAGCGCGACCGCGGGGGCGAGGATGGCAGCGCGGTACGGCCAGCGGCGGGGCTTGCGGACGCGGGTGCCTTCGAGGAAGCACTCGGTCACGAAGGCGTGGACGCTGTTGAGGAGCAGCTGCCCGCCGACGAGGTGCAGCCGGTAGGCGACGGAGTCACCGCGGTCGATCGCGGCGTGCAGGTCGCGCTTCAGCCGGTTGGACGCCGTCGCTGCTGGAAGGCTGGACTCCGCCTTGCTGACCTCGATCAAAGCGCGCTGCGCGCGATCCGCGGCCCTCACGCCTGCACCTCGTCGCTGGCGGCGACGGGCGCCTCAGCCAGGACCTGATAGCTGTCGAAGACCAACTGTTCGGGCGGGTACGGGCCCTGCCGCGCCGCGTCGAGGGTGAGACCGAACCACTGCCCTGAGGGCATCAGGATGAGGTCCCAGGTCAGAGCCTGCTGATGCGTCCGAATGACCGTGTACGGCGTCCGCGGGAGGACCGGTTGCTGCACCCATGCTCGGATGAGCTGCCCGAACTCGTCGCGCTCGAGGAGGGCGTGACGGTCGCGGTACTGGTCACCGAAGGGCTGACGAAGCTCTCGCCATCCCTCCCGGGTGTCGACGTGACTTCGTGCAGAGAGGACGAGGACGAACCGCTCGTTGCGCCACATGGCGATGTCGCCGAGGACGCGCACATGCTCCTCCCCCATGGGCTTGTCGACGGTGTAGTCGCGACCGTCCTGCAATCGGCCCTGCGTATCGGTGTCGTCGACGCACTTGACGACGTCGCCGGACTGGAAGTCGTTCATGCTGTGGCCTCTCGGGTGATGGTGAGCTCGAAGTGGGCGGGCCCGTCGGTGCGGGTGATGGTCGGGTGGACGCGGGTGACGATCTGGTCGTTGTCGTCGGCGATGACGCCGGCTCGGGTGAGGCCGTCGACGACGGCCTTCGCGAGCTGGCCGAGGTTGTCGGCGTCGCGCTTGCGGGCGTCGGTGACGTACTGGGTGAGGTGCACCCGCACCTTCGGCAGCGGCCGGGCCACCCACGGCACGGCGAGCGCGGCGAGCCAGGTGCTGGTCTCGCGGACGTCGCGGACTTTGCGGCCGTGGGTGCGCCAGTGGCCGCGACCGCCGTTCATGGGCAGCGGGTTCGTCGGCCAGGCGAACACGAGCGTCACGGACCCGTCGGCCTCACGGATGGCTTCATGCCGGCCGCCGCGAGTGCCGAGTGGTGCGGTGCGTGCTACACCCCACGGATCGCTCATGACGCCGCTCCCTTGACGACGTCAGGTGCGCTGTCGAGCCAACGACTCGAGTTCCAGGGGTGCCAGTGCGAGGTCGTCGTGCTGTACACCGACGTGACCGGGTGACCGACCTCTCCCTTGCACCGGCGCATGCGCTGCCCAGGGGGCTGCAGGCGGCTGGTGCACCTCACGGCGTCATCTCCGGCAGGCCGAGCAGTGCCTTCATGGCGGCGGCGCGGCGGTCGGCGTCGGCGGCTTTTTCCTCGAACCGGCCCTGCTGCGCCTCCTGGAAGGCGATTGCTCGCTCCACTGCGGCGCGAGCCTTGTCCTCGCCGCGGCCAGGGATCAGGCGCCGGTTTCCGTACTCGTCGATGAGGACGAGTGGGCAGTCGGGGTGCTGGCGGAGGAACACGGCGGCCTCGAGCTCGAAGCCCTGCAACACCTCGTAGGGGTCGTCGGGGATGGGGTCGGCGCCGGTGGCCATGCGGATCGCTGCTTGCACGTGGTGGTCGTCGTGCTGGCTGATCTCGTCGGAGGTGATCGACGGCTGGTGGTCGAGGCATTCGAAGTAGAACGACGTGCTCATCGGGTCACCGCCGTGGCGATCGCCTGAACGGCGGCCGCCGCGAACCACAGCGGCATGGCGAGCGCGGCGGTGAGGACGATGCCGCGGGCGGCGCGGTTCATCGGATGCCTGCACTCAGGACGCGGAGGAGCACGTCGTTCGAGGTGAAGCCCTTCGGCCACGGCTGCGTGACGAGCCGGATGTGGCGGACGCCGCGCCGGTCGGTGTGCGCTTCCTCGGCCTGGATGCGGACGGCGAACACCTCGCGAGCGCCGGGCTTCAGGGTGCGGGCGCGTTTGCTGGCTTCAACCTTCGCGCGGTTGCGCGCTTGGCGCTTCTTCCAGCTGCTGGCGATGCTCATCGGGTGTTTCTCCTTCGGATCAGGGCGGCCCGGCGGGCGGCGCGGGTCTGGTTGCGGGCGGTGAGCTGGTGGGTGAGCTGCGCGTCGTGCTCAAGCGCTTCGCGGGTGCCGAGTGCGGTGCGGAGCGCTTGCACGTACCGGGCCTCGGTGAGGCCGGTGGCGCGGATCGCGGCGGTTCGTGCGCGGCCGCGCCGCGGGTGCGCACGCTCGAGCTCGAGCAGCTCGACGACGGTCATGCGCCCGCGCCGAGTCGGTCGGCGATGTCGCGGAGGCGCAGCGCCTTGGCGTCGAACTCGGCGGACTCCTCGGGTTTCCAGCGGAGCACCCGGCATTGGCTGGCCTGGCGTTCGTGAGCGGCCGCGTACTGCTCGACGGCCTCGCGGATCAGCGCCGTCTCGTCGCCGTCGAGGCGAGCCCAGACGGCCGCGGGCTGCGTGATTTCGCGGAGCGCCCCGCTGAGCGCGTCGACGATGACGCCGGCGTCGTAGACGGTGAGCGACACCGGGTCGAAGCCGCGGCCGAACGGGGTCAGCCCCTCGGCGCGGATCGTGGCGCCTTCGTTCGCTCGTGCTGCGGAGGGGTCGACGACCTCGATGGCGAGCGAGAACTTCTCACCGTTCTCGGTGTGGAGGTCGTCGATGAGCTTGCGGAAGTCGTGCATAGCCATGGGTGTCTCCGTTCAGGCGATCGCGCGGGCGACGGCGGGTGCTGCGGGGCCGGCGGTGATCTGGTCGGGCCGGTCGTTGTGGCCGGCCCACTCGGTGGACTGCTGGGTGCGCAGCTGCTGCTCGACCTGGACGGGCAGCGGGGTGCGCGGGTTCCAGGCGGCGTCGATGAGGCCGCGGGCCTTGGCGGAGCGGACGTCGCGCTCGAACGTGGGCTGCATCGCGGCGAGCTGCCGTCGAATCGACTTCACGTCGACCCACGGCTCCCCCGCCCGGATCAGCTGCTGCGCGGCGAGGACGGCGCGGGGTGCGGGGACGTCAGCGAGGGCCCAGGCCCAGGCGTCGGCCATGTGCTCATCGACGTTGCGGTTGTCGGTCATCGCGAGGAGCGCGAGGAGGTCGCCGGCTTCGAGTGCGTTCATCGTCCGGTTCCGATCTGCGGTGGGGTGGGCTGATCGCGGGCGGCGAGGCGGGCCCGCATCTCCTCGACCTGCCGGTTGCGGCGGTCGACGGCGTTCTCGGGGGCGCGGCCGGTGCGGGCCGGGATCGGGTCGTTGCCCCAGGCGTCGGCGTTGAGCCACGTCGCTGGTTGCTTGGTGAACTGCTGCTCACGGTTCGGGTCTTCGCGGTACCGGGCAGCCCCGGCGACGATCTCGGCCGGGTCGGCGCGGCGGCGGGCGGACTTCCAGGCGTTCTCGGCTCGCCGCCGGTCGTCGTGGCGGGGGTAGGCCTGCCAGAAGTCGACGAAGCGGGTGCCCTCGGCAGCGTCAGCGGCGTCGAGGTCCGCGTCGGCACGGCGCGGGCGGCGGATCTCCACGACGGGAGCCGGTTTCGGGGCTCCGACCACGGCGAGCGCCGTGGGGGCTTTGGGGGTAACTGGTGGGTTCTCTGGTGGGTCTAGAGAAGGAACTTCTCTTTGCCCCGTCAGAGAGTCGGGTAGGCCGGACTGAGAGTCTGTTAGGCCGGTCTCAGGCCTAACAGACTCGTTGTCTGTTAGGCCCGTGCCGTCCTCGTCGGGCTCGGCGGTGCCGGCCTCGCTGTAGGTGGTGACCTCGGGGTGGAGGTAGAAGCGGTCGGAGGTGCGGTAACCGTCGGCGGTGTTGCGGCGGACACGAGTGATCAGGCCGGCGTCCTCGAGGCGCCTGAGGGACCGTTCGATGGTCTTGACGGAGTAGCCGGTCATCTTGGCCAGGAGCGCCTGTCCGGGGAAGCAGGAGGCCTCGGAGTCGGCCTGGTCGGCGAGGGACACCAGCACGGCTTTGGCGGGGCCCTTGACGTCGATCTCGTACGCCCAGGCGAGGTGCTGCCAGCTCACGACGTGCTCCCGCCGTAGAGGTCGAGCGGGACGGGCGCAAGCTCGTTGACGTTGAGGTGCCACCGGTTCGCGAGGCGGCGGCCGCCGGTGTCGTGGCGGTGTTCGATGACGATGTGGTGCGACTGCTCGAGGAGTCGCAGGTGGCGCTGCACGGTGCGGCGGTCGAGCTCGGTGCGCTTCACGAGCTCGCCGACGGCGGCGTCGGCCTCGACGCTGTGCAGGCCGCCGGCGAGTTCGGCGATCGCGAGGAGCACGAGCTTCGTCGAGGGCGAGCCGACCTGCTGCTCCCAGGCCCACGACGTGGAGGTGGAGCTCACGAGCCCGCTCCGATGTAGGCGCGCAGCTGCTCGACGTCGGACGACTGCATGTGGGCGTGCAGCGTGAGGGCAAGGTCGCCGTTGACCAGGTCGAAGGAGATGCCGGGCGGGCGCAGCACTTCGGCGAGCGCGTTCGGCCGGCGGGTCAGTTCGACGAGCTCCGCGAGGTCTCGGCGGGCGGTGGCGGCGTCGGCGCGGACGCCGCCGCTGAGCTCGACCATGACGCGGACGCATTCCGCTTCGGCTGCGTCGCGGCCGACTCGTGCTTCATCGCGCTGCTCCAGGAGCGCCGCAGCGGTCTCCCCGAGAAGCGTTGCCTTGGCGAGCGCCGCCTTGAGGCGCTCGATCTCGCGGCGCGCTTCGGCGAGATCGTCCTGCAGGGCGGGGACGCGGTCTGCGTCCTCGACGCGGGTCCGGGTGCGGGCGCGTGCGCCCTCGTTCTTGCGGCGCTTCGCAGCGGAGCAGAGCTCGCAGCGGCAGCCGTGCTTGTCGTACCCGTTGACGGTGCCGTGCCGCCACCTGCGGGGCTTCTCGAACACCTGGAAGCTGTCTGCCTCCTGCGCCTCTGCGGCAGCCTCCGGCTCCGGCTCCGGCTCGGGCTCGGGCTCGGGCTCGGGCTCCGGCTCGGGCTCCGGCTCCGGCTCCGGCTCCGGAGCGGTGAGGTCCCAGCCCTGGTGCGCGCGGCGGGCGACGGCCGCGCGGGCGGCTTCCTTCTCGACGTCGACGGGCACGTCGCGGTCGAGCCAGATCTCGCCTCGGTCGTACGCGCGGCGGTAATGCAGGTCGCGGGCGTAGCGCGCGGATGCTTCGAGGCAGGTCATGCGGGTGGTGCCGCGGTTCGGGCATCCACCGTTGCCGCGGCAGCCGTCCTTGAACCCTGCCGGGGTGCCGTGCGGGAAGGTGTCGACGGCCATCAGCGCATCGTCGCCAGGGCGTGCACGGCAGCCGCGATGCTCGCGATGATGGCCCAGGCGGGGACGGATAGCGCAGCGCCGAAGAGGACGCCGCGGGCCATGCTCATGCCCTCGAGACGCTCTCGGAGCGTGGGGTCGACCGGAGGGGCGTCGAGGGGGTTCATGCGGGCTCCTGTTCGAGGACGGCGGCGTCGGTGCCGCCGAGAAGGGCGTGCAGCTCGGCGAGGCCGGAGGCGGTGAGGACGACCTGCGGGTACGCGTCCCGCTGGGTCGGGATGCGGCGCGGGACGACGACGAGGCGTCCGGCGGTGACGGAGAGGTCGGCGGGCTTGTACTGGTCGCCGCTGCGGTAAATCCACTCGGCGTCGAGCAGCCACTGGAAGAGCAGGCCGGCGCCGATCGAGATGGCCGGGTCGGCGTCGAGGATCCGGGCGGCGGTCGCGATCGCGTAGACGGGGCCGTCGTAGTGCGCGGGCTCGCTGGCGTACCGGGCAAGGTTCATGTGGCCGAACGCGGCGATCGCGGTCTCGCGGTCGGCGAGGAAGCGGAGCAGCTCGGCGCCGACGCCCTGGTGAGGGACGAGCGCCCGGATCGTGTCGAGGCTGTACGCGGCGGCGGTCAGATGCTGCGCGGCGGGCGTGTGGCCCGGGTCGTGTGCGAAGTCGCCGGCGTCGCCAGTGGCGGCCTCGAGCACGTCGCGGGCGATCCACCGCACCTGGTGGTTCTCCAGCACGGCGCACACGTCGACGTGGTGGCCCTGCCAGCGGATCGGGAGCAGCGCAGCCATGAGCGGCCCTTTCTGGCCCCCGGCGAACCGGGCATGGTGGGGTGACAGCAGTCGGCTGTCAGTGACCGGAGGAGGCCCGTCGAGGACGGCGGGCGAGGGCAGCTGCGACTTCGCGCGGCGTGCCGACGGGCGAGGTGACACGGGCGTGTGCCCTGGCCGGCGTCGCCGAGGAGCTCGGGGGGCTCGACTCGGCGACACCGGGCGGGCGCCCTGCGGCCGGAGAGGCCGACGTGCGGGCGTCGTCCTCTCCGACCGAGGGAGCGGAGGTAGCGGCCACGTTCGGCTGCGCGGTGACCAGCGTGCGCATGCTGGTGAGGACGGCGATGAGGCTGGGGAGGCTCGTTGCCGGGACAGTGATGGCGCGGTCGTTGCGGCCAATCACGATGGTGTTGCCGATGACGTGCACCGACGTGCCATCCTTCAGCAGCAGCTCGGCTGCGAGCACGTCGCTCACTTCGCCGCACCTGCCTCGGCGAGCGCCTCGACGTCACCGCGGTCGAACAACATGGAGCCGCGGATGCCCTTGCCCCGGTGCTTCGGGGTCAGGCGGCCGGCGTGAACCTCACGCTCCACGAAGTCACGAGAGCGCCCCAAGATGTCAGCAGCTTCAGCGCTGCCGACGAGGTCCGTGTCCATGACTTCAGGATTGCGGAACTTTCCGTATCGCGCCAACTTCCCTGATCGTTCCGCGAGTCGTGCTCCTGCGGGAGGCGACGTCCTTCGATTTGCGGAAGCTTCCGCAACGGGTGCACAATCTGCGCATGACGAATGCACAAGCCGAATCGGACAGTCGGTACGAGTTCGACATGGCCGACCGCATGCGGCGAGCGCTGCGGGTCTCGGGTGTCGGAGTCGCCGAGATGGCGGACTACCTCGAGGTGAGCCGCGACACGGTCGGCAACTGGATCAACGGCCGCGCGCGTCCTCGCCTGCGGGATGCGCGACTGTTCGCCTTGAAGACGGGCTTCTCAGTCACATGGCTTGCGAAGGGATTGCTCCCCGACTTGGACTCGAACCAAGAACCTGCCGGCATCAAGCCCGAGCGCTGGCTCAGCGTGGTCGAGCGCGACCGCGACCACACGGCCGAGATCATCGAGCTGCGGCCGCGGAAGGTCGCGCCATGCGTAGCTGAGCCTCGACTCGCGTGATCCGACCCGGCCGCCCCCAGCACCCAGGGCAGTTGCCTGGGCACAACAACGTCACCTTCCTATCGTTCAAACACCCATTCGAACGCGCGGTACCCGCCGCGAGGAAGGCCGCAACGATGCTGCCCGAGTTCACGAACCACCTGCTCGCGTCCGGGCGCTCCCCCGGCACCGTCGCTCAGCGCGTCATGCACGTCGACCACCTGCAGCAGATCCACCCCGACCTGAGCGCAGTGACCACCGCGGACCTCGAGGCGTTCCTCGCCGCCCGCCGCACCACCCACCGCGCCGAGACACGCAAGACGATGCGCGCCTCGTTCCGCGTCTACTTCGCCTGGGCGCTGCGCGCTGGCCTGCACGAGACCGATCCGGCGCGGGACCTGCTACCGATCCGGATCCCGGTCACCGTGCCGAGACTCGCGCCCGACGACGACATCCAGCGAGCGCTGATCGGCGCCCCGCTGCGAGAGACCGGGATGATCCTGCTCGGCCGGCTCGCGTGCCTGCGACTGTCGGAGCTCGCGACGCTGCAGCTGCGGCACCGCGAGCGCGACGTGCTGCGCATCCTCGGCAAGGGCGAGAAGCAGCGCCTCGTCTACTTGAACGACGCGCTGCTGCCGGTCCTCGACCGGCTCGAGGAGGAGGCGAACGGGTCGCCCTGGTTCTTCCCGGGTCGCTTCGAGGGGCACGTGCACCCGCAGTCGGCGCACAAGATCATCCAGCGCCGCACCGGCTGGAACCCGCACTCCCTCCGGCATGCCGGCGCCACCGCGGCGTACCGGGCGACCGGGGATCTGCGTGCGGTGCAGGAGATGCTCGGCCACGCCTCGATGGCGACGACGCAGCGGTACCTGCATCTGGACGAGTCCGCGCGCCGCGCGGTCGCCGCTGGCACCGCGTTCCTCCGCGCCGCATGAGGGTAGTGCCGGGGATTGGTTTGCCGACATGATGCGTGCATGGCTGCGCCTCAGAATTACGTCGTCCTCCAGGTCGTGCTGAAGGAGAAGCTCATCGGAACTGGGTCGGGCAACCTGACCGAGCTCGAGCAGGTCATCAACCGGCAGGCCGCGCAGGGGTATCGGCTGCACACGATCACGACCGCGTCGTCGGGCAGCAAGGGCTTCATCGCCGGCGGCGACCGCATCCAGGCGACGATGGTGTTCGAGCGACTCGAGCGGGTCTGAGACGACGAAAAGAGCCCCGCGCCGTCCTCCGAAGAGGACGAGCGCGGGGCTCTTGTCGTGCGTGGTGCTGCTAGCCGGCGCCGCCGCTGAGTGCGACGCCGGTGATGGTGCTGATGTGGTGCGCGAGGCGATCCGTCAGAAGTGTCTGTACACGTGGTCGATGACAATTGCGCTGCCGCAGCAGCCCATGCTGTGGTGGGC
>Ga0160429_1001537_pt1 | contig 12752 bp, 8 predicted proteins | sample SolpanmetagenomR_FD_108199 | JGI IMG/M metagenome (GOLD analysis project Ga0160429, IMG submission 108199) | Solar panel surface microbial communities from Lawrence Berkeley National Laboratory, California, USA - R | ecosystem: Engineered > Built environment > Solar panel > Unclassified ... | reverse complement strand
CTGTTGCTGTTGCTGTTGCTGTTGCTGTTGCTGTTGCTGTTGCTGTTGCTGTTGCTGTTGCTGTTGCTGTTGCTGTTGCTGTTGCTGTTGCTGTTGCTGTTGCTGTTGCTGTTGCTGTTGCTGCTTTTGCTCTTGTGCTTGTGCTTGTGCTTGACGGGACTGATGCATCGTCATTGCGAGTTGTCTGTAATGGCTCGTGACAGGATCAACGGCCTTTGCAAGCGAACGTCGCCTTACTTCAGTTGGCATACTATGCTGTAAGTGCCGTTGCAGACTCTGAAAACTTCCGTCATCCTTGGCTTCTACGTCACTCGGCGTGAATGAACATCTTTGCGACGTACTATCCTGCATCGTCTGCATCACTCCAAGTTGAGACTGTTGAGGCTGCATAGATTCTGGTTGTTGATGATCTGATTGTGGCGGTGTGGGAGTCACATACTGATATAACTGCATCGGACTTCGATGCGCCTTCAACATGCCAGCTTGAGGCGATTCATGTAATGAGTGTCCTTGTTGTGGACGCTGCTGGAGCTGTTGAATTTGCGCTAGCGGCGCCAGAGCTTCGATAAAACGAGCCTGATCAGGACCGAGGTTCATCTGCATCTCTTGCTGGAATGTTACTTGCGCATGGTTTTTCTGCTGTTGCCCCTGGTATTGCATCATATCGAATTGTAATTGATATTGCTCAGATAGTGGCGGTTTGGCTTGTGGCTGTTCCTGCATCAGCATTGGTCGACCGCAAGCGGTCACTACCTGTAGCTGCTGCGCAGTCTCCTGTGCTTGCTTATTCAATCTTTGCCAGTATCCCACAACATTCTCGTTATATTCTCGAAGGCTATTTGACTTGAGGATGCATTGCGCTTCCATTTCACCGGCCACACTTAGAAGTTGTTGTCTGGAGCTTTCTGCCGCGGCTGCATCGCCAGCACTTGCCTGCAGGAGAGCCACACTTCCAGAAATTAGCGCTGTTCAGATATACTCATATCGGAAGATTCTCCTTGTACACTCACAATTGGCTGATCGCGTCACGACGCTTCCCTGGTCGGATACTTTGCTGCCATGTTCCTGGATGAGACGGTGTCTCTTGCAGCATGCGCAGGATGATGGACTCTGTGTCAGGGCCTGGTTCTACAAGGATTTCACCATTCTTTGGCTTCATGACTCTGGCGAATGTCTGGGAAGTGCAGCATATATCTAGCTTGGCTGGGGCGTCCTTGTGAGAGATAACTAGTGTACCTGGGAAGATCGTAATGAGTTTCGTCGAAGGGAACAAGCAGAGATAGCGGCCGTGTGCGAGGACGAGAACGAGTACTAGAGCTGGCACAAGGACAACAGCAAGAGGCGAGGGCAACCTCAATCACCACCTCCAGGCACACGATTTCCAGCCAGAGAGGTGTGGCAAACTAGTTCCGCTACCCTGTAAATCAACGATCGTGTTGTCAGGCAACACCTCTGTTTCGAGGACTTCTGATCGGCGGTTGAATAGTAGGCGTTGTGTAACCTGTCCAACCTTTGTCAGCTCCAAACTGTTCTCTCTTGCTCTGCCTCGGCTTTTCTTGGCAGGGTATCGTAGTACGACAGAATTCGGCTTCGAAATGGAAAACTTCCCTGGCAACAACACCAGATCCTGCTGGTAATCGACATATCCCAAGAAGTGGTGGATGTCGAGGATGAGGATCGGAGAGAGCTTCAAGAGAGTGATATGGTGAGGCTCGATAAAACATCGTGCACGGCGGGAGCCGTTGACTAATCCGTGAGCAAACTTGCGAATTCCACTAACGTATACCTCGATCTTCATCAAGGCAGCGTTCGACCTTCGGTCAAAGTTGTGTAGGAGAAGTGTTCCAATTCTCCGTTAACCTCACTTTCACAACCCCAGCTCTCTTCGTAAGTCGCGACTCAACATCAGGCTATATCCACTTCCGATAATAGGACTAGTTGAGTTTCATCGATCTGTCACACAATAAGCTAGACTCGTTCTGATGCAGAATATAAGCCACGCCGAGCTCGGTTTCCTTGAGTATGCTAGACTGCTTTGGTCAACTCTGGCGTACAACTGACTACTCACTGCCGTACTTGCACAGCATCTGCTGCTATCCTTGTGGGGAGGCTTTTACCGCTGCAAAAGAAGTATTGCTATCTGCCTAACAGTACTGATCGTTGATAAGTCTACCACTTTGATCCTGTCATGAGGGTTAAGGATTCCAACCTCGTTGAGCTCAACTCGTATGGCAACTCTGACCGGGCGGGCAATATATCAACACCTCTATACATTGCAGGACATATCCTTCTCGCGACTGGTATTACTAGTCCTCTAAGCTCAAGCCTCTAATCGAGAGTCACCTTATCCTTTTCTACACTAAGCATTGTAATCTTGCCTCCATAATCGAGGATATTCAAACCAGAGTCTACTGGTGGAGATGAAGTAAAGAAATACTAATTTGACTGCTACGCAATCAATTAGACGAGCGTAATCAATTTGTACTCGTACTAGCATATATTCTGAGTCCAATTAAAGCTCAAACACAACTACGTACGCTATTATTGGATCAGTGGGCTGAGCCTAATTGACCTGGTAAATAGGGCATATTCCAGTTAGCTTAGTAAACCAACTCACTGTTTTACTACTTATATCATCATACATGGGCTGTCAAAACCTCTTAGGGCTGCGGATCACGCTCTAGATTGTCAAAGGTATGTAATCTGCATCACCACCAGAAGATAGTCATTACGTTTTGCCTTGCATCCAATCGATATAACTTTACATCGCAATCTCATAGTCTGATCCTTTACAGTTCCGCGTAGATTCTTGCTCTGAAGCATGGTATCTGCATGTTATCATTTTTAGGACATATATATTAATCTTACATACCCCTCAAAAGGGCGTAATAGATTTTGGTAAGTTTCAGGAGTATGCGAAGATCGTGCCCGGCATCAAGGCATAAAATCAAGGATATGCTAACCATCATGCGTACGGAGTTACTTGGACTCGAATCTAATCATGTAATTGTCTAAAAGTTGTCAAGAGTGAATTGTCTAGCCATAGCCTCTATAAGTAACCACGGTGTTATGTGCGGTGGGAAAATTGAACCATGATTGCCGAATTGTTCTCTGTTGTCCGGTATCTTTGCTTGCTTGATGTAAAAGTTCGTACAGTCGGAATATGGGCTGCGTTTGTATCGACGTGGGCAGTGAGGAGCACTAATCCCGACATCATGTAACTGTTCGGCCGCAATCGGATATCGATTGATCCGCTATACAGATTCCACAAGTGTAGGTACGAGCTGCAGAGACGATGCCAATCGTCTACCAGTCTCTCGGTATCGAATAACAGCCCGAAATGGTCATCCGGGTACTGCCTTAGGCCCTCTTCAATGAAGCGCTCGCACTCTCTTCATGCTTCACGGTGTTGTCTCTAATCAGATCATCTCCAAATCTTATCGCCTTTGCTCTCTGTACCTTCCCATGCTTCGTCTTTCTCCACTCATGATACAGCTTTACTCCTTCCTTCACCGCGTCATTCTCATCTACTATGTTTTAGCCATCAGGTGAATGTGCCAAGCGTGGGCGCGAAGGCTTCGGTCGCCCCATCCAGCTTCAGCTTGCGGGCAGTAACCGAGCAGTTGCAGGCCTTAATATTTGATAAGTCTGAGCTGAGTCGTCAGCAAAGTGGTTATTGTTTGTGAGATCGGGCATAGCGCTGATGCCTGATTCAATGTTGACCTCATTAGTCACTTCGATAACGTCGGCATTGACTTCATCATCGACTGCATCATCGATATCGATGAGTCCCAAATAGGTTTGAAAGTTGCGGGAGAAAGGCGTGGCTTGATGGGGGAATTGGTATGTCACGTACGTAAGTGCTTAGGCCTGAGCGTTGAATAGCCTTGTCTTCCGTGAGGTCTTTGCCACAAGTCCCCTCAGGATATCTGTTGTGCTCGAGCATCTCACGGTAGATCTTGCCACCGCTGTCAACAATGTTCTAGCAATTTCTCTGTGCGAATGTGTCCATGATTCGAAAGACATATTCCATGGATTCCAAGTCGCTGGCGACTTGCGAGTGGGTGCAAGAACTGGTGAAAGGTGAGTAAAGAATGGCCAAGATTGCTGGTGAGCGGACCAAAATCGAAAGTACATATGAACTTCCCCGGCACGGTGGTAGTCACGAGACGCTCTGCGCACGCTATAGCTGGCTGGACAGACAGAGTTTGAAAGCTAACACACGATCTGATAGGTAATATTTAGTATTACTGCTACGCTCGTGAATAAAAACGCGCAACTATCTCGTTCTAGCTAATTCCGCATCACATGTTCGGTATGTGATCGGAGCGAAATACAAGCCAATACAGTAGAGCTGTTGAGCTTCACGAGGAACGCAATGCGCGGCAATTGTCCAATCGACCACGCAGCAGGAACAACTATCGACACTGGGAACCGCCAATTGGCAACTTCTCAGAAGTTTCGTGCAGTCTTTGCTACAATACAAACTTCGCGATAAACTTCTTCACGACTGAACTCTCAGCATCGTCGTATGGAAAAGATGAGACGAGAACTTGAAGAGAGACATGGCGAAGCCCGAAAGCATCTAAGTACTCTTTCTACACGTATACTAGCTTCGGAAGTCGATCGCTGTTCCATACCGAAGCCAACATATAAATTAGCACAATCGGGTACACGGTCTCACGTTGAACCAGGCGAAGTGGGAAGACGAGCATCACTGTGCTCGCCGAGGCAGCGAGTAGAGACTCGGGCTGATCGGTGAGTGAACCTCATGTCCTGAATATACACCTAAAATTTTCTTCAAATAGAAATTGGGCCTGAAGTATATAGATTTATCGCTACCCGCACCACTTTGGACATGAACTCGGCCTTCCACCTGCTTCACGATGAAGGCTCGCCCGCCATACCGATGGTTAGAACGACAAAGCAGATTGATGGTGCCTGCTTTTGGGAAAGTAAGGTTCTAGCAAATCTATCCTGCACAAGCATCACTAACCAAGCCAGATGAGGAAGTCAACGGTATGTATCACACTCTACTGAGGTCTGAGCTAGACCTACCTGCACATATGCCGTACTCTCTGAATGAGCCTTGCTGGGCTAGCAAGCAATACCTGCCACAAAGCCCGAGTTGGTGGGAATCGACAGCTTCACTTGGGTCTTACAAGCACCGACAAAACCTTTTATCGTTCAGCTCTACGAGGCATTCCATGACACGATGGGGACGGAATCTATCAGCCCGCACCTTAGCGACTTCGCGCTCTGTTAACCTAGAACCAAGATCAAGCTTGTATAGTCTTTCCCCACTCAAATATGGTAGTCAACAACTACTACTTGCGCCACGAAGATCATCACGGAATGTGAGCAAGTGGCCTTATAGAATCCTAGAGGCACCTGGGCTCGCCGATGACTTCTACCTGAACTTGGTCGATTGGGATATCAATGGAGTAGCCTTTGGCCTGGTGTCGTGTGTGTATGTTTACGATTGCGAGGGTGGCGACTCGAGGAAAGTCTGTGATCTGGGTGATGATCTAGTCACTAGTGTCAGATGGCTGAACAAGGTGAATAACCCTTCTCTTGCTCCGAATTCAAAGCTGAGATCGTACTTGTAGGCCACCCACCTTGCTGTGGGGACACAGAAAGGGTTTGTGCAGATCTGGGATGCAGCTATCTGCCACCGCGTGCGAACAATGACAGGCCATGAGCTACGTGTAGGAGCATTGGCATGGAAGGAATATGTTGTGTCTTCAGGGTCTTGCGACCGCAGTATTCTACATCGGGATGTCAGAGTATCTGAACATTACATACAGAGGCTGGCAGGACATAAGCGAGAAGTATGTAGACTTGAGTGGAGCGTCGGCTATAGGCAGCTTGCAAGTGGTAGCGATGACAATCGAGTGCTCATTTGGGACGGTATGAACACGGATCCCCTTTGGAAGTTCTCCGCCCATCAAGGAGCTGTAAAGGGCATCACATGGTCACCACATCAAAGCAATTTACTCGCATCTGGAGGTGGTAAAGCCGACATGAAAATCCGTTGCTGGAACACAGGGACAGGGGCAATGGTGCAGGAGGTTAATACAGGCTCGCAAATTTGCAACTTGGCTTGGTCTAAAAACAGTAACGAGCTTATCAGTACCAATGGTTCCGGCACAAACCAGATTATGATCTGGAAGTACCCAAGTCTGACACACGTTGCTAGCCTCACAAGCCATGCTAGCCGCGTCCTTTATTTGGCCATAAGCCCCAGCGGTGAAGCAGTTGTCACTGGAGCCGGTGATCAAACTTTGCGATTCTGGGATTGCTTCCGAAAGCAAAAAAGACAAACTAATCTCGAGGCATTCAACAATGTTGCATCCATAAGGTGATCTGAGCTGCGGATTTATGCGCATGTCTACGAATATCTGCAAAGTTATGAAGAAACGTAAGTAATCAGAAGACTCAAAGCTTCAATTTGCTGCCCCTCGGTGCAGAAAAGCTACTAAGACATGGTGTGTTACCACTAAGCGGCTGCAGACTTCATGCACTTCTGACGAGAAAGTAGTACTATTAGAAGCACATAACTGTCACTTTAGATATTGAGCATAGCTGAAGCCAAAGATGCGAAGCAGTTCAAGTGAGTATTGAAGGTGACATATAGATTGCGGTTACAGTGGTTTGCAATATCTTAAGAAGCTGGAAAGTTTGCTAGAATTCTAGCGATAATCCGTTAAACATATAAGGTGCGAGGTCTGTCCGTGCGCTTATCTGGAGTTGGATTTCTATTGGAGAAAGGGTGGTAACAGCCTCATAGAGTTGTTATTGTCTTTATCTTAGAATCCGGCCTTTTTATCGTCTTTGCTTCCTTGTCTGACCTCTCGTTACTTTACCCTAGTCCTAATCCTAATCCTTGTCCAGTCTTGTCTTGTCTTAGTTCCTATCTTAGCCGGCTTCAGTCTAGTCCTAGGCCTTAGTTTTATCAAGCTCGATTACCTTCTCACGTTCTGTCTTATCCTCGTGTCCAGTCCCTTACATATTAAGAACTTGCAGAACTTCTCCTAACTACACCTTAACACTAGTTAGCATATTATAAGACACTATGATAGTATTTATCTAGTATAAATGTATTGCTTTACATCTTGTATGCGAGGTCTTTATAGTATACCTATGCAAGGTCCGTCCTACTATTTAGGTATTTCATGTGCTTTAAGTAAGCAATAGGTTAGGCAAAAAGTGGAGAGTATGTTACCTCATTACATGTTGAACTCTAAGCTTAAACATAAGAACTAGGTTTATACAATTTTAATTATATCTTAAAAGTACATATATATACTTCTTAAGACATTAGTAAGAAGAGTTTATTATTAGCTTGATTTACGGTAATATAGAACTTTATAAGATAATAGTATATCTATTTATATTAAATACTATACTAATACTACTATAAATAGCATCAATTTCGCTTAATGTTAGCTACAATTATAAATAGCTCTAATAAGGTAGTATAGCTTCTTAGTAAAGTAGAAGATAGAGAGAAATTAAGTCAGACAAGCAACTTAGATAGTTATGAATTAACAGCTTATATAGTTGCTTATTTTAGAGAGTATTGCTCCTAAATTAGGTTATTGAATCTGATATTAGATCTGTGAAATGAGTAATGAAAGCAAGAACACATAGCTAGAGTGCTAGAGAAGTCTGTTATTTAGCCGCAGTAGAAACAGGAGCAAAAGTAGAAACAGGAGTTGGGATTGAAAGTCAAAGTAGAACTAGAAGCGAAGTATAAGCAAGAGTAGAAGTTAGAGTAGAAACAATTTACGTAAGATTAAGTAAACACTATAAAGTCTATAAGGAGATTCTATGCATCTAAACTAGATTAGAGAAATAAAGTAGCATATTATTTTAGTATAAATTCTAGAATAGTTGTTAAATAGGCTAATACTAAGTCGAACTTCAATTGCTCATATTGGTATTAGAATTAAAAGATTGCTCTACTGTATACACAGACATACTATATGCACAGACCTACTATATATATAGATTTATCGCATGTACACCCTATCTCAATAAATTACTACTATCTTATTATCAGTAAAATAATATTGAATATAAATTAAAATCAACAACATATGTTATGAGATATACCTGAGAAGACTTAAGATATTACTACTAATATAATATAAAAGTATACAATTACCAAAGATGCTATACTCAAACTAGTAATTTAATGTTAATTGATTACAACTCTATTTGCTATATAGAAGAAATGCATTTAAAGTTATAGTATCACGGTCGATGCTCACGAACGGGTAGTTAGTACGATAACAAGGTAACGGAACGGATACTTAGGCTACGGAGGTCTATCTATATCTACAGGTCTAGCTGTAAGACGAGGACGTAGCTTACCGAAGCCACGTCACGGTCGAGTTGAACCAGATAAAGTTAGAGTCTCGGCTCAACTTTGGCTCCTATCAGATCGTATATTTCCTAGTCGGGTAATCTGTGATCTGAGAGTATGTCCCGTGACATATCTTGTTTATAATATAGATAAAAGAGTTTGTTAAAACTATTCTAAAAACACTTAAACTACTAATACTAGACTTTCTAATAGTTAAGAGCCAGTATGTCTTATAGTTTTAACTAAAAAGAAAGAATATAAATAGTTGGTTTCAATAAGCTAGCAAGCTATATAGCCAAGACAAGCATTTATATCAATATAGCAAGTTACACATATGATCTATATGTGTATCTCTTCATACTACTGTATAATACGACAAGAAGTAATACTACTATAGCTAAGCTGTCTTCTACTATACTATAGTGACCAGCTAATGTGGTAGTTAATATTACTTCTTATCTAGCTGAGAACGTGCGTGAAGAAAGAGTTATAATATATGGAATGCATTGCAAGACAAGTGTACTTGTATTAATATAGAGTATGCTATACGCATATGCACTAGGTATAAGAGTATAGTGTAGCTTTATAGCTTTAGCATATAAATCTCTGCTATGCCTCCAGGTCTCACTTCTATTTCTATAAGGAATAGTTCTACTTTTAATAGGGCAGTCGACATCAACGTTGTAGATATCTTTCTATATATACTATATATACTATCCCTAACCTCTCTCTTCTCCGTTTATGTTATCTATTATTTGTGACATGAATGTGTTTTAGAACACAAAGTATGCTGGAATAGTCCTAAGGCTAGTATTTCTCTTAAATATAATACAGTAAGTATAAGAATTTTCAAGTCCCATCAAAGTCCGGTGCTTAGCAAGCCTACAGGGCTTTGTAGGGTATTGTTCAATCTTTACCTTATGCTCAACCGCAGTCACTTCTACGACTATTTGCAATATTATATCTATAAGTAGAAGGAAGAGCGTAGAGATATAAATTGTATATTAGACGAAAGATACAGCTGAAGATGTTTATGAAGCTTGCATGTTATGTATTTAAATCGCCCCGCATGTAGTGCTACCGGATCAGACAGGACCTCAGGCTGAACAACAATGCGGTTCAATGGTTACCAGGCAGGCTTCCGGAGCTGAGCACTGTAGTAATCTTATGTTAAACACCAAGCGACAGCGACATCGGCACTCGCTTGTTAATCGCGCAGTAGTGGCATATCATTTACCCACGTCGATTAAGCTTCACGATTGCCTAATATGGTCGAAAGCAAGGTCTCCAATGAATTGTTTTGACATGGTTGTTTCTTACATCTTTGTGCTGAAGCCCCTTTAGTAAGATATCGCTGGCAAGAAGTTTCGGACCGAGGAGTGCCAAAGATCGTGTTAATGAATATTGACGTGTGAAGTGAAACTCTGATACTCTGCACTTTTCGAAGCGACAAACGACAACGCTTGCAAGCTTGTATCAGAGATCCATCTTCCCGCCCTTATATTCCTGCGTTAAGGTCATTCTAGTACCCTGTCTGGTGCAGTCCACTAACACTGAAATCGTATGATCGCTGAATTATCTCTATATATCATCTAAAACGAGACAGGATCTTCTCACGATGTACAGGCAGCTCATTGTTCGAGATCCCGCGAGCTATGAAGAGGCGAAGAATTTCCTCGCAGTACTCTATTCTCTAACCATCGAAGAGGAAGCGGAAGAGGAAGACGAAGAGGAAGTAGAAGATGTGGGGAGAATGCAAGACGAGGAAGACAGGGTCCTCAGCGAGGATATCTTGAACGCGGCTGCTGGTTACAGATTCTGGTAAGCTGCGATCATCATAAACCTTCAATGCGGGATAGCTGAAGTTTGTCAAAGCTCCTTTCTAGTGGAGATGAAGACGAGAATATGTGATGGTACTCAATCGCTGATCGCTTGTGCGACGACGGACTTACTTCTTAAACACAACCCATACCCATATCCGTTGGTGTGGACGCAAGGTACACAGTTGCTATCGACACCCGTTCATAAGGCACATTCTTCGAGAAGGAGTGAGGAACTGGCGCCAAGGTTGACACAAATTCCTTCTAAAGCTCCTAGACAGCTCAAAGTGGACTGTCAGAAGGTTCTCGTACTACTAGACGAGCTTTCCACTAGATTCAGAAGACTCAATATTTGTATTGCTGCCTTATCCTTAAAGCTGGACCTGGATGCCTATCTGCTTCCTGCCTTAGCAACAGCTAATAGCGCTTGGTGTAGTACTACTACCACGCTGAACAAACTCATCGAGCGGTTCCGAAAAATGAGTGCTAGATACTTGGAACATCGAGAAACTCTGAGAGTATTCAAAGATGAGATTCACCTCTATCAACACAGGGCCGCAAGCATGTACTACGCCCTCAAGATTTGGTTTGCCAAGTACAAACTTCTGCATCCTAACCATGCTTACTATCTTCCGAATACGGCCGGACGGCGGCAGACTAGAAAAACTGATTGATTTTCGACGGAAACTGGCGAAGTCCAACAAGACTTTTGCGAATGGCGTAGTACTACAAAATTACAAATGCATTTGACTAGAGCAGAGGCTTTGCTTGTGTCCCATCGCAAGTAGCAATGCCCTGGCATATTTTATGAGGATCACGGCAAAGAAGATCCTGTGCTATGAGAGGTCTATGAACGAAAGTCACTATGTTACGCAAAGGTGCGGCCGGTGCAACGATGCTTGGGATATGTCTAAGCTGGCTTTGCTCGAGGGTCGTCCCAATTTTCGAAGAAGCGGATCCTAGCTGTGATGATTTTTCCATGTTCAATGAAAGCTCTGAAACAACAATATCGAGGTATTGCCATACTCCACACCCTACATAATTTTGTAATGTAGCTGGGACTGATCATTTCCATTTCGTTATATCTTCGTACTGCCACATCTTGTTGATGTTGTTCCACAAGTCTGCCAAGTCCCAGCCTTATATCCATATGTGATTAGTCCTTGAAAGCTTTGTGGCTCTGCCTCACTGTATTTGTCCACTGTTCCGATTTTCCACACCTTATGCTTCTATAGTCGGATGTCGAGAATCACAGAAGGGCAATACAATTCGACTCATTACAATTAGAGAGTCATAGAAAAACATATCGGACGACGACGTGCATGACCTTGCAGGCAATTTTGGCGCCACGACACTGGCAAGATCGGCGTCTGATTTGTCTTATGCTCTAGGCGTGTATTCTTGGAGGAATATAGTAGGTCGGCCAATGCGGGATTCGCCAATCATCTTTCCGTCTTTGTTTGTTCAGACCTATCATTACCTTCGACTTGGTCATGCTATCCATATGCTGCTGAAAGCTTTGTGTCTAGAAAATCATTCTTTGGTCAAGTCCTGAGATGGTCTACGCCAGGATAGGTTTGCAGCTAGACAAGTCTTGCTGGCCACTCACTGGCTGTATGTCCTCGTCTTTTTCAAGCTCTAGCCGCAGTAGCGCTTGGTGTTCTTGAGATTTCTCGTTGCTCATAAGGTTTTATCAAAACTGTTTTCTCATTCCAAACTATACCAGAGGACATTTAGTTGTCCTAACATACTTTACACCCACATTTCCACAACATTTACGCTGACAGGCTTACATGAGGCCACCACTTCCAGATGAGTTCAGAGAAGTGCTCAGAGAGCCATCCACATGATTTTCTCAGAGACAGCGTGAGATCCCACATGCGCAGAGTATCTTAGTTAGGTTGCCTTGTCCAATTGCGGATGTAGTAATTTCCTACTATTTCCCACATTTTTGTTGTTCTTGCACTAAGCCTGCTTCTCCCTGTGTATGCTACTCCGAGTGCACGGCTTTTCATCGATGCTTTGGTCCATATCAGGCAGAGCGCATGCACTGTCCAGAAAAGGGCAGTGCGCCTTGCTGGAGAAGCTTGCTGACCTTGTTCCGCTCTTCCAGTCAACCAACCTTTGAGCCGCTCTTCTGTATATTGCAGGGTTTGCGCGATATGTTTCGCTAGGAGTTTGCAGAAGGCGAATGCTATTCCAGCCAGCGAATGGTTGTCGAAGAGGACGTCTACTTCCATCCCGCCATGCTAAGGCGGTCCCCCAGCATGGACGTAGATAGTCACAGTAAATAGCCACGAGCGGTGATTCCTTACCTTGTAGGCGTTTGTGATTTAGCTATCAGGAAAAGGACACATACCGCTCGATTCAGCAGAGGCCAAGGTCAATAAATCCGTGTGACAAGTTCGCGAAACAAAGCCTAATTCTTTCTAAGTCCTGGAAGAACGTAAGCATTACGCACAAACGGCACCCGTAGAGTCACTAAACTCGGCTTGTATACTCTGTCCTGAATAACATCTTAAACATCTGCCAGGGCTTCAAGTCTAGCCATCAGTATGTTG
>Ga0160429_1001536_pt1 | contig 12754 bp, 10 predicted proteins | sample SolpanmetagenomR_FD_108199 | JGI IMG/M metagenome (GOLD analysis project Ga0160429, IMG submission 108199) | Solar panel surface microbial communities from Lawrence Berkeley National Laboratory, California, USA - R | ecosystem: Engineered > Built environment > Solar panel > Unclassified ... | reverse complement strand
CATTCCGAACAGAGTCGTTAAGCCCCGGTGCGCCTATGGTACTGCCTTCACCGGTGGGAGAGTCGGTCGCCGCCAAATTTCTACCAGTTTGCTCCCCTCGCCTCGCTTTATCCAGCGCGGGCGGGGGGAGCAAATTGCGTTTAAGGTAGTAGAGGTTTGTGGAAGCTATCCTTAATAATTAAGAATTTCGGTCTCAACTGGATGCTTAACCTTAGTACCCTAGCATTCTTTACTGATGCGAAAAGCTGTGAGCTAGTTTATATCATCGCTGGTGAATAAAACAGGTAGATTTGTAGTTAGGGCTTATAGCGGTTTCGTGAACCAATTATCCTTTTGCAACTAATAAATTGCTTGTTATCAACACGTAAGCTGGTCAAAAAAAGTATGCTGGTCACGAAATCGCTATAATACACTTTTGTGACAGAGCTTTAAACAAAATGCAATTATTACATCCAGAATTTTTGTGGGCGTTATTAGCAATAAGTATTCCTGTTGCAATTCACTTATTGCAGTTGAGAGTACCGCAACGGGTCCTATTCACGAATATAGGTTTTATTCGTGAGGTAGAGTTGACCACCATGCGTCGTCGACGCCTACAGGAATTACTAGTATTGTTATTGCGGGTGTTAGCCTTAATATCTTTAGTATTAGTATTCGCCCAACCATTTATACCTGCACAACAAGTATCTGGGCAAGGGGAGCAGGTTAATATAATGGTGGATACGTCACCTAGCATGCAAGCAACGGGTGAAACACAGGTCTCATTGTTACAGCAAGCTGTAGCCCAAGCGCAGGTACTAGGTAGAAGTTATGCCCCGTCTACTCATTTTCAGCTAGTAGGACAACAAAGAGAAGATTTAACTCAAAGTGCTTACTTAGGTAAGTTAGTTGAGCTTCCTTTTGTGGGACGTAAGAGTGATTGGGCTGGTTCTAATACTCAGCAACAGTTACAAAAACCTAGTGGAAATTCGCTCTTTATAATTTCAGATTTTCAGCGTACTTCAAGTAGCGAAAGGTTACTTCGAACTATTAGACAAGACGCGGAGGTGGTATTAGCACCACAGATAGGTAAGCCCGTTGCAAATATTTATGCAGACAGCGTATGGCTGGATGACGCCTTCGTGCGTACACAGACAAATCTGGGATTGCACATACGCTTGCGTAACGGCGGTTCATTACCCCTCGCAAACTGCCCAGTGAAGGTGCGTTTAGGAGCACAGCAAGTAGCTGCGTTTAGCGTAACCTTAGAAAGGAGCCAGGCGATTACTGCTACGGTGCAGGTGCAGCTACCAAATAGCCAATTAGCGCTTGGAGAAGTAGTCACTGGAGATAGTCCGGTTACTTTCGATAACACGTATTACTTTGCCTTACAGCCAACTGCCTCTATTCGTGTGCTGGAGATTGGTGCTGAGCCGATGGCCCAAAAGGTATATGGTGCAGAACCATTATTCTTATACTCTTTCTCTTTGCCAAAGCAGGTTAATTACGGTAATTTACGACGAGCCAACTTAATATTAGTAAACGGAACTGCGGCTATACACGCTGGATTGCGCGAGGTATTAACTGAGGTAGTTCACCGGGGAGGAAGTGTGGTAGTGGCACCACCTAGTAACCTCACCGAACGAACGGCAACTTTGCAGTTGCTGAGAGCGCTAGGGGTGAGTGGGGGGCAATGGGAAAACCCTGCTAATGGCGCACTAGCTTTGCAGGAAGTAGCAATGCCTGATGCGCATAACCTATTCTTTCGGGATGTGTTTGGGGCACAACCGCGGCAAGTGGCACTGCCACAAGTGGCGCCGGTATTGCGATTGGGCCAGGGGGGGGCAGCTATTCTACGGTTGCGGGATGGCGATAGCTTCTTAGCTGAATTTAAGAACGCGAGCGCTGGTCGCACCTATGTTTTCACTGCCCCCTTTGCCGAAGCTTACGGGGATTTTACGACGCAAGGGCTTTTTGTACCGGTGCTGTACCGGCTAGCTATGTTGAGTTATCATGGAAATCAACGGCCGGCTTATCGGATGAATGAGGCTGCCGTGACACTGGATGTGCAACCCCAAGCTGCTAACGAATCCGCTTTTAGACTGGTACGTGATAGTATTACCCTGATACCAATACAGAGATTGCGTGCAGGAAGCTTGCAGCTGGAAGTGCCCGCGCAAATGACCCAGCCTGGCTTTTATGAGCTAAGACGACGGGGACAGCGCATAACAACATTAGCATTCAACGCGGATAAAAAGGAGTCAGAGCTAAAGGTGTATTCGGCAGCAGAACTTCGTGAGCTAATTGGTCCCAACCGGCCAAATGTTCACATTTTGGATGGCAAGGCTGGCTCAGTAGCACTAACGCGCTATCGAGCCGAGCAAACCGGAGAGCCATTGTGGCGCTATTGTCTATTTGTGGTGCTTGGTTGCTTGCTGGCAGAGGGGTTACTACTCCGATTTGGGCGGTCGAAGGTAGCTATTCGGCTTCCTGTAGCAGCTTAGTTCTACCTGAAGGCGCCGGATAGTGGTCGTATCTTGCCAGCTAGTTACACAGTACGGTATGGCTCCTTTACGCGAATTGCCTGCGGGCTTAGAAAATAACCCGGGCTCGGGACAGGTAACCCAGCTAGCCTTGCGCTTTGGAGTGGGGGCCGGAATAGCCTGCGCCGTATGGCTTTTGTTCTTACAGTTTACTGGCAACAATCCCTTCGGACCAAAGCAGTTACTAGGGCAGTTTTTGGTGCCGCTCGCTGCCGTAGGTAGCCAATGGGTGCTACGCCGGTTGGCTATGCCGAGTCGGCCGGGAGTAGGGCGCTCGTTGGCCGTAGGTGGTTTGACGGTGCTGCTGGCCGCGGCTATTGCCGCCGGTAGTGTGTGGGGGTTGGCGCACGGAGTAGACCGCTCGGTGCTGGACCACAACCGGGCCGAGATGGTGGAAATAGTGCGTGTACAGCAGGAGATACGGCCGAAGGAGAAGCGTAATAAACAGTTTGAAGCGCTGGAACTGCGACAGGCAGCCGCTATCTCAGTGCAGAGCTTGGTTATGGGTACTTTTACGCGGGTGGTGCTGCTAGGAATGCTGGTTGCGCTGCCTGCCGGGTTGTTTTTACGCAAGTAATTGCCACACTTTCATCACTTAGTGCGCTGCTTATGCAAACGGCTACTTCAACTGCTTCTACCTCTTCAGTAGCGGTGCGTTATGGTTTGTTGACAGGTTTGGTGTCCATTATCTTTCTATTCGTGGTTTTTGCCATTGGGCAAGAGTCAAACCAAGCGATAAGCTGGGCGAATAGTATTATCCCGATAGGAGGGATATGCTTAGCTCACAAGGCATTTAAGCAGTCTAATGCTGGTTTTATGTCTTATGGTCAGTGCTTGGGTATCGGGGTGTTATTGACCTTGGTAAGCGGAATACTAAGTGGCATTTTTAATTATGTATATCGGACGTTCGTTGACCCAGACTTGACTAGCCGCACGGTGGAAGCAATGCGCACGAAGATGGAAGCCGGTGGCAACATGAGCGACGCCCAGATAGACCAAGCCGTAAGTTTGGCAGGTAAGTTTTCAACCGGCCCGATTGCCTTCGTTATCGTTATCGTGAGCTCAGTTATGATGGGGCTGCTTCTGTCGCTGGTCATTGCCGCGATCACTAAAAATCCGAAACCTGAATTTGAATAAGCTAGTTGCTTTTCCGGTGGAGCTATCCATCGTAATACCCTTGCTGAATGAGGCGGAGTCGCTACCGGAGCTAACGCGTTGGATAGCGAAGGTGCTCACGGCGCGGGGCCTCTCGTACGAGGTTATTCTAATTGATGATGGCTCGACGGATGATTCGTGGGCGGTGATTGAGGCGCTGGCTAGCCAGGATATGGCGCTGCGCGGCATTCGGTTCAACCGCAACTATGGCAAGTCGGCGGCGCTCAACGTAGGGTTTGAGGCGGCGCGGGGCCGGGTGGTATGCACCATGGATGCCGACTTGCAAGACTCGCCTGAGGAGCTGCCCGAGCTATACCGCATGATAACGGAGGAACACTACGACCTCGTGAGCGGCTGGAAGCAGAAGCGCTACGACCCGCTGTCCAAGACCATTCCGACCAAGCTATTCAACGGCGCCACGCGGGCTATTTCGGGTATTCAACTGCACGATTTCAACTGCGGACTCAAAGCGTACGACCAGCGCGTGGTGAAGGCCATTGAAGTGTACGGCGAGATGCACCGCTACATCCCGGTTATTGCCAAGTGGAATGGCTTCAAGAAGATAGGCGAGAAGGTGGTGCAGCACCAGGAGCGCAAATATGGGGTGACGAAGTTTGGGCTGGAGCGGTTTGTCTACGGCTTTCTGGACCTGGCTAGCATCACTTTCGTGAGCCGGTTTCGGCGGCGGCCGATGCACTTTTTTGGGACGCTGGGCACGCTTTCCTTTTTCATTGGCATGGTGCTGACACTGTGGCTGACGGGCGAAAAGTGGTGGCTGTCGATGCACAACCTAAAAGCGCGGGGCGTGACTCAGCAGCCACTGTTTTTTATGTCGCTGGTGGCAGTCATTATTGGCGTGCAGCTGTTTCTGGCCGGTTTTCTGGCCGAAATGGTGCAGCTGAACGGGCCGCGGCGCAATGACTACCTGGTGCGGGAGACGTTGCGATGAAAGTCGTCCTTATCGGGCCGGCGTACCCGCTGCGGGGAGGGCTGGCAACGTACAACGAGCGGCTGGCGCGGGCCTTTCAGGCTGCGGGCGATGAGGTGCGCATCGTCACGTTTTTGCTGCAATACCCCGACTTTCTATTTCCTGGCCAAACGCAATTCAGCACGGAGGCTGGCCCGGCTGACTTGTCAATTGAAGTGAGCCTGAACTCTGTGAATCCGCTCTCGTGGCTAGCGGTAGGGCGGCGGCTCCGGCGCGAGCGGCCCGACTTGGTTGTATTCAGGTTTTGGCTGCCCTTGATGGGGCCGGCGCTGGGCACCGTGGCGCGGCTAGTGCGCGGCAATGGGCACACCCGCGTAGTGGCCATCACCGACAACGTAATTCCGCACGAGAAGCGGCCCGGCGATGGCCCGCTAACGCGGTACTTTTTGAGCGCCTGCGACGGCTTCGTGACGATGAGCCGCAGTGTGCTAGCCGACTTGCAACGGCTGGGTTTCGGGCAAAAGCCGGCGCTATACCGGCCCCACCCGCTGTACGATAATTTTGGGCCGGCCAAGCCCAAGGCTGTGGCCCTAGCGGCGCTCGGGCTGCCGGCTGCGGTGCCTTACGTGCTGTTTTTTGGCTTTATCCGGGCGTACAAAGGGCTGGATATCCTGCTTGAGGCGCTGGCCGACCCGCGGGTAGCTGCGCTGCCAGTGAAGCTGATTATCGCGGGTGAGTTTTACGAAGATGCCGCGCCGTATGAAGCGCTTATACAAAAGCTAAACCTGGAAAGCCGCTTGGTGCGCGCCACCAACTTCATTCCAAATGAGCGAGTAGCCGACTACTTCAGCGCGGCCGATATGGTCATTCAGCCCTACAAAAATGCTACGCAAAGCGGCGTGTCGCAGGTAGCGTACCACTTCGGCCGGCCTATGCTGGTGACCGACGTAGGCGGCCTAGCCGAACTGATACCCAATGGGATAGTAGGCTACGTGGTGCCGCCTACTGCTACGGCCATCGCCGACGCGCTAATTGATTTCTATGCGCACAACCGCGAAGAGGTTTTGGCAGCTGGGGTGCGGCAAGAACGCACCAAGTTTTCGTGGGAAGTAATGCTGGCTGCCCTCAAAGAAGTAGCGCAAGTGCATGACTAGCTGAAACTGCCGGAAGCCGAAGGCGATTTGCAGCCGGCCGAAGGTGGTTTTGGCAAGGCCAAACCAGTTCGAGGAATTGCCGACTGGTGTTTTGCCACTGCCGAATGCTGTTTTAGCTTAGCCAAATCGAGTAGTACACTGGTCGAATGCTGTTTTGCCACTGCCGGATGCTGTTTTGCTAAGGCTGAATGACGTTTTGTCGCACCTGAATGCGGTTTTGCTCTTGCGGAATACGTTTTAGCCACTGCGGAATGCGTTTTAAGTCGGCCTAAGAGAGTGGAGCGATTGCGGGGTTAGGAGCCGGGTCTATCCAGGCTTTGAAGATTGCTCAGACTGCTTAAGCAACTTTACTGGTAGCTAGCGGCACGCTCTCCATTACTGCCTGAAATACTTTATCGGCTGGCAAGTCCTCCATGCAGCTGGTGCCCAGGCGGCAGGTACCCCGGTAGAAGCATACGCACTGCTTGTTAGGGCCTACGAGTTGGCCGCGGCCGTAGAGGTCAAATTCGTAGGGGTTGAAGATGTTGTTCATCAAGATGGTCGGCTTGCGCAGGGCAATGCTGATGTGCATGCCCATCGTCACCTGCGTCACGATGCCCGCCATCTGGTGCATGAGGTTGATGAACTGCGGCAGCGGAAAAGTGCCTAGGTAAGCCGCGCCGGTCGCGGCTTGCAGCTCAAGGTTGCGGGGCGCTTCGGCCTCGCCGCCGAGCAGCACGGGTGCGTACCCGGCCGCTTGCAGCTCGGTGATGAGCTGAATCCACTTTTCGGTGCTCCAGAGGCGGGTGGTCCAGCGGTCGCCGCAGCCCGTGTTGAGGCCGATGCGCGGGCCCGCCGCAGCGGGCGGCAGGGCGCTCCAGTCGTAGCCTTTGTCGTCGTGGGTGTCAAATACGTACTCTTCGCCCCGAAAATCGAAACCGCACAGCTCAAAGATTTCCTGCACGTAGGGCTTGGTATTGCCCAGGCTAAGCTGGTCGAATACGCCGGTGAGGTACTTGTGGTCGGCTAGCGCGTTGATGGGCCACGGCACCCCATCGTAAGGGCGCAGGGTATAGCCAAACTTACTTTCAGCCTGCACATTGAGCAGCAGCGCGCAGGCTTCCTTTTCCTTATCGAGGTTGATGGCAATGTCGAACTGCCGGGCTTGCAGCTGCAACGCGCTTGCGTAGTCAAACTTCAAAATCTCCTCTACCTCACGCTGCGGCAAGATGGCGGGCGTGAGCGTGAGCCAGGTAATGTAGCAGCCCGGATACTCCTGCCGCAGCCGCCGCAGCAGCGGCGTCGTGCGGATAACATCGCCAATGGCCCCGAGCTTAATCAGCAGAATACGCTTGGTAGCCGGCTCATACACCGGGCAGTCGCCACACATATAGCCGTGCTCTTTATTGGGGCGGCAAGGCAAGTCGCCGCGAAAAAAACGGCAATCGGGGTGAACAGGAATGTCGTGGAGAAGCTGAGACACGGGCAAGTAAAAAGCAGGCGGAATATAAAAGTAGTGCGTAGGCCACCTGGCTACCGGCCCACGTAGTTAGCCGGCGTAAGGCCGCGCAATTCGCTTTTCACGCTTTCGGGTACTGCTAGCTCCTCCACGAAGGCGGCAATGGTAGCGGCCGAAATAGCCTCGCCGGTGCGCGTTAGCTGCTTAAGAGCGTTGTAGGGGTCGGGATAGTTTTCGCGCCGCAAGATGGTCTGGATAGCCTCGGCCAGCACGGCCCAGTTGGCGTCGAGGTCGCGCTGGAGAGCGCTCTCATCCAAAGCTAGCTTGCCCAGGCCGCGCCCAATGGCATTGAGCGCAATGAGAATATGGCCCAGCGGCACCCCCAGGTTGCGCAGCACGGTAGAATCGGTGAGATCGCGTTGGAGGCGCGAGATGGGCAGCTTGGCCGCAAAGTGTTCGAGCAGCGCATTCGCCACGCCCAGGTTGCCTTCCGCATTCTCAAAATCAATGGGGTTAATCTTGTGCGGCATGGCCGAGGAGCCGACTTCGCCCGCCTTTAGCGTCTGCTTGAAGTACCCGATGGAAATGTACTGCCACACGTCGCGGCACAAGTCTAGTAGAATAGTATTCAGGCGCTTAAGGCCATCGCAGAAAGCCGCCAGGTTATCGTAAGGCTCAATTTGGGTAGTCGGAAACGTGCGGTGCAGGCCCAGCGTACGGTTCACAAACTGCTCGGCGAAAGCGTGCCAGTCGGTACCGGGATACGCCGCGAAGTGCGCGTTAAACCCGCCGGTAGCCCCGCCAAACTTCGCGGCGTACGGTACTTGGTGCAGCAGCGTAAACTGCCCGTCGAGCCGCGCCCCAAACACGGCTAACTCCTTGCCCAGGCGGGTGGGGGAGGCCGGCTGGCCGTGGGTGCGGGCCAGCATGGGCACTGCGGCCCAGCTGGCGGCTAGGCCGGCCAGCTGCTGTTGCAGCGCCGTGAAGCGTGGCAGCAGTACGTCGTGCATCGCTTCCTTCAGGCTCAGCGGAATGGCCGTGTTATTGACATCCTGGGAGGTTAGGCCGAAGTGAATAAACTCCAGGAAATTGCTGAGGTCTAGCTTCGTAAATTCGTCACGCAAGTAATATTCCACGGCTTTTACATCGTGGTTGGTGACGGCCTCGTGCGCCTTGATGGCCTGCGCTTCGGCTTCGCCAAACTGCTCGTAGAGGCCACGCAAGGCTGGAAATACCGCCGTGGGCACGGCCGCCAGCTGGGGTAAGGGCAATTCGCAGAGCGCAATAAAATACTCGACCTCCACCCGCACTCGGTAGCGCATGAGAGCTAGCTCCGAAAAGTAGGGCCCCAGCGGGGCGGTCTGGCGTTGGTAGCGGCCGTCGAGCGGCGAAAGAGCAGTAAGCACGGGAAGAAAGGCTGGTTGGCCCTGCAAAACTAACGGCCGGCTAGCCAGCACCCGGCGCTAGCGCACTCGAAAATAAGAAAGCCGTAGCCAGCAAGCAGCAAGCAAAAAGCAAAAAGTCAAATCTACCTTTGCGGTTATGCGCTTATCCGCTCTTGCTAAAAAACGAATCCTTTATTCGCTTGCCGGCCTGCTGGCCTTGGTGCTGGTGGCGCTCGGCATATTCCTCTGGCAGCGCCAGCAGCTGCTGAACTACGCGCTCGGTGAAATCAAAACGCGCGTCGAGCGCAAGTACCCGGTTACGCTCACGTTGGGACCCGCTCGCTTTACGGGCCTGAGCACCGTCGAAATTGGGGGCCTGAGCCTCGTGCCCACCGCGGCCGCGGGCCCGCAGGCCGCCGGCGATACGCTGCTCACGGCCCGCCGCCTGCTCGCCGGCCTGAGCGTGCGCTCGCTTTTCGCGGGCCGGCCAGTGTTTAGCGAATTGCAAATCGACCAAGCGCACCTTACGGCCCATAAGCGGATGAGTGGGGCCAATAATTTCTCTTTTCTGCTTAAAAAGCGAGGCGCCGTGCCAGTACGCCGCGACACCCTGCGCGGTACCAATTATGGCCTGTTGCTCAACCAGGTGCTCGATGCCGGCTTTGGCAGCGTACCGGGCGAGGCTGATTTTCGGAGGTTTGTGGTGAGCTATTCCAGTCCGCACCACTACGCGCAGCTGACCATGCCGCGCCTTAGTATCGAAGATGGCGAAGTGCGCGGCCAGCTAACGGCCAGCGTCGATTCGGTGGTAAACGAGCTGGGCGTGAGCGGCACCATCGAGCCAGGCGACGATGCGCTAAATCTTAAGCTATTTGGGGTAAATGGCTCGGTGCAAGTGCCGTACGTGGCGCGGCACTACGGCGCGCTAGTATCGTTCGATACCATTCGGGTGCAGCTGGCGGGCAAAGACTTTACGGCCGATGACCAAACCGGCGGCCAGCTGACGGTACGCGGCTCGGTAGCGGCGCGCAATTTTAACTTCTACCATAAGCGCTTGGCTAGCGAAGATATCGTCATTCACCGCGGCCAGCTCGACTTTGTGGCTACCCTGGGCCGGGGTACCGTGTCGCTCGACCCTGGCACGCGGGCCGTGCTCAACCAGCTCATTTTCCACCCCAAAATCGCGGTGCGCCTCAAGCCCAAGCTAGCCGTCAGCCTCAAAATCGATTCGGACCCTACGCCCACCAACGCCTTTTTCAACTCGCTGCCCGAGGGCATGTTCGACGTGGTGGCCGGCACGGCGGGCACCGGCACGCTCAGCTACCATCTCAAAGCGGCGGTAGACCTGGCCCAGGTCGATAGCCTCAAGCTCGGCTCGTCGCTGCAACCCAGCAAGGACTTTAGCATCACGCACTTCGGGGCCGAAGATCTGGGCAAGCTTAACCACGATTTTGCCTTCACGGCTTATAACGACAAGGGCGACTCGCTGCGCACGTTTGCCGTGGGGCCGAGCAACCCCGACTTTACACCCTACGCCGCCATTTCACCCTACCTCAAATCGGTGATTATGACCACCGAAGACCCGCGCTTCTTCACGCACAAGGGCTTTATGGAAAAAGCTTTTGTGAACGCGGCCATCGAGGATATCAAGGAGAAGCGCTTTGCCCGCGGCGGTAGCACGCTGAGCATGCAGCTGGTCAAAAACGTGTTTCTGAACCGCCAAAAAACCGTCGGCCGCAAAGCCGAGGAAATGCTCATCGTTTGGATTATCGAAAATACCCGCCTCGTCAGCAAGGAGCGGATGTTTGAGATTTACCTCAACATTGTGGAGTGGGGGCCCAGCAAGTACAAGTGGCCCAGCGGCAAGCATGGGGTGTACGGCGTGAAGGAAGCGGCACTGTTCTACTACGGCAAGCGCCCCAGCGAGCTCGACCTCGATGAGTGCCTTTACCTGGCTAGCATTATTCCCAAGCCCAAGTACTACCGCCAGTCGTTCAATAGCTACGGCGGGCTGCGGGGCTCAACGCGTTGGTTTTTCAAGCTGATTGCCGACATCATGGCAACCAAGGGCTTGATTACGAGCACCGAGCGCAACAGTGTGAACTACGCCGTGAATCTCAACGGCCCGGCGCGCACGTACATCGTAACGGCCCGCGACACGACCCGCACGGTGCAGCCTGGCGATACGGCGCAGTTTACGCCCCTCAACCTCATCGACCTGCTCAATACCGGGTCGCAACCCGCCACGCCGCCCGCTACTGGTATCGCACCGCCTACCCAAGAAGCTCCCGCGCCGCGCCCCTAGCCCCGGCCAAACTTCCGGGCGCGATTCTAGTTATCAGTAGCTTATTCACTTCTAATACCTTGAAGACCATGAAATTTACCGCTTTTGCCCTCGCTGCGGCTGCTACGCTCAGCCTGGCTTTCACTACCCACCAGCCCGCACCTATGCACCCCACCGAAACGGCCGCTGCGCCCGGCACCGTGTATAATTTTACCGTCAGGACCATCGACGGCAAGGAGGTAAAGCTGAGCAAGTACAAGGGCAAGAAAATTCTCATCGTAAACACGGCTTCCAAATGCGGCTTTACGCCGCAGTATAAGGAGCTGGAAGAGCTGTCGAAGAAGTACGGCAAGAAAGTGACCGTGCTGGGCTTTCCCTCCAATAGCTTCAACCAGGAGCTGGCTTCCAACGAAGAAGTATCTTCTTTTTGCGAGAAAAACTACGGCGTGACGTTCCCGCTTTTCTCGACGGTAGCGGTGAAGGGCGACGATGCTACGCCGCTCTATAAGTTCTTGGCCGACAAGGATAAAAATGGCGCCGTGAGCGACGCGCCCAGCTGGAATTTCTGCAAATACCTGGTCGATGAGAAAGGCCACGTTGTGAAATTCTACCCTTCCAAGGTAAATCCGCTGAGTGAAGAGCTCGTGGCTGACATCACGAAATAAGCTGCCAGTTAGCACGTCCGTCAGGCGGAACTTATCGAAACCGCTGGGCTAGCTGCGTAAAGGTTAATCGCCAAACGTAGGCCGCCAAGAGGCTTCGACCAGCTCTGCCTGACGGACGCTTTGTTAGCTGCTCATTGCTCATTGTCACCTGCTAATTGACCACCGATGTCACCCTGGATTTCTGCTTTTCGACCTCGCACCTTGCCGCTGGCGCTGGCTAGCATTCTTACGGGTGGCTTTTTAGCCAAAGCCAGCGGGCATTTCAACGGCCCCGTGGTGGCCCTGGCAGCCTTCACCACCATCCTGCTCCAGATACTCAGCAACCTCGCCAACGACTACGGCGACTCGCAAAATGGTGCCGACAGCGTGCACCGCCAGGGCCCGCTCCGCGCCGTGCAAAGCGGAGCCATCACGCCTGCCGAAATGAAGCGCGCCATGTGGGGCTTTGGCGCCGCCGCGCTCGTGAGCGGCATTGGGCTGCTGCTACTAGCCCTGGGCATAGCCGGAGCGTGGGTGCTGCTAGCATTCTTCGCGTTAGGGTTGAGTGCTATCTGGGCGGCAGTTAACTACACGGCCGGCGCACGGCCCTACGGCTACGCCGGGTTGGGCGATGTGTCGGTCTTTCTGTTTTTTGGCATAGTTGGCGTGTGCGGCACCTATTTTTTGCAGGCTTACTCACAAGAGCATGCGCTAGCGAGCTCGCTGCCGCTGGCTGTGCTATTGCCAGCTGCTAGCCTCGGCTGTTTCTCAGCAGCCGTATTGAACGTCAATAATATTCGTGATATAAATTCGGATGAGCTAGCTGGCAAAATCACGGTGCCCGTGCGGCTGGGGCCGCGCCACGCTCGCCGCTACCACTGGCTGCTGCTGGTGCTGGGCGTGGGTTGCGCGGTGCTGTACGTGGCGCTTACCTACCACTCGTCCTGGCAGTGGCTGTTTGCCCTCAGCCTGCCGCTGTTTGCCTTCAATGGCTACCAGGTGTGGGCGCGGCAAGAGTCAATGCAGCTCGACCCACTACTCAAGCAAATGGCTTTAAGTACCCTGGTATTCACGGTGCTGTTTGGAGTAGGGCAGATCATTTAACAATTACCAGTTATCAATTATACTCGTCACGAAGTATGTTGCGAGTTGAGAACGTGAAATTTACGGGTGAGTAAGGACGCGAGGTGGTGCCCAAACTCCGGGAGCCGGGTGAAGAAGTCGAGCACGGCGGTGCGAAACTG
>Ga0160429_1001535_pt1 | contig 12754 bp, 14 predicted proteins | sample SolpanmetagenomR_FD_108199 | JGI IMG/M metagenome (GOLD analysis project Ga0160429, IMG submission 108199) | Solar panel surface microbial communities from Lawrence Berkeley National Laboratory, California, USA - R | ecosystem: Engineered > Built environment > Solar panel > Unclassified ... | reverse complement strand
GGCTTGCCGTGACGTGCAGATCGCAGGCCCCGTACCAAGCGGCCAGGGTCTCCTCGTCGGCGATCAGACCCGGCGCGAACAGCGCCGGGACGCCGAGCCGGGCCGGATCGTCGAGGCGACCGATCGCCACCACGGCGACGCCCGACCGCGCCACGGCCTGGAGCGCGGCCCGCAGGTCCGGAAAGCCTTTGTCGGGGCCGTCGACGATCACGGCCGAGACCAGGATCAGCACGGCGTCGTCCGGCAGACCGAGCCGGCGGCGCAGGGCTGCACGGTCACCCGGCCGGAACACGCCGGTCGGGAAGGCCAGCTGGATCCGCTCCGCCGCGGCGCCGGTTGGCGCGAGGTCCCGGGCGCGTGCAAGGGTCCAGTCGGAATTGGCGAGCAGCCACGGGCCCTCTGGACCCGCCAGGGCCGCGCGCTTGCGGACATGCATGTCGGCGATCCGGCCCGGAGCCAGCTCCGGATATTCGTCCGGGCCGGGGCAGGCGGCATCGCAGCCGATCTTCGCGCGGCCGCAGTCACGGGGATGGCAGCACCGGCCCGTGAGCGGGAACAGGTCGTGCAGGACGAGGGCGACCGGCCCCCGGCGGGCGAGGCGGCCGACGACGTCGAGGCTTCGGGTCGCGCCGTGGAGGTTTCCGGCGAGAACGAGGTCGGGTGCGGCCGACGCGATCGCCGCCTCGGCCCGGGGGAAGCTGTCGGTCCACTCGGCCGCCTCGGGACGCGTGCTCAGGGCGATGTCGGTGACGCGATGGCCCGCGAGTGCCAGCGCCTCCGCGAGCCGGCGCTGCGCGACGCCGGCGCCCCCCTGCGTGCCGAGGCCGGTGAGCGAGACGATCGACAGGCCCGCCGGCTGCGGCCTCGGCGTCGCGGTCAGCCTCTGGAGCAGCACCGGCCGGCCGATGCGCACACGGTGATCCTCGGGGAGCGCCGACCAAGCCGCCGCATCCGGCATTCCGTCGGGACCGGTGCGCGTCCCCGCGTCGAGTGCCGCCCGGCTCCAGAGGATCTCGCCGCCCGTGAACGGCGTGCCGACCGACGCTTCCGCCGCTGCCGGAGCATCCAGGGCACGGACCGCGTCGTCGAACAGGACCCGCAGCCCGGCGACGGCGGAGGCGCCGGTCAGGGCCGCCTCCAGCGCCAGGGCGGTCAGCGCCCCCGGGGCGAGGAGGTCGCCCGCGCGGAGCCAGAGCAGGTGGTCGATGCCCGGGTCGGTGAGCAGCTCCGCGAATGCCGCGCCGCCGGTTCGGCGAGCCAGGACATCGTGCCGGGCTTCCGGGTAGCCCTGACGCAGGACCGAGGCGACGGTCCCGGAGAGGTCGGCACCATCATCGGCCGCGGTGACGACGCGGATCCGCGGCCAGGGCTGCCCGTCGGGGAGCGAGGCGGGACGGGGGAGGCCGGTGGCCGCTCCGAACGGCCAAGCATCGATGCCGTGGGCGGGCATCGGCGGGGCGGTGGCTTCGGTCACGGCGATATCGGCGGCGTATGGGGCATCGTGCTGGCGTCGAGCCTGGACGCGAATGTTGAAGATTGCCTCTCGGTGGCGCCACCCTCCCGGGCTGACACCTCGGCCTCAAGCTTCTGCCGCCGTCCTGGCGTGCAGGGCGAAGGAACCCAGCGGCGCCGCGTTCTCTGGCGTCGCCCCGCCCCGGGGCACCGCGCGATGACGCGATGGAGCGTCGCACGGCGCGGTCCACGGGGGAGGGTCGCCCTCGAGACGGTCGTTCCTTTCACCCTTGCGAGGGCCGGCCGGACCGAGGCGCCCGGCGGCAGGCTGCCGGCGACCGCGCCCGAAACGTGCTTCGACCTGTCTCGCCCGATCAGACGTGCACGCGGATGCGCGCCGGACCCGCTTCCATTCGCCCGATCCGGGCGGCCGACAGGTAGCCGGACGCGCGGATGCGCTGCAGGATCGCGTCCGCCCGGTCCGCCGCGCAGGTGACGAGCAGGCCGCCGGAGGTCTGCGGATCGGTGAGGAGGTGGCGGCGCCAGTCGGAAAAGCCGTCGGGCAGATCGACGTCGCCGCCAAAGGCCGCCCAATTGCGGTGCGAGGCCCCCGTGACGAAGCCTTCCTGGACCAGTGCCTCCGCCCGGGGCAGCAGCGGCAGCGCGTCGGCGTCAAGGGCGAGCGTCAGCCCGGCGCCACGGGCGAGTTCGAGGCCGTGGCCGAGGATGCCGAAGCCGGTCACGTCGGTCAGGGCGTGCACGGCGGGCTCGCCGGCGAGTTCCGGGCCGATCCGGTTGAGCAGGGTGGTGGTGGCGATGAAGTCGCCGTAGCCGGACGGGTCGAGGGCTGCGCGCTTGATCGCCGCCGAGTAGACGCCGACCCCCAGCGCCTTCGTCAGGATCACGGCGTCTCCCGCCAGGGCGTCGGCGTTGCGCCGCACCGCCTCCCGGCGGCAGGTGCCGATCACCGCGAGCCCGTAGATCGGTTCCGGCGCGTCGATCGAGTGGCCGCCGGCCACTGGAATCCCCGCTTCGGCGCACTTCTCCGCGCCGCCCCGCAAAATCTGCGCGACCATCTCGGGGGCGATCTTGCCGACCGGCATGCCGAGGATCGCCAGCGCCAGGAGCGGCCGGCCGCCCATGGCGTAGACGTCCGAGATGGCGTTCGTCGCCGCGATCCGGCCGAAATCGACGGGATCGTCCACCATCGGCGTGAAGAAATCCGTGGTGGCGATCACGCAGGTCCCGTCGTCGAGCTCCCAGACCGCGGCGTCGTCGGAGGTCTCGTTGCCGACGAGCAGCCGCTCGAACGGACCGGCGACCGGCTGTGCGGCGAGGAGCTGGCGCAGCGTCGCCGGGTCGAGCTTGCAGCCGCATCCTCCGCCGTGGGCGAGGCTGGTCAGGCGGGGGATCTCGGTCATCGCGGGGCTCCAATCCGTCTGCCGCGGACCGTCGCCCGCACCGATCCTCAGTAGCGCGTCGTCACGGCGTTGAGCCAGTCCGGCGAGGCCGAGACGAAGGCAGCCTCCGCGCGCTTGTCCAGCCCCGTCAGGACCAGAACGCCGAGCACGACCATCAACGCGCCGAGGCCGGCCTTCACGCTCCGGCCCACCGTCGCCAGATGTCCGCGCCAGCGGAGCAGGGCCTCGCGGGAGGCGAAGCCGAGCAGCACCAGCGGCAGGGCTGCCCCGATCCCGAAGGCGAGCATCGTGACCGCCACGCTCCCGAGGTTCTCGCCCCGCGCCGCCATCAGCGAGGCGGCCCCGAGGGTCGGGCCCACGCAGGGGCTCCACGCCGCTCCCAGCAGCACGCCCACGAGGAACTGGCCCGGCAGACCGGCCGAACCGAAGCCGCCGAAGCGCTCCTCGGCCCAGGAGCCCACCGGTCCGGCGGCGGTCGCAACCCGGGCCTGGAGCCGCGGCAGCATCAGAACGAAACCGAGGATCATCAGAAGGACCGCACCGGCGCGCCGGAACACGTCGCCGTCGAGCCCTATCGCGAAACCGATCGTCGCCACGAACAGGCCGATCGCCGTGAACGAGAGGGCGAGGCCGGCTGCCAGCGCCACGGGGCCGAGCCGATGCTCCGAGGCCGCCGTCCCGAGGACGATCGGCACCAGCGGAAGCACGCAGGGCGAGAGCACCGACAGGAGCCCGGCCAGGAACGCGAAGCCCACATTCCCCAGCATGGATCCATCCCCGTCGTTCGGCCCGCGCCGGAGGCTTCGCGCCTGCGGCGCGGGCCGTCAACGCGTGCGCCGATCACAGCGGCGCGGGAACCCGCGCGCGCACGGAGCGCTTCGGCGCCTGTACGCCGGATCGGCGGGCCTCGGCGGAGCCGGCAGGTGACCATCTACTTCACGGGCGACACGCATTTCGGTGACCAGCGGGCGCTGCGCTTCGACCACCGTCCCTATCCGGACCTCGCCGCCCACGATGCCGGCCTGATCGCGGCCTGGAACGCCGCGGTGGCGCCGGACGACACCGTCTGGCACCTCGGCGACTTCGCCCTCGGCCCGGGCGGTGCGCGGATCCGCGAGATCCTCGACGTCCTCAACGGCGAGAAGCACCTGATCGTCGGTAACAACGACGGGCCGGAGACCCTCGCGGCGCCCGGATGGGCCTCCGTCCGCCACTACGCGGAATTTCCGGTCGAGGGACGGATGGTCGTGCTCTGCCACTACGCGTTCCGCACGTGGAACGGGATGAGCCGGGGCGCCCTCAACCTGCACGGCCACAGCCACGGCAAGCTCACGCCGATGCCGAAACAGTACGATGTCGGCGTCGATCCGATGGGGCCGGCGCCCGTTCCGCTCTCCGCAATTCTCGCTTCACGCCGGCGCCGGAAGAGCTGATCCGGACCGGAACCTTCACGTCAGCTTCACCGTTTCAGCGGACAGAGACGGGGTGGACAAGAGCCAGCCCGAGCAACCCGGCAGTCCCAACCCGGACCTGCCTCCACAACGTGTTCAGTGAGTAATCCCGTGAGTGCCAGTTCGGCCACTCCCAGCCGCCTCGCTGCCGGCTTCGCCGGCATCCTGACCGGCCTCTTCGTGACCACGTCGGCGCTGGCCCTGCCGTCCTGCCTGGAGGCTCAACGCAAGATCGACGAGGCCAATGCGCTCCGGTTCCAGGCGCGCGAGGAGGCCCGACTGGGCAACCACGACCGTGTCTGCGACACGCTCGACGAGGTGGGCGACCGCTACGACGATGCCCGCGACGCCTTCGAGCGATGCGGGGAGGGCGTGGTCGCGATCGACCTCCGCAGCGAGCTGCGCGGCCTGCGGATCGCCAAGAAAATCAACCGCTGCGACTGACCGGGTGCGCCACCGCACCTCGGGCAGCCCTGCCCGATCTCATCATCCCGACATGCGCGACTCACGTCGCCGATAAGGTTCTGCGCCGATGATTCCTGCCACGCTTTCCAATGAGCTCCCGTCCGCAACCGCCGGACACACCGGTCCGTCCTTCGCGGCGGCCCTGTGCGGCTTCGTCAGCACCACCGTCGCCACGACGATGCTGCTCGTGCTCCTCGGCGCGCTCTGATCGGGACACCGTGATCACGGTGCGACCGACCAGAACCGCTGGCGGTTGAACAGCATGTCCTGCGTGCCGACCCGCGGGGCCGGCTCCGCCCGCCGGCTGCAATCGGGCTCGGCGGGTTTCGTCACGGCCGCGAGGGTCGTGGGCGCCGATGTCGGTTTGAAGCCCAACCGCGCCTGAATCTCAGGGTGGCGCGCTGCCGTGATGGTCAGCACGCAGGCGATCAGGCCGCCGGCAACGGTTCCGAGAAAGAAGTTCAGCATCGGTGGCCCGGTCCGGGGCCGTGTCCTTGAGGCCCGAAGTTGTCGTCGTCGTCCAACCCGGCGGGATCATGGCGGATCTGACGCTCACGCGGTTTTAACTCCTGCTCTGCGACAGCTACGCGCAAGCCTGCGTTGCAGGCGTGCCAGATGCCGGGGGTGGATCACCGATGAACAACGCCGCCAACGCCTACGCCAAGACCGCGCACAGCGCGCTGACGCCACGCGAGGCCGAGTCCGCGCTCCTGATCAAGGCGGCACAACGCCTGATCGGCGCCAGCCAAGGACTCGCCTCCGGTGAGACCAGTCGCCTCAACGAGGCCTTGTCTTACAATCAGCGCGTGTGGACGCTGCTGAGCTCCGAAGCGACGGCCGACGAGAACCCGCTCCCCGCCGACGTCAAGCAGGGCGTCGGTCGCCTGGGCGTGTTCGTCCTGCGCACCTGCGTCGACGCGATGATCGCGCCGACCCCGGAGAAGATCGCGTCGCTCGTGTCGATCAACAACCACGTCGCGGCCGGACTGCAGGGCAACCCGGGCTGAACCCGGCCGGCGCTCACGGAGCCGCCGTATCGCCATCGGGCGGGTTTGCGCCTGCGCCTTCCCACTCGACGAGCTTCCGGCTCAGCTTGAGCGCCTTGTAGAACTCGCCGGCCTCGACGGCGCCGGCGATGGCGGCCACCTGGGGGGCCGCCGCGGGCGCCACCCGAATTAGGTCGGTGGCTTGACGGAAGAACAGGTCGATGCCCTGCGCCGGGTCATCGGCGAGGTAGATCACCGTCAGCGTCAGGTGAAGCTGCTTGCAGGCCGTGTCGGCCTCGGTCTCCGTGATGATCTCGCTCTCGCGGAGGAACTTGCATTGCGTCTCGATCAGAAAGGTCGAGCGACGGTCGCCGTTACGCAGTAGGGCGCCGTTGATGATCAACCGCTCGTAGGGCTTGAGTTCGAGGCGCAGGGGCATGCGTGCTCCTTTCTAGAAGGCGCTGCGATCTCATTCGCCAAACGTTAACGTTTCGCCAATCCCCGGCCCAACGCAGCGCGTTGCACGTCGAACGCAGCGTGGTAAAACTCAGACAATTCGGCCCTCGGGGCCGCGTCGGAGGGAGCTCCCATGGCGTCTGCATGGGCGAACCGTGCGATCTATCCGAGCCTCTCAGGCAAGCGGGTGCTGATCACGGGGGGCGCATCCGGCATCGGCGCAGCCCTGGTCGAGGCGTTCGTGGCTCAGGGCGCACGCGTCCTGTTCGGCGATATCGCGGATGACGCTGCGGCCGCCCTGGTCGCGCGGCTGTCGCCCGGCGCGGCGGCAGCGCCCCTTCACCGGCGCTGTGACCTCACCGAGGTGGCGGCGGTCCGCGCTCTCGTGACCGAGAGCGAAGCGGCGCTCGGCGGTCTGGACGTGCTCGTCAACAACGCCGGCAACGACGATCGCCACACCGTGGAGGAGATCACGCCGGACTTCTGGGACGAACGGATCGCGGTGAACCTGCGCCACCTCTTCTTCGCCGCCCAGGCCGCGGTGCCGGCGATGCGACGGGCCGGCGGCGGCGTCATCCTGAACTTCGGCTCGATCAGCTGGCATCTTGGCTTGAAGGACCTAGCGATCTACCAGACCGCCAAGGCGGGCATCGAGGGGATGAGCCGGGCCCTGGCCCGTGACCTGGGGCGCGACGGGATCCGGGTGGCCTCGATCCTGCCCGGCAACGTCCAGACCCCGCGTCAGGAGAAGTGGTACACGCGGGAGGGAGAGGCCGAGATCCTCCGGGCGCAATGCCTGGATCGCCGGATCCAGCCGGCCGACGTCGCCGCTCTGGTCCTGTTCCTGGCCTCGGACGACGCGCGCATGTGCACCGGCCACGGCTATTTCGTCGATGCCGGCTGGCGGTGAGCGGCTGCGCGATCCCTGACGTTCAGCCCGCAGGACGGTCGACGGCGGGGAGGCGAACTGCAATCGGGAACCTGAGGACCGGGCGACCGCAGATCGCCCGGTCCTGATGGAAGCCTCCGGGATCGGCGCGGGACGTCGGCCCACGCCCTCGCGGCGGCTGAACCGCACCCCACGAAGAGCGCGGACTTTCACACCGGGCTCGAAGTGGGATTCAGCATCTGTGTCGCGACAGCCGCGCCGGAGCGGCCTCAGTCGCACGATTCCTTCTTCACGGTCTTGGTGTCGCCCATGTCGTTCTCCTTGCGCACCGTCTTGGTGACGCAGCCGTCGCCGTGCTCGTGAACGGTCACGGACTTCGACTCTGAGGCCGGGCGATCGACGACCACGGCGGGACGGTCCCGCTCGATGACGGTGGTCTGCGCCTGCGCGGCGGCGCAGAGGCTCAGCAGGGCGGCGGTGGCGAGCAACGACTTGCGCATGGTGGGCTCCAGTACCGGTTTCGGTACCGAGTAACGTGATCCCAGCTTGAGCGTTCCGCCGGTGGACAGGTCGAAATGGCGGACCGAACCCGTAAAAGAACTTGGTTCGATCCGCGCGCCGTTCGGCATGAGGTTCAGCCGCAGCGACGCCTGCCAGTGACCCCGGAATCCAGCCCGTTTCAAGCCGGGCCGACTACGTGCGCAGACCTCCGCGCCGCTCAGCCGCCGGTCATGGGCGGGAAGAAGGCGACCTCGCGGGCGTCCCCGATCACGGCGTCGGGCTTGGCGTGGGCACGATCGATCGCGGCCCGCACTACGCCGGGATCCTCGAACGCGTAGGCGTATTCCTCGCCGCGCCCGCGCAGCCAATCGATGAGGTCGGCCACGGTGGCGATCTCAGGCGGCAGGACCAGATCTTCCTCGGCGCGGCCGATCCGCTCGCGGACCCAGGCGAAATAGACGAGCTTCATCGCGTCACCGTACCGGGTTCGGGGCTGGACCACGCATCCCGCGACTGAGGCGTTCAGCGCGGGTCGTCGATGACGTGCTTGATCCCGGCCCGCATATAGTCCCAGCCGGTCCAGAGCGTGAGGGCGGCGGCGAGCCACAGCAGCGTGATCCCGATCGGCTCGGTCCCCGGCAGGACCGTCTCGCCCGCGGGGCCGGCGACCAGGAAGCCCAGTGACAGAAGCTGCACGGTGGTCTTCCACTTGGCGATCTTGCTCACCGGCACGCCGACCTTCAGCTCGGCCAGGTACTCGCGCAGGCCGGAGACCAGCACCTCGCGGCACAGGATCACGATCGCCGCCCAGATGTTCGGCCCGATGATCGTGTGGTCGGCCGTCAGCATCAGCAGGCAGGCCGAGACCAGGAGCTTGTCGGCGATCGGGTCGAGCATCCGGCCCAGCGCGGAACTCTGATGGTAGGTACGAGCCACGTACCCGTCGAGATAGTCGGTGATCGCAGCCGCGACGAACACGCCCAGCGCCGTCCACCGGGCGGTGTGGGATTCGGGCCAGAACAGCAGTGCGACCATCACCGGCACGGCAACGAGGCGCCCGTAGGTCAGGCAATTCGCGAGCGTCCAGGCCGGCGACCGTCGTCGAGGGAGGACGGCGTTCATCGCGGGGGTGAAATCAGAGCGCGGCGCGTGCGTCAACGCCTCGGGTCCGGGCTCCGCCATCGCGGCGGGATTTTCAGGCGCCGGCATGGAAGAAGTCGTAGACCGCCCGCGCCGTCGCGGCGTTGACGCCCGGCGTCTTGGCCAGATCCTCGAAGGCGGCGCGCTCGATCGCCTTCACGGTCCCGAAGTGGTGCAGCAGCGCGCGCTTGCGGCTGGGGCCGATGCCGGCGATCTCGTCCAAAGGATTCTTCACCATCTCACGCTTGCGCTTGGCCCGGTGGCTCCCGATGGCGAAGCGGTGTGCCTCGTCGCGGAGCCGTTGCACGAAGTAGAGCGTCGGGTCCCGGGGCGGAAGCTTGAAGGCCGGCCGGCCCGGCACGAAAAACGTCTCGCGCCCGGCATCCCGGTCGCGCCCTTTGGCGACGCCGACCAGCGGCACACCCGAGACGCCGACCTCGTCGAGCGCCGCCCGGGCGGCATCCAGCTGGCCCTTGCCACCGTCGACGAGCACGAGGTCCGGCCAAGCCGGGAACGCCTCGCTGTCCTCCGCCGCGGCCGGGGCCGGGTCCTGCGCGCCACCCTCGCCGGAGGCGGTCGCCTCCTGCGGGGTACGGGGCACCTCCTTCACCAGCCGCTTGAACCGCCGCTGCAGCACCTCGCGCATCATCCCGTAATCGTCGCCGGGGGTCAGCTCCTCCGACTTGATGTTGAACGTTCGGTAATGCGTCTTCATGAAGCCCGTGGGGCCGGCGACGATCATGCCGCCGACCGCGTTCGTGCCGGAGATGTGCGAATTGTCGTAGACCTCGATCCGCCGGGGGGTACGGTCGAGGCCGAAGGCCTGTCCCAGGGCCGTCAGCAGCTTGCCCTGGGAGGCGGTGTCGGCGAGCCGCCGGGCCAGGGCCTCCTTGGCGTTGCGCTGGGCGTAGTCGACGAGGTTCTTCCGCTCGCCGCGGCTCGGGCGGTGGATCTCCACACGGTACTCGACCCGGCTCGACAACGCGGCGGCCACCAGCTCCGCATCCTCGACGAGGTGGCTGGTCAGGACCGTGCGCGGCGCCGGCTTGTCGTCGTAGAATTGTCCGATGAACGAGCCGAGCACCTCGTCGGGCGACATGGTCCGGTCGGCCTTAGGGAAATAGGCCCGGTTGCCCCAGTTCTGGAAATTCCGGAAGAAGAACACCTCGATGCAGAACTGGCCGGCCTGCTCGTCGAGGGCGAACACGTCGGCCTCCTCGACGCCCTGGGTGTTGACGCCCTGCACGCCCTGGATCGCCGAGAGCGCCGCGATCCGGTCGCGGAAGCGGGCGGCACGCTCGAACTCCATCGCTTCGGACGCCGCCTGCATCTCGGTGCGCATCCGGTCCTTCACGGCGTTCGACTTGCCGGCCAGGAAGGCGCGGGCCGAATCCGCCATGGCGGCGTAATCCTGCGTGGCGATCTCGCCCGTGCAGGGCCCGGAGCAGCGCTTGATCTGGAAGAGCAGGCAGGGCCGGGTGCGGTTCTCGTAGTAGCTGTCGGTGCAGGTGCGCAGCAGGAAGGCGCGCTGCAGGGCGTTCACCGTCCGGTTCACCGCCCAGACGCTCGCGAAGGGGCCGTAATAGTTGCCCTTCCGCCGCCGCGCCCCCCGGTGCTTGACGATCTGCGGGGCGGGACCGTCCTCCGTGACCAGGATGTAGGGGAAGGACTTGTCGTCCCGCATCAGCACGTTGAAGCGGGGCTTGAGCTGCTTGATCAGGTTGGCTTCGAGGAGCAGCGCCTCGGTTTCGGTCGCGGTGGTGACGAATTCCATCGCCGCCGTCTGCGAGATCATCCGGGCGATGCGGTTCGAATGCGCCTGACCCCGCGCGTAGGAGCCCACCCGGGCCTTCAGGTTCTTGGCCTTGCCGACGTAGAGGACGTCGCCGCGGTGATCGAACATCCGGTAGACGCCGGGTGAGGACGGCAGCGTCGACCAGAACCGGCGGATCACCTCCGTTCCGGCCTGCACGGCGCCGGGCTCGAAGTCGAAATCGATCTCCGGCGACTCGTCGACCGACAGCCCGATCTCCGGCTCGTCGGCCGCATCCTCCCGCTCGGCGTCGCGGCCGTCGTCGAACGTATCGGGGGGCAGGTCGGTCAGGGCTCTGCGGCTCATACCGCAGATCTAAGCGTTCCTCGCGCTCAGGGGGACGGGGCGGCCGACAAAAAATGCGCGCCGTACGTACGGGCCGGTGGCGCTCAGTCGAACAGCGAGTCGATGTCGTCCTGATCGACGTGGCCGATATCGTGGTCGAGCTTCGGCCCGTTGAGCAGGCTGCTCTCGTCATCCAGGGACGTCGGCACCGGCATGACGGCGATCAGATCCTTGAAGCTGTCCAGCTCGGACCACGTCGCGATCAGCCGGTCGAGGTGTTCCTCAATGAACTTCATCACGCCGACGATCTTGTTGATCCGCTGACCGGTCAGGTCCTGGAAATTGCAGGCCTCGTAGGCCGTGATGACCCGCTCCAGAATGACATCGACATGCGGCTTCATGCCAGGCGGCAGCGTCGTGGCGTTGAGCATCCCGGCATGGCTCTCGATCTCCTCGATCGCGCCGAGGAGCTGCGTGGTGGCGCGCTCGGTCGAGTCGACGACGGCGTCGAGTTCGTCCGCCGCCCGCCGCATGCCTTTTCCGGTGTTCTCGGTCCGGTGGAGGGTCGCCAGTTCCGACTTCGTCCGGGTGATCGCATCCTTCATCAGGTCGAGTTCGGAACGCATGGCCAGAGCCTCGTGCAGCTCGCGCCGGCACGACTCGACCGTCTCGCTGGCGCTCCTCTGCGTGATGCGGCGCAGGTCCTGGATGGCGCTGAAGATGTCCTCAAGTCGCTCGCTCGAGGCGGGACCGCTCGGTGGCGGCGGCGTCCCGGGAAGCCCGAGGCTGTCTTCGATGCGATAGCGCTTCTGGGTCATCGTCCGGGCGTTGGCGTTCGTGTTCCGTCGCTGCAATTCTCTACCACATCGGTTAGCGGACCGTGACCGCCAAGCTCCCCAATGGGCAGAGCGCGTCGGCAGCGTGGGATCTCGCCACATGCACCGGCAGGCGCTTTACCGCTGATTCACGCTGCCGCCGCCCGGCCGGGGAGGGGCGTCCTGAGCAGCCCGATTCACCACGTTCCTTCACCTGATTCGCCAAGATGCGGCGGGATCGTCCTCGCGACGGGGGCGCGTGCCCCAATTCGGGAGCTTGCGATGCGGGGATCGGTCCGTTTCAGTCTGGGGGCGGCCTTGGCGGCGGCCGTCTCGTGCGCACCCGCGCAGGCCCAGCAGGCGCGCTACGCTGAGGGCGGCTACGGCGGCGGCCTGATCGAGTATCTGGTAACCGGCAGCGCCGGCAACGGCGGCCGGGGCTGGCCGCAGCGTTACGCACCGTCACAGCGGTATGCCGCTCCGCAGGCCTACACGACCCCGCAGCGGGTGGAGGCGCCGGTTCGGGTCGCGGCCTATTCGGGCGACCTTCTACCCGTGGAGGCCGAGCCCGGCCAAGCCGTCGGCGTGCCGCAGCCTGTTTATGGGGCGCCTGCGGCGGGGGCCTACGGCGCGCCCCAGGCCGATCCGAACCGGATCGCCCGCGCGGTCGCGCCGGAGTACCAGAGGCAGGAGGTGCCGTTCACCGGGCGGCAGAGGCCCGGGACGATCGTGATCGACACGTCGGGCAAGCACCTCTACCTCGTGCAGCCCGGCCAGCGGGCGCTCCGCTACGGCATCGGCGTCGGCCGTCCGGGGTTCGCGTGGAGCGGCCTCAAGACCGTCAGCCGCAAGGCCGAGTGGCCGGACTGGACGCCGCCGGCGGAGATGCTGGCCCGCCGGCCGGACCTGCCGCGTCACATGGCGGGCGGGCCCGAGAACCCGCTGGGCGCCCGGGCCCTGTACCTCGGTTCCTCGCTCTACCGCATCCACGGCACCAACGAGCCCAATACGATCGGCCAATCGGTCTCGTCCGGCTGCATCCGCATGATGAACGAGGACGTAGTCGACCTCTACGAGCGC
>Ga0160429_1001534_pt1 | contig 12756 bp, 8 predicted proteins | sample SolpanmetagenomR_FD_108199 | JGI IMG/M metagenome (GOLD analysis project Ga0160429, IMG submission 108199) | Solar panel surface microbial communities from Lawrence Berkeley National Laboratory, California, USA - R | ecosystem: Engineered > Built environment > Solar panel > Unclassified ... | reverse complement strand
TACGTCGGAAACGTGGGCATGTCCCGTGGAGTGCCGGAGCTAGGATCCGTGGAGGCAGCTCCGCTTTTGCGTTGATTGCAACGCTACCCGAACACTAAGCGCGTCAGAAGTATCGATGTCGTAGCCTTCTCATCGCCGGGAAAAGCCGCTGTGAGTGTTGCGGGGTTGGAAGCTGTCCTGTACAGTGACCTTTCGTGGTAGACGAAAGACTCGAGGGTGGAGCCGGCGTCCATCATGCTGTGCCATCCTTGCTTATGAGCGTAGCAGCTTTGAGAGATCTCGCTTCAAAGTCTGCTAAAGATACGCAAGTTAGTTTCTTTACCATGCGACATCTCAGAAAGAAGGAAATGAATGGGCGGTTACTTGTAACAGAAGAGTCGGCAGTTGACTTCGCGTCTTGCATACAGAAAGATTGGCTTGAGGAACACTAAACTCGAGTAGCTCCATTTACGGTGGGAAGAAGAAGTCTAGCTTCAGTCCTGTGAATAAGGCTGTAAGCCGCAGCGTAATGGACCATGGAGTGCATGATGGAGAGGCCAGTGCAATGTACGCGAAAGCCGTTGATCATGTCGAGATCTCGTTCGTGTGTAAGAAAAGGGCGTGAGAGCTTTGATTGCCGTCGATGTGTGAAGGCCACTGATGTGCTTCGTCTGTATGCAGTTTTCCTGATCCGGCGCTTCTCAGTACCTCCATCTTGTCGCTAGCTCTGGAGAGGAATGGTGAGCATCGATTGTGCGATCGAGTGCCCAGCACGGAGTCGCACCAGACGAGCGCTCTTGAAGTCTTATGAGCTGGCAACGTGAGGTACGAGTGGCTTGAGGGCTTCCCTAGATGCGATCTAGAGAAGATGGCCGAATCCGAGTCTTCGTAGAACTCATCTTCCAGCACGAGTTGTGCACCGGCTTGGGTGGACTTGGAAGTGTCAGGTGGAGTGCTGCCTTGTTGCATCCGGTGAGCGTAAAGACTTAATTCAAGCAAGAAGCATACCTAGGTACTGGAACCCGATTTGGGAACAGCAAGCAGTCTCGAAAAGAACGGTCAGCGATCGAGACGAAATTGGGAACACGAGACTACTGTCCGCAAGAGATTGGGACTGATGTGTTGATCGAAAGGCACCTTATATTATGGTAAACGACTCGGAGCAACATCAACACGCGCGCAGTCGACGGCTGCATAGAACACACTCAAACCGCTTTAACAGCAATGAGATACCTCAAGTCACGCAAGCCGTAGCCCCTTCGCTCACCCTGGGCCTCGCTCAATTCCTAACCCTCGTCAAGAAAGCCTCCTTTACCACCTTTATACCTATCGCAACCCGCACATCTTGTCCGATCCAATCAACCCTACGCCGAGCATTGAGCAAAAGCAGTGTTTGGTATGGAGCAGCGTCCAAGCCTGTCGTACGCCTTCAACACCGTCACGTCTACTTTCTCCACGTCTTATGGGGGCAGCAGCATCTGCGGTAGCTCCTCCAACAGGGTAGGAAGATTGAAAACCTCACAGGCTCAGCATCTTTCGCTCTCTGAATACTGTAGCCCAATACCTCTAATACTCCAAACGAACCCGGCGTTCCCAATACGACATCAACGCACCTCAATCACGTCAGCAGTCTTGAAGCAGCAGAAATGTTTCCAATTCACAAAGTCTACTGCCGGAGAGTCTCCTAAACACCACCTACAGCCGCGCCCCAACCTCCACCTCGAGTCCTCAAACACCACTTCCTTAGCAAACAGCCCAGTACCCTCCGCAACCCCACCCTCTCGTCATTCATGCTCAAAGCCGCCTGACAACGAGCCGCACCGCCGAACGGAATCTTCGTGTCCAATCTCTCCAGCCGTCGGACTCGGCACCTGCGGGACGAAGCATCTGACAACATTCCATACCGCCTGCCTCACCCTCCAAATCAGACTACACGCTCAGACAACAGCGCACTGCATCTCCTCCCTTCCCACCACATCCTCCACGCCACGGAGCCAGCCGAGCATATTCCCAGACAGGTTGCAGCAATAACTCCAAAACAAGGAAACACACGGTTCAGGTCGATAGTGCTTCGGCGGAGGAGCTCAGCGCGTTGGTGTAGACGAGGACATATGCAAATAAGCTTGAACGGTCCCCGAGCAGGAGTGAAGGTGCCGGTTAGTGCGGCTGCAGTTCCTACTTGCAGTGGCGAGAGATGTTAGTATGGAGAGGGGATCCTCGAAACGGGTAAGATTGTAACGATAGAGGATGTGGCTGCGAGGAAGACGATGTAGGATGAATGTCGAAGGATTAATATTGGATCGAACAACGGTCGAGGCTGTTTGAAGCATCATATGGAGAAGGTATCTGGAGTATCAACCCGCCGCCTCAAAATACGCCCCTTTGGTTTCCTACGCCGGTTCCAATACACAGTCATTTCCGTTCATTAGACCTCATTAACGTTATCGTGCTTCGCGCCGTCGGTATGATCGCTCTTCATCTGCAGCCTCTTAGCCACGTTTCCGCCCAAGAACTTCTCCATATTCGGCACAAAGCACGCAGAAACAATGAGCAGCACGCCAAACGGAATGGTAGCGTAGAAGATGATGTGAAAGCTCTCGACGTATGAGCGCGTGACAGCAGCGCCGACAGCCGCGAGGATCTCAGGGTTCGTGCCGGGAACAGCAGTTAGATTGCCGGCAGTGATGCCAGCGAAGAGCGCGGGGATGTCGGCAGCGGGGAAGCCGGCGTTGGTGGCCGCGGGCACGACGTACTCTGGCATGTATGTTGCGACCTTTGTGGTTAGGATGGAGACGTAAAGCGCTTGGGCGACGGCGCCGCCGACGGCGCGGATAGACCCGAGCACGCCCGTGGCGAGACCGATATCTTGGGGTTCCCAGAGCAGAGTCACCCCGGGGAAAGAGATGTTATCGACGTAGCCGATACACGCACAGCCGATGACGCCGAGGGCGATGAACGCGGCGTGGTTGTACGGCGTGAGACAAGCGAGGGAGGCGACAAAGGCGCAAGACAAGACTGAGGCGACGACGGTCTGAATCTTGACTTTCGGGACGTAGCTAATAGCCTAAATCCTCCTGAATAAGCAGTCGTTCTCGTTTGTAGTTCATTTGCAATTAGGTCAATACTTACAAATCCGCCAAAGCACTGGCCGAGAAGCACTCCGCCACCAATGACAGAAGATTGCCAACCGATGGCCATGACGTCTGTGGTGTAGACGGTGCCGATGATGGTGGGCCAGATGACCGTCATGCTGTAGTAGACCATGGCGCCGATAGTGGCAATCATAACAATGGCGACGTAGCCAACGTTCTTGAAGAGGCGGACCGGCATGAGTGCTGCTCCCTTGAAAATATATGCTTCTGCACAACGGAGTCAGTAAATCTGCATGTAGGCTTGGACAAAGTATCGAACGTACCGTAGATGGCGAAGAAGGCGAGCGTTAGAACACCAACAACGATTGTAGCAATGACAGGTGCGCTCTTCCATGGGTAGGCTGTGCCCCCCCATGACAGACCAATGAGAAGCAGCGTGATACCAGCGCAGAACAGGAACATGCCTCCAAAATCAAGCGCCTTGAATTGCTGCCACTTGGTCTTACCACCAACGTGTAGCTGTGAGTAGGTGGGTGGGTGGTAGAAGAATTGGTAGAGGACGAGGACGATGACACAAAGGATGATGCCGAGATAGTAGGACCAGCGCCATCCTTGCTTGGTGTGAAGGATGAAGGAACGCGCGATGACTGGGCCAAAGACTGCGCGTTGTTAGTATTTGCGATGATAGTTTGGGTGGTAGGGTTACGCACCAGCAAAAGGAAAGGATGATAAAAAGACCCCTGTAAGAAGTGGCCCACGCATCTTGTTAGGTACGAGCTCTCCAAGAATGATACCGAAACTCAGCTGGGCAGCCGCCGCGAGACCGTTCAAGAGGTTTGCGGCAATCAGGGTTTCGATCGTGGGTGCCACCGCACCGAGAATGTTGCCGATGAGAGAGAGAACCATTGTAGATTGGACCATCCATTTGCGGCCGAAAATGTCGGATAGACGTCCGACCAGCAGAAATCCAATTCCCGATCCCAAAGTCCATGCTGTTGCTACCCAGTTGAGGTTGACGGAGGGTCCGATGTCTGCGTTGATGAGGAGGCTGCAACCCGATCAGTGCCTTTTCACGCGTTCATTCGACCAAAAGACTCACAGTGTATTTGCGGGTAGCACCCATCCTAGATACGCACAGATACTGGCCAAGCAGACAGCCTGGATAGCATCAGTATATCGAATTCGTCAAAGACACGACTCCGAGCTCACCACAACGGTTCCGATGAACTGCGGGCTCGTGTAGTATCCTGCAGGGAGATCTTCGACATTTCCACCAACAGCGTGCACATCGATCATGTCAATGGTGCCATCAGCGTGCAGCTTCTGGACGACCTTGACATCCTTCAGCTCGCCAGCGTCCTCGACCTCCATGATGTTCGGCTTCTCCGTGATTTCCGTCATGTTGCCCATGTCAGATGAGGTTGGAAAGCTGAGTATAGGAACGATGAGTCGCAGGTAAGACCTTGCAGGCTTTCACTTGATGGAAGGTAAACAGATACGAGGACGTTGCCGTCACAGTGCAGGAATGGACGGGAGAGACGCAAGAAGAGTGGTTGAAGAATGAGGTCTCACAACTTGATCGACCGCACGACCCTGTCAGTATCAGTCACGGATCATTGCAGTTGGAGGAATGGTTAAGTAGGTATGAAGCCATGGATTCAATGCGTGTACAGCTCGCGCAGCGCTACGCAGAAGGCAGGCCAGCTGCATCTCGCGAAATGTTTTCCGGGGTAGATTGTGCCCTAAGGCGTCACGCGAAATCATGGGGTCGTATGGGGCTCCGCGATCCAGTCTGCATGGGACGGGATCTTGTGTGCTCTTGTGCGGTCTAGACGCATAGTTAGGTAGCTTCTCCGGATACTCCACAGAGCTTGGAAAACGTGGAGGAGGCTGGACCTGGGGTATGCGAGTCAGGGAAGGATGAGATGGTCCGATATGGACGGGGAGTGGACGTGATGGGGAACGGAGCGAACTGCGGGGAAGCCAGAGGGAAACGAGCTTGTCCTGAATGGGAGAGTATGACTCGCCACGAATTGGCTACACCTCAAAAACGGCGGGACACGTGAAAGAAGCTGACTGGAAAAGCATTCCTGGTCTCGCCTTGGAAGATTCCGATTCGTCAGTCGCTAAACACTGGACGCGAACCGTCTCGAGCGCTCTATCGTCTCCTTTCCACTTCCATCCAGTTCGCCGTGCGCCTTGTGATCTGGGGAAACCCTACGATGCGAACTGCCGGTAAGAGTCGTACATACTCTTGTTCATGCGGACTCTGACTCGATCCAAGCACCTTGCGGGCGCTACAGATATGATTGATTCCAATCGAGTCGAGAGGAACTGAAGATTAATAAAGGACCAAGATAGTGTAATTTGACTGCTCACCGTCATCCAGGTACAGTATGAGGACGTCATCTCATAGCCCACCCGTTGGCTGCAGGTCAGGAAGCTGAGCTGTTGCAACTGTCGCTCGAGTACGGCCAAAGAGGCATTCCGCTCTCAAATTTGAGATGGGTATGCTCGGCCACGAACCGACAAGGAGTTGTCGTATCTTGAATCCTGAATTTTTCGGCCCCTCTTCGGATACTGCTTTGGGAAGAGGCTGGGCCTGGAAGATCATATGGTCAGGAAGCTTTGCAGTTTAGTGTAGCGACTCCTGACTTCCGCTGATCTCTCGCTCTGGCCATCATATCGTCGACTCACGATACACCTCCGCGATATGACTCGAGACTGGACACATTCATTTCTCAAGTCGATATCTTACTGCAAGCACGCACGGTCGTGCAGGAGCGATTACCACGGTTCCGGAATTCAGTGTTGCTGTCCCCCGTGAAAAGGCACACGCATCAATTGAAATGGCTTCCGACAAGTTCCAGTCCTCAAGGTCCATCTCAGAAGCACTAACCTCACGTCCTCGCTGTCCACCCGCCAAGTCTGCCGTATCTGTGTCTTCGAACCACCACCAGCCTGCCGCCACAACTCGCTGCTGTCACTTGCTCGTGCTGCTAACGCTCTCAACATCATCAAACAACAGCAATTAGCGGGAGCGTCCTTTATGCCTCAGATCGGAGAACAAGTAAGAGCAGCTTCACTTGTTCCTGGTCACATCGACGCACAACACTCAACGGGCGGCACAGTTTGCCAATCACAGCAGTAGGTAGGGGACAGGTTTGGCAGGTCATGAGAGCTGTCTTGGTCTCATACGCTGGTCGAGCGCAAGGGGACCTTCGTGCTCAGCATGACAAGAAGCAGCCCCTAGACATGAGGAGATAGGCTATACGAGGAAGGTAGGTCGGTGCGATCCATCCTGAGAAGGACATGCTCTTGCCAAAGCCTGCAGGCAACTGCCACGGGAACATCACATGTGCAACTGGCATGGAGAGGATGGAGTTCAAATTTGGGATGAGGATCCGCAACTTTTGTCGAAGGATGAGTATGTACAGATCTCAAAATCCACGGTCCATGTATACACCTTTGGTACCCCTTCATCTCACCCCTTCTCTCTCTCCACACCCTTGCTCTCTTCCACTTACGCGAAGAAGCGCTGAGCGTTCCCAGCCTTGAACGTGCTGCCAATATCCCCAACCTTGATATTACTAAACTTGACGCTCGCATCCGGACTCTGCGCCTCCACCTCAGCCGGCACCCCGCTCGTCGTCGCGCAGTCCCCACGCTTAACACCAAGCTTCGCCGGGTCCGCATCAGTCGGGTAGCTCGAGTCCAACCACAGCGCGTTGGCGGCGTGGTCATCCCACAGCGACATGACGAGCACCATGCCGCGGTCCATCGCCTCGCCCATGGCCTTGAGCCCGCCGAGCTTAGCAAAATGATCCTCGTTGTCGAACAGCGCCTTCTGCGCTGTGCAGAAGCCCTCGGTGATGGAGTTGGCTTGCTGTGCCAAGCCGGAGACTGTTGACATGGAGTTTGGCACCATTTTCCCGGCCTGGACGTAGAAGCGCTTGATCTCGCTGAGGTCGCCGGTGGCGGTACCGTCGGCGGTGAGAAACTGCGTCACGACGGTCATGGGCTGCTTGGTGTCGATGGTCTTGCCCATGCCGTAGAAGCTCTCGTTGCCCATGCGGTAGCTGTTGAAGTCGCAGCCGTCCTTGTCGCAGATGCCGTTGTAGCGGTTGGTGCCGTCGTCGTCGCCGCACTCGGCGGGCGTCGCGCAAGCTTTGAGCCCGACACTTGAGCAAGGGTGTGGGGTGAAGGCTGTGGCCATAGAGTTGGCTTCCCAGATGTCCATTTCGCTGCAGCAGGCGCCCAGGGCGCCGGAGCCGGCGTTGGCGTCGTTGGAGGAGGCCTTCCAGCCTTCGACGTTGGCCTGGCAGCAGCGTTAGTCTGGGTATCCTGAGTCCGAGAACGGCTAATGCTCTACCTTTCCGTTCATGAACTTGACGTCGTGCGGACACTGAGCATCGCAGTAGCCGGTGCCATACTTCGCTCCCGCGGCATTGGTGGGCTCATTGCTCATACCACCATCAGCGGCCATCTCGGAGAAGTACAGTGCCCCGTTCAGTCCTGCATATATTAGCTTAGCTTATAATGGCACTAAGTTTATGTATGTTATTTTACCGCCTGTGGTGTTTGTTAGCTCATCATGTAACAGCACTCAACGAGGTTCAATCTGAGAGCTTACAAGGCAGGTTGGAAACATCGACATCGAATGTGAACTCCTGGTTTTTCAATTTGAACAGCTTGTATGCGCTGTCATCCTCCATAAGATAGACACGAGAACCAATGTTCTTTTCCGCGCTCTGAGTCACAAACTTGAGGGTCAAAGCATTGCTAGCTGTCGTGATACCATACGTGGCAGCATAGTCCGCTCCCTCAAGGACGCAATTAGATGCGCACTGCTCGTTGTCCGGGCAGAGAGATGCATCCCAGGAGGCGCCGGTGTAACAGTTCGTGGTTCCGGTCTTCGAATGTGTCCAGCGCCAATTGGCGTCGATGACGATCTTGGAAGGGCTGTTGGAGCAGACGCCGCCAGCCTTGCAGATTTGATGGGCGAGTGCGGGATGAGTTTCAGCGGTGTTGGTACCAACGCCCTGTCCGTAGACCGTGGCCGCAAGAGAAAGAGCGACAGCAAGCGAGCGAGACATCGTATTCGCTGAAAACGAGTGACTGATAGATCAAGATGCAGAGGAGATGAGGGGGCGTTCGGTATTGGTATATGTAGGGAATGTGTTTGGTTTACCTACTCGCTACATCGCCCTAACTCGAGCTGGCCACCGCGAAGTCCGTGTATAACGAACGCCTAAACTTGCGAGTGGCGACACTCTATTAACCTTGTTGAAAGAGTCACTGCAAATGAAAAATGAACAGCAACTCAGTAGGACCACGAGAACGTGCCACTGTCAGGCGAACGATGGTGTCTCGGGTATGAGGTAGTTTGCGCTGCGTGGTAGAACGAGGGTCTCATATATTCGTTTCGGGTTGATGATGCGGGGGTTGCCAGTGCCCGTCGCAATGCCTGCCCATGGCATATCTAGGGAATATTCCTCTGAAAATGTTCATGGCATGGCATTTCTGCTTGTGATTGTGCAAGGCGTTCAAAGCATACCCGAGAATTGCATATAGCAATGGTCACCCTGCATGGAGGGTAATGAACAATCCGAGACGGCATGGGTCGTGCGGAGAAGACCGCACAACAATGAAAGAGACTACAAGTTCGAGAATGTAGGAAAGAGCGAAGCTCGGCGCTGCTACCAATGTAGCTGTCCTCGGCTTTCTTCACAATGCTGATGTTGGTACGGGTTGTTGCACTGTAAAACCTGCTGCCGGACATGACCGTCCAGTCGCGAGAGCAGTTCCTTGTGGCCGCGGTTCATGGACTTCGGTACCAGGAAGTCCTTGATGCAGAGAGATGGGGTGAGCTTAGGAAGGACTGTGGTGGATAAAGGAGGCCAACGCGTAAAGGCCACAGTCTTCGACTTCGACCTCGGAAGTTTGAGATCGCTTGAAACCTCACGTGACATGCTCTACATCGTTCCACATGATCTGCGCACCAGACACCGCGGCGATACCGGTGACGTCCCAAGACCTGTAAAAGATCAGGTTTCTTTCTGTCGAGAGTCCACCGGCTTCCATTTTCATTGCTGTATACATCGATCTATGTCCGAGGTTCAACCGAGTGCCTTGTCTGAGAACGTGGGGAAGTCCGACGTCAACCTTGAACGCTAATCTTATTTTGGTACGATACTTTGACTTCGGATATAACTCACGACGTTTTCGGGATGGCAAAAGGGAATAGACCTCGTCTGCGAGCTGCAATAGCAGATACCATCAGTAATCGACCAGCTACCCACGAGAGTTTCGGTATCAGTCGGACCCGTCAACAGAGACACAGCGAAACAGCGCGATTATGCGTGTTGAAGAGAATGGTATGCTCCACAGAAGAAGACTCATGATATATGGGCTACGGCAAATTCTGGTTTCCCTGAGTCCAAAGACACCCTCTCAGAATGGAGTGCTCGGCAACTGTCTGTGGTGCGCAGATTGGAGATTCGTAGATGTGCCAGACAGGCATCCCACATATACCAAAGCTGGTAATGCTAACGAACTTGTCATTCTAAGATCGCTGCGGTCAGCCGCTTCCAAGGGTCGTAGACCTAGATACAGAGTCACTAGCAGTCACGGTATCTTCTTCGTCCTTATCCCGCTACGTCTCCATCGTCACGCGGTTGTCTATATTGTTGTCAATTTTATAATGCGGCGTCGAACAAGAACGCACCGCCCACAAAACCTACAGTCCTTTTCCATTGACTAGAGTGCTATGCCATGTTCGCCGCTTGGTTGACTCTCTGCAGGTGAGGCCTGTCTATGTTCGCCCTTCCGCTGGTATCATGCCTCAGACTTCCGCTTCTGCTCGTCACCGTCCCTTTATGGAAACAAAGTCGGCCAAGCCCCGAATCGTGTGTAGAGCTTATCCTACTGCTGTGACTTTGCCGGCGGATCACGATAAATAGGATCACGGCGTTCGGAATTAATAGAGAGATGAAGCACAACAGGTCAAGGCGCTGGAGACGATTAAATGAGACCTTTGTGAAGCGTTGTGCGCCATCGTGGCGGGGCCGGCGGGTTTGATCAAGTAAGACGGAAATAGGATGGGTAGATTAGGGAAAGTGTGTGATATATACAATGGGAGGAGAATTGGCAAAGTACTTACATGCTCGTATACTGTATTGGTAACTGCCGCTTTCCAGGCTCGAACGTCAGACACAACCCGTGAAGTCCTTTCTGCGGTCTTTCAGTACACTGCACGTTCGGTAGGTTCCCATCATGCGTCAAGGGCCAACTATTCACAATGCTGCGAGAGAAAGTAACTTCTGCTCGTCCGGACTGCTTGCAAGAAGGTCTTTAGGGTGCTGTTGTTTTGCTAGGTGAGGGTTGCGATGTTGCAGGGAGGCGCCGAGCTCGTAGGAGTTGAAAGGGAACAACTTGCCATCGGTGTCGGGGAGGCTGGTCGGTAGGCTGGAATTTTCCGGCGTTAAAGTTGTTGGAGTCTCTGCGGCCGCTCACTGATCAGCCTTGCTTCGTTGTTCGCTGGCGACCCGATAGAACAGATCGAGTAGCTGTAAGGTAGGAAGTGTGCGTCACGGTAGGTTCCACGGCAAGTTTGAGGTAGAGACAGATTGGGGTAGCTGTCAGAGTGTCCTTCTATAGCATCTCGTGTATACGATTCACAGAGTTCGACGGTAGTTTCAACAATAGAGTCTAAGCCTGCATTCGAAGGGCAGTAGTATTACTCCTCCAAGTGATGCATCGCGCTTTCGAACGTACCAAGCTGACCGGCCCACTCGAACGCGTGGAAGAGAACGGATTTCGTGCCAAAGCTTGTCTGCTTCTTGCTAACCGCTTTGCCTTTTTGATGTCTTGAGGGTTTGATTGTGCGCGTGGGCTTCCAGGAGTTGAAGTCATGACGTTGTGATCACAGATGAATGTTACTGGTAGCAACAAGAGAGCCAATAACGCTGAAAAAATTTTGTGACAACAGACCAGTGTTGGGAAAGCAGTAAATTTTGTGTGGTGAAGTGTTTGTGTATGTCGATTTACCCTGGAGGACAGACCTTTGTAGCCCAGAATTGAGTGCAGAAGCTGACAAGATGGTACGTGTAAAGCTCAGGAGTAGGTTCCAATCGAATGACTTAGTGTTGTTTTGGCGCTTGACAAGTGGCTCTCCGTACGTCAAGTTCAAGTCAGGCCACGTGTACGAGAAGGCACAGTTGTGAAGATAAAAAGACGTGTTGTTTCCTATGACGTCGTTGTGAGACTCATACGTAGAGCAGCATGGTCTTTCACCTTGTGATCTTGATTCTCTGTCCTCTTCGTGCGCTCACTCCTCGCCTCGTCTAATACAACCCTTAATTCCACGAACCGACGAAGCCATCAACAACATCGGCAAAGACCTCGCAACAGCAAACGAAGGCGTCTCCCAATGCCGTCAAAGTACCATCGAGACGTTCAACGATAATCACGAGGCGACCGTGCAGTGGTCCTTCAAACAATGCATCAACTAAGTACAGTAAGGGTTGGTCGACTCCGCGGAAGACCTCACAACCAAGAGTGGTGCAGCAGTGGAGATCTCTCTCCACGGCGAATGACACTGACCGGATGTGCCAGAGGTTATAGCACAAAGAATGAAGGTACAGCCTAAGCGGACCGCGTCCTCGCTGGCCCGTGTTAGCATCTTCACTGTTCCGTTTCGGATCATTGTGCCTGTTTGGGGACAGTCCGCATGATGATCGTGCACGAGTACAAGCATGTATCTAGACGCAATACAGACACGAAGGAGGCTAGGATGAGCAGCTACACTAGAGCGAGGCCGATAGACACCGCAGAGTGTGATCTCGAACCGCTACTGGGCAGAGGTTTGTAATAACTCAATCTGCTCGCATGACTGGTATACCCACTGGCGCTGTAGGGCCATGCCTTAGAACCAGGGTTTTATGTGATTGAGAACTTCTCCGCTATCCTCACGAGCAGCCTTCGATTCGAGGCCTCGAACTCAGATGTCAGCATCGAGGAACGTATCTACACAAGATGTGCCTCTATCTGCAACTACCGCATGCCGCATATAGACATAAGGATCCCACCCATGATAACAGAATACGCACCGAGCCATGAAGAGTAAGACAATACCAAGACGTGGGGGACAGCTGGAAACACACCCTATGCACCCATCAAGTTTACCGCTGTTCTTGTGCCTCTGCGGGTCGAAATCTGACTGCACATCTGCGCAGAAGCTTCCAATACTATCAGCAGGCTCTCAACGCCTTCGTCACCTCCAAAGCTAACCATGATGGGCCATCGGAACAATGTGACCTACGACGACATATCGCTCAAGCGCTCCAGCCGCGTGGTCGAACTCATCCTACAAGCATACATTGACGCCGATGCGCAGTCCAGAAATCTGAGCCACACTACACCTGGTCACATTCTCCCCTTATGGTTGGACTTCTGTTGGGAACGACTAAAGCCGGCTGACGCTGCGCAAGGTTGGAATTATGGAGGTGTTAAAAAGATGATAGGGGCACGAAAGCACACATACTGGGCATCAGTCGCACAAAGCATGCATATAGCATCAAGAGTAGGGAGCGCACGATATGAAGACTGTTTGAAAATGATCCGAGATGGATCACTCGTAAAAGTTTGGAAACCGCCGAGTCTCTCAAGGAGGACAAAGTACAAG
>Ga0160429_1001533_pt1 | contig 12757 bp, 17 predicted proteins | sample SolpanmetagenomR_FD_108199 | JGI IMG/M metagenome (GOLD analysis project Ga0160429, IMG submission 108199) | Solar panel surface microbial communities from Lawrence Berkeley National Laboratory, California, USA - R | ecosystem: Engineered > Built environment > Solar panel > Unclassified ... | reverse complement strand
GTTCCCTTGAACATGGGGTCATCGAGTATTTACAAATTGAAAGTGTATTGTTGTCTCCGGTAGCAAGGGCCGGGCCTTAAGAGCCATGATGAGATTGTCAGACTAGTTAAGCCCGTCCGTTGGCGAGCCAAATGGGCTGAGCCGTAACTCTAGGGAAGGAAAAGGCGGGGAGGCTTGAAACATCTTAATCCGTCTACTCGTGCGACCTGTGCCGCTTTCTGCCTGTGTAGCGCTGCTTACCTACCTATCGTCTTTCCCACTTCACTTGCTGGCTGCTTTTCCTGTGCGACTTGCGATCCAGTACAATACTTCGCCGCTTCGCTCACCGATTTCTGCAATCCTACGGTCACAACTACCTCTGATTCCCCTCGCATCAGCCACCTACTACGGATAGGGCCGCACATGGTACAACGGACATAATCCTGCATATTTCGCTATCCTTGTCGCTCAGAGGCTGGTTACGACCGCCTGCCTTCGGAGGTTTTCATATTAAATCCTCCTTCAGAAACTATCGATACATGACTCAATGGCTACTCGTACTCCGAATCCTCCATCGCGGACTGATGAAACGGGAAGCGCGAAACATATTATCCAGCCTCCTGCCAGCCATGCGGGTGTCAGCAAACGAACGACAGCATCGTCGTCTTCGTCGATAAATTGCCGTCGACCCCCACAACATCCCATACCGTGCATGCAAGCTGCGTTTGAGGAGTCCATCATGGAGTACAGCGAAGAGGCCTTTCACTACGTTAAGGATAAGCTTAATGCGCATGCGAGGAGACAGCAGTTGCTTGAAGAGGATAGCTTTGGCAACGAATACTCGGCAAGATGGCGACAGAAGCCTGGATCGAAGTACCACCCTCTCTGGAAACTTGTCGCTCAGATCTCCTTTGGAATACATTTACTTCACCAGCGCACGGCAAAGTCGGATCATGAGGTTGTCAAGATTCTGCAGACGCATGTGGATGAAATCGACAGCTTCTTGGAGGATACAATGGCGGATTTCGACCTGGCGGCCAGCGACATCGAGGAACGTATCGAGTACCTAATTCTTCCGCTCCACAACGGACGTACCTTCGAGCAAATGTGAGTAGCTTCAAGGGTATCGGCTGACGGCCCATTAATCATGTTCTTGCAGGCTTAGAGATAGGGTTTTCCGAAGTGCGATTCTTGATGGCAACGACGTTATTGAGCGGATTATTTCTCGTACGTCAGGCGCAATGAGTATTGCTCTAGAGGATGTTAGCAATGGCCTGGAAGGAACCGCAGAGTTGGCAAAATACCTCGACCGACTCGGTTCGGAATGGGCTCGGGACAATGAAGACTTACGCTCCATATATGCTGCGATGCGCGCCAACGCTGAAGGATGGTATGCCTGTTTTAAGAGCATCGAGTTGAAAGGAAAACATTTGCGTCTCCAGTGTTCAGTCCTGCAATCCACCGTCACCGAAGTGGCCCGCCGTTGTGGTATGGTCAGTCGGAGAATTGAATCAAGTCGTAGTCGAAGGGAGCAACGACATGCTGTTGGCGATTCTGCAACACCTCGGAAAACTAGCCGGATGCCGTCTTTCGACAAACCATTGCCACCCGATCCTCTCACTAAAGCACTGGCTGCTCGAGTTGGTCACCACGAATTGGAATCTACTGGCTCTCCACAAACTTCAACAAATCCCTCATCTGTCACACGTCTAAGCATGTCAATCACGCCAGTATCTGAAAATACTGCCTCAACGACAGCGCCTCTTCCAAGCACGTCAGCGACTCCAAAGGAGCAAAAGTCAAGTCAGAGTCTAGTGATTCAAACGACAAATGCTCAATCCGCATTAGTACCTGCTGATCCGCTGCAATCAAACACTCCTTCAAAGACAACATCATGTCCTCCGCCGCTGAAAGGACCTGTCATGGCCGACTCGGCGTATTCCTCGTGCTCTAGTTCCGTTGCAACTTCACCCAAAACGAAGACGGATGGAGCACAACCGACGATTTCAGCTACGCTAATGCCTAGCAATATTGTGTCAACACTGACTGCACCGACACAACACAAAAGATTGTCATACGCCTTATTGACCGCTCTTCCTCAAACATCAAAGAACGATTCACGGAAAGATCTGCAGAACAACAAATCAGGGCTTTCTACACTGAAAGTGTTGTTCTCGAAGAAACAAGCAGATAAAGAGAAGTCTCTTAATAAGAGAGCCTTGGGAGGCAATGTTGCATTTTGATAATGGATATTGAGCGTCTCCAAGAGGATCCACACAAAGTGTGTCACCCCTGGTAATTTGGGTAGATACCCAGGCGTTTTGCAACTTAATTTTATCAAGGTCAGAGCTGGTCCTTGCCTTTTTATATTTACACTTGAGCAACAGTATTGGAAACTGGAGAAAACATATTCGCATGAAGGTGGATTATAATACGGATTGTCGGGTTTGTACACTATCTAATATGCTTCTTGATTATTGCAATATTTTGAAGACAAAATTCAAGATCCTATAAGGCAGCAGAAACAAGTCTACCATTCTTGTGATTTGTGGTTGGTAAGGAGGGTGTTTCGTGCAAGCAGCTTAGCTCAGCCATGCGTGGTGGTTGAGGGAAGGCGCGAGTAGCCGTTGCTTCTTTCTTCCTTCTCATGTTGCTAATGGCAAGAGCTATGGCTGTTTTCTTTACTTCAGCTCTTTGTTTTTCTTTTTGCTTTGCCAACTAATCTCACAGCATTGCTTCTTAAAAGTCTAAAACACGCCCTGAGGTGGCACAATGCCTCTCAGTGAACGTGATCCCAATATCAGTGGGCGAGAAAGCAGAGCGTCCAACTTCTCCGGAAAGGATGCACATAGCCTTTCCATAACTGGCAAGAGTCCAGCTGATGTACTTTCATCCGGTGTACTGGGCATGCTAAAAACAACCACTGAATCTGGTGATATTGGCTCGCTTTCCTTTCAGCCACGTCGTCTTCCAAAAATCAGTCAAAGCTCTCTTCCGCGTCGTCCGAGTTATCATAAAGCTGCTTCCCGCCCCTCTTCTCATTACAGCAGATCCGCTTCAATTCGGTCAAAAGCCTCAAACTGTTCCAACAAAAGTGTTCCCGAGCAACCAATGCCTGGTTCCTGGCCGTACAGTCACTTTCCAAACTTCGGCAGTCAGGATTTCGATCAGTCTCAGAAGGAATCTCTGCCATATACGCCTCACGAAAGAACTAGATCGCTCGCATTGACATCTGAACGTCCTGAGCCAATGGAGCGTACTCATTCCATCACTCACAATCTTCATCCTATCCATGGTCTTCATTATCACCCATCTCTTACGAGCTTACGATCTCAAGGACTACCGACCAGACCTCGCTCCCCATATGCGTATCCAACTCGTCTTCGAAGACCCGGATATAGGCCCGGCTCTCCAGCTTTGAGCGACGACGCTATTGCGTTGAGGAAGAGAACCAGTGCTTGGAAACAAGGACCTGCAGCTGGTGTCCAGTCCACTCCTTTACTACCAGGAGGCTACAAACAGATGGTTTATCGTCATGGAGCAACTAGATCCACTCCTTTGCTGAGAACGCCAAGGCCGATTGACAACACTTATTCGTTCAGTCAAGTAATACCAAACCATGCCTATGGAAATTCCCAATTACAAGTTTCACGCTTCAATAGATTGACACCGCCTCCTGATTCCACGTTTGCGCAGCCACACATGGGGCAGTTTCCGGTGCACATACAACCATTGGGCCTTATGCGGCCACCGGGTTATATGCAGCCATCAGAACATAGCCAGGTGTCAGAACAAGTGCAGCCTCATTTACAGATGCAGCCCTCTGGACAGATGCAACCACCCGCGGCACAGATGTATAGAAGTCTTGACGAATATCACTTTTTGTCTCCAGTCCAAACTGCAATCTCACCACCAGACACTACACCCTATGTGGGCTTTGTCCAGAGGGTCAAGACAGTACTTGAGGAGCGCATCTCTAGCGAAGAAATGGGCCATCGTCCGATCCCGGACAACCAGAGGAACTCTGTTGAACAGGGCATTTATCAACCGGCCACCAGTGCGATGACTGCGCCATTACCTTCGACGCCTCGTCCTGCATCGCCTTCAACCTCACCTATCATGTCCAGTATTGCTATGGGCATGATTGAAAAGCCACAAACTCCAGTTTTTGAAGTGGTTGCTAATACTCCCCCATCCACACCAACTGTCAAGAGGCTTACTCGTGCAATGATCAAGGAGGCTGTTGATACTACCTCCGAAGCTGATGCGATTGGCTCCTCACCTTCCTGCAATGCGTCAATCTTGCAATATGATAGTGGAAATTCGGTGAACGAGAGTCCTGCTAAAGTGGCTTCAGACTCACCGCCAAGCATTGAAAAGCAAGGCGAGTCACCCGCTCATGGGTCTGGATGCGGTAAGAATCATCTTCAACATGTGGCTCACGACCTTGATCATGAATACAATCATGAAAGTCGTGACTCTCAAATCGAATCACAAAACAATGAATCGTTTGACGAAGCGACAACTACCTCTGTCATGGAGTTCCCGGCGGAAATCGACAACTTCTCAGCGAGATTCTTCCTTTCCGAAGACCCGGCATCGGATATGTCAAGAACGGTCGAAGTCGAGGCTCACGTTTCAAGCGAGCTTACCACCGAATCCATGGAGTCATACTGTATTGGCACCCCTTTGATTCACCTCCTCAATGATCGACCCTTGAGTCTACCACACGTTCGTGAATCGGGTCCTGACGATCGATCTATTGCAAAGCATATATTATCTCACTCGGTACCGACAATCACACCGCACTACCACTTCCCATCTCTCGACGCACGAGTTCAGCCACCTCCAGTACATGATGAAGACCATCAGATTGAAGATAATTCCGGCATGGCCACTGTTTTTCCGCTTTGTGACCCAGAGGAGGAGAACCCACCCATTGTATCAACCGTCGTCAGCCCTTCTTGCTACTCTGACTCACAGCGTTGGGCCACGGAATCAATTATTGCACGTAGGAGTTATATCCCTATTATGCAAAACTCCGGGCATACCAGTATTTCCTCGGTTGACCAACGTTTCAATACCCACAAAAGCTTTCAATCGGCGGTTTCATATACAGCCACTCCTGCTTTGGTATCACGCCAAGCCTCAATAAGAGTGTCTGCATCTTCCGAGGTAGACGACCCCTCTTCGGTAGCACAAGAGAACATTTCGTCCGTTGTGGAGCCGCGACTATCAGCATTGCGACACTTTCAATTCCCATTGCCAGACTTGACAGAAGATTCGCAAGAGAATGCCAGCACAACCAACGTGAGAATACTTGGTGCCAGACCACCCGGCTTTCGTTCAGGTGGACCGAGAGGCATGCGATTCGACGGGCGACCAAGCAATCGTGTCCCATTCCAACAACCTCAACAACCACGGAGTTATCTCTCAAGAACAGGAACGAACTCGGGTGAAATGCCAGTACTTAATTTCAGCCATTCCGATTTGACAGCCAGGCTGAATCAAGCTCTTGGGCTTCGATCCTCACGATCTTTGGAAGAAATCAAGCGGTCAAAGCGTCGTGGCATGGTCATATCTGTCGAGAGATCTGCTTCATCTAGTTCTCTCAAAAATCGCGAGAGGTATAGGAGTTTTTTCATGCCTTCTGAAGATCCCGAAAGTGAAGATCAGATGACCGGCGAGTTGACGGAGGAAAACCTTGCAGCCAACAAAGGGCTTTTGCTAGAAATCAACAGGCTATCCATTCCTTCCGTTAATAACCTGACCATACGCTTGTCAGATCTATTACCCACAATTAAGGCCGGTCACTCTGAGAGCAACCTTATCAGAAATGATGAGACTGTTCAACAGACTTTGGACAACATTCGTGATTTAGGCTCACTAGAAAGAATGGCAAGTGTTGCAACGGCTTCTGACTCTCCCCTGAAAGCTGGTAGACCAAGCTTGAGTGACCGAAGAACAGGCATGCCCTCTTCTGGTACTAGCTACCTGATGAAAGACTTGCCTCCGCTTCCAAGGCACAGAAGTGACAAGCGATTAAGCACCGTGTCAAGTCCCTCGACTCTACCAATCGCAACAGCCTTCGTGACCCGTGACAACTCAATTCAGAAGGACGCAATCGAGCTTGAAGCACCGGTGCATAACGACATCATACATGATGGTCGACCAGCAACTCCGATACAATTCGCCAAGGCGAAGAAATCATTGCGTTCTCTGAAGTCTGCCACTGGTGGCGCAAGACATCTGAACAAAGATGGTGCGATCCCTTTGTCTGAGCAAACACAGTCGACGGACGTGGCGATGCCAACACAGAACACCAACGGATCACCCGCCACTCGTCTACTGATTAAAACCAAAAGGTCCAGGTCCACGATTAATACTACTAGGGTTGATCATGGTATGAAAGCCGTGAGAACTATGTCACCAGGTCTGCACGGAGATGCTGAGCTCATTCCGACTTCTGAGGGTCCTGACCTTGAAAAAGCGACACCATTGAAGAAAGGCATTTTAGGATCACTAAGTCGCAAAATCGGAATGAGACCTCGCATCGACAAGGCAGGTTTCCCAATCGATCCCGTCTTCCTTCATCCTGAGGAGCGCCCTGTTGATCCCGGAGATCGCTATCCCACGACTGGGCTCACTCCACCGGCTGGCTTGAACATCGAAGAGAATAGGAGTTTCTTCTCTGATGACAGTTCTCACACGGAGCGCGTTGTCAGTCTGCGTAAGAGATTGGTGCGCCGCACACATCGTCCCAAGACCACAAACTTAATGCCTTTCACGCCAACGACTGGCAGATCTGACGCTCATCGAGCTACTAGTCATTGGGTCACCAATGGGGGTTCAGTATTTGGAACCGAATCCAACCTTGCGCTTGATGCCACTCAGCCTGATGTCGTCGTCCTGTATGAGAAGACACCTGCTGGTATGTCCAAGATGGAATTCCGTGCGAAGAGACTCATTGAAAGACTTCGATATCTGTGGTTCAAGAGCGGTGAGGTTTTCCGCGCCAAGCACCAGAGACACCCAGCCTACGAAGCCAGCGACATGTTCCCGCACGCTGGAGCGAATGAGGCACTGCCTGATGACACGCTTAATATGCATCCTTATTATCCTCGGGTACAGTAATGTTGCTGATTCTGCTAGCTCTCTTCTATTGTTTATGTTGGACTGCTGGGGATGCCCATGGGGCATGTATCTTCTCATAATCTGTAGTGTTACAAGTCCGCATCTTAGCATGGTCTCCCAAGAGACAGCACGACATCATGTACTTTATCTAGTAGATATACTTGTATGAATGAGAAAAGTGTATACTTAAAAACTGTTTCTGCCGCTTGTGCTACAGGCCACAGTAAGGTTTGACTAAGCTTTGGAAAGGGACGCGCCAGTGCACCACAAGCGGCTCCAAAAATAGTCAGGGGTAAGGAGGTGGATGTAAGGTTGAACTTTTACGCGTAAACTGCTTGTTCGAAGATCATTAAATTATTTCGCGTTGTTGGCCTTTTCCTCTTTTCTTTCAAGTATACGACATATTCACAGGTTCTTAGAAACCTCACTTTCACCCATCCGAAAACAGCTTCATAAGTTCTTCTGATCACAATAACAAAAACATCCTCAAAAGCCGCCTTGAGGGCGTTCTTTAGGTGGCTTTTGCTGGTTGTAAAGCCAGCAGCATGCGCTCGACTGTCCTTGCATCGCTGGCACTCGCTATTGGTATTGCTAGTGCCGTTAGCTGCGGAGCTGGCTCACAGTGTCCACAATCAACACCGTGTTGCTCACGTATGTCACCCTGCACACCGTTTCCATTAACAATAGTTTAACTTACATCCTAGAGTATGGCGTATGTGGCGTTGGAGCATACTGTCTAGCCGGCTGCGATCCACTGGGCAGCTTCGATCTCAAGTCATGCATGGCACGACCTGTCTGCAAATCAGCGGACTACAAACTTACCTCACTGAGCGACTTCAAGAGCTACACAAACTACCTCGGAGACTCATCACAAACGAACTGGGTTTACGAAGGATCGCCTGCGGTATATCAGGATAACTCCATTCTCTTGACAATGCCCGTGGGAAGTGCTGGGACGCTGGTGTCCAGCTCGCATTATGTCTGGTATGGCAAGGTTTCCGCGACGATGAGGACGAGTGCGGGTCAGGGTGTGGTTACTGCGTTTATTTTGATGTCAGACGTTAAGGTAGATTGCTTAGTAGAGGCTTATGGCGAAGAACGTTGAGACTAACAGGACTTCAGGACGAAATCGACTTTGAATTCGTGGGATCATATCTAGGAGATGCACAAGCGAACTGGTATTGGCAAGGCGCCCTCAACTGTAAGATTTCCTCGTATTCCTCCTTATAATCGTTGTCTAACAACGCACCACCCCAGACACAAACGAAGTAAACCTCACTGTCTCCTCGCCCACCAACGAAAACTACCACACCTACACCTTCGACTGGCAAGAAAACAGCATGTCCTGGGCCATCGACGGCACCACCCTCCGCACAGTGCAAAAGGCAGACACCTACAACGCCACCACAAAAACCTACCAATACCCGCAGACGCCCGCGAAGATCCAATTCTCCCTCTGGCCGGCCGGCAGCCCGTCCTCGCCAGAGGGCACCCGCAACTGGGCCGGCGGCGAAATCTCCTGGAGCAGTCCGTACATGACGAATGGCTACTACTGGGCGCAGGTCTCGGATGTTAATGTGCAGTGCTATAATCCGCCTCAGGGGGCGAACGTTTCGGGGAACAACGCGTATGTGTACACGAGTAACTCTGGCCTGCAGGGTTCCGTGGCGTTGACGGGCGCGAATACCACGCTCGCAAGCTTCCATGCTACAGGCGACGATCCGAGTGTCAATCCGGATGCAGTGACGAGTGCGAGTGCGAGTTCTGGTAGCGTGGCGTCGGCCACGGATACTCCAACAGTTCCTGGTGTGTACGGCGCTGGAAGTCGAGGGGGCGCTAGTAATGACGGTGGAAGTGATGGTACTGCGGCGACAGTAACGACGTTCATCCAGGGCCTCGTGACGAATTCTGCGTCGAAGGCTTCGAGTGCTGCGGATGGTGGGGTTAGGGAATCTGCCGTGAAGGGGAGTGCAGCAGCGGTTTTTGTGGCTGTCTTTGCGCTGGTCGCTTTGTTGTAGAGGGCGTTTTGCTCATTGCTACTGCTGGTTTGTTTTTTTCTAATGCGTTCTTAGCGTTTTCTTTATGGGGAGGGGGGTTGCATGTCTTGGTGATTTTGCTTTATATCATTAACCGTGTTTTTCTGCCATTCATTGGGAGGAGTATGTGCTTCGGATTTAGATCGAGATTGGGACGTAGATACATTTCCAGATTGACTTCTTTTTTGGAGGGGAAATGGGATATATTAGCAACTATCAAACATGAAATTCATAACCATCACCAATTCAAACTTGCTGCAACTCATGGTCTCGTCAACCCCTTACAAATTCAACAGGACACCCCTTTCCATCCAGCACACAAGTATCAAAAACGCCGTCTCTTCTTAACCCCAGCCCGCCCCTTCTCCTCCAGCTCCCGCTTCAACTCCTCCCGCTTCCGATCCGCGCGCTCCTGAGACGTCTCACGCTCCTGCTTCGGTTTCTCCGGCGATACAAATGGTTCTGGCTTGATGTTCACTTGCGGCGTAACGCTTTCCTTCATGTCGTCTTCCTCTTCGATGACTCCAGCTAAAGCCTCGCCTTGTAATCGACCGCGCGATGGTGTTTCCGGCACTGTGGTTTGGAGTTGGCTTTGACTTTGAGTGGCTTGTGATGCGGTTGCTCGCCCGCCAATCTTACCTAGTTTCTTGCGGGGGGTGAGGGGGTTTAGGGACGAGGTGCGGGAGGAGGCGCGGTTTGAGTCTGGAGATAGAGGGGTGGGAGATTGGGTTTTCTGGCTTGTGAAGGGCGGCCACGGTGCTGAGTCTTTTGGACCGCCAATTTTGCCGAGTTTCTTGCGGGGCGTTGGATGGGTGGAGGATGCTGGTGTCGATGGTGGTGGAGATGGTGGGACAAAGAGATTGGTACTCAACGGGCTGGGACTGACATGAGCGGCTGCTCGTGTTGGCTTACGTGGGGTCGGAGACGGGGTCGGTGATGCGGATTGGGATATCTCGTAGGTTGATGGAGGGGGTTTAGACGATTGCGCTGGAGGCTTGCGGGTCGAACGGACTCTGCGTGTCGGTGGGCTGGGAGTTGCGTCCGCCGAGCCGGGTTCTGGAGTTTTGGCTGGGTACGCTACTCTTGATGCGCCTATTCTGCCGAGTGTCTTGCTTTTTGGAGGAGCGTCGAGGTCGTCGGAGTTATCTGTTGTATCCTCGGACTCTGGAGAAGGGGGAGTCCTTGACAGGGGAGAGTTTTGACGGGGAGCCTTTGGCTTTCGTGGCGTTGGTTGTTTCTGATCAGAGTTAGAACTCACACCGCTGTTATATCCAACTGTAGTAGCATACTTGAAACGCATCGGCTGTGCTTTGAGTTCGCAACAGTTTTCTTTTCTTCTCCTCGTCATCGTTCCTATCGCCGAAACCTTGCACCTGTATTTTAATACTTGAGACTGTCCGAAAAGCACCTAGTACGAGGTCATCATATTCCACTTCTTCCGCGGTGCTCATCACTTCAAGCCATTTACTCTCGTTGAACGGACGTAACCCTTTTACGTGCTCAGCCAAGTCTGCTCGAGAGATATCTTTCTTGCTTGTTCTTGCTATGGGTACGGTTGGAAAAATCGACTTGAGCTCAATATTTTTCGACTCGAATTTGTCCAGAATCCTTGAAATTGCATTGTCTTTCTCGTGAAGCTCACTTGAGAGCTCTTCGATCCGTTGCGTCTGCGCAAATGACATTAATAGCAAGGGTACCACCAGCTCTTTTCTCATCGCCTCTGCGGGTCCGATGCCGAGATTGAAATACCATGTTAGTGCAGGCAATGGTCGCGGTAAAGGAGTTGTTGTTCTCATCACAATTTGTTGCTTCAAGTCTGAATCGTCTAGAGTTAGAGTAGCGCCTCCACGTGCATAAAAGACATCTTCAAGTTTCCCAAATAGTATCATCAACTGCTTCGGATCGTCGTCCGAGGGTGTGATACTACAATCTTCGTCTCGAGCTCTGTGAACAACTTCGCCATAACTGAGACTCTCTGTCCATATTCTTGATGCATCGCTCAGAAAGATTGTATACCCAGTTAATTCGAAATGAAATTGTATGATATAGCGGTGGTCATCTTTGAGGCCGCCTCCAGGAAGCGGTCTCCAATTGGATTTCATCGTTGACCATAAGATACAACATGAATCACAAAGGTATAATGCTTTCCTTTACTCCGCATCCTTAAAATAATTCTCCATCTTCTTACTTGGTCTTTTGTATTGGTCCTTCAAGAGGTTACCATAGCAACCCAACCCCCCTGCCTACCTTGTAAGGCGATGGACCCTGTTTCGAGATAGTCGATCAACAATGGCCAGGACAAGACAACGACGCGATATTCTTTGTGTTTACTTGAAAATTTTACTTGGTGGAAGATCCGCAACTGTCCTGCACATCAATCAAGCAAAGACTGCAACAAAATACAAATTTGACCTGAATTGCGCCATGATGGCACCTTCGGACGGCGCGTCATCAATTTCAGTCACAGTTCGAGTGCGCCCATTCACAATACGAGAAGCTGCGCAGCTCACGAAATGCGACGACGGGCCTTTGTTTCTGGGCGATGGATCACTTGCCGCAGTACCAACTCCAAAACTATCACAAAAGGGCATCAGACCGGTTATCAAAGTCGTGGACGACAAAGCATTGTGGGTGGACAAACAAACGCGTCTGAAAATGAAGTGCTGATGTAAAGGGCAGAGTGTTCGACCCCCCTGAAGACAGCCCAGTCCAGCGTTTCTCTAGATCTGTTCTCCCGCAAGGCAAGCGAGTTAAGGACCAAACCTTTGTATTCGACAAAGTTTTCGACGAAAACGTAACGCAAGGCGACGTGTACGAATCAACCACTAAGAACCTGCTGGACAGCGTTTTAGATGGATACAACGCGACAGTTTTTGCCTATGGCGCAACCGGATGCGGCAAGACGCATACGATCACGTAGGAATAGGATTCGAACCATTGGGAAAACGTCACTAACAAAGGGCAGTGGCACAACGCAACAACCAGGCATCATCTTCTTAACAATGCAAGAGCTGTTCGAGAGGATATCGGATGTTCAGGGTGACAAAGTGACGGAGATATCATTGTCATATCTTGAGATCTACAATGAGACAATCCGCGACTTGCTTGAACCTGCAACAGATGGGAAGAAAGGAGGCTTGATGCTTCGAGAGGACGCCAACGAAGCGGTCTCGGTAGCCGGGCTATCAAGCCATCATCCGCAGAATGTAGTGATTGAGGTCCCACCCAAAGAAAACTTGCTGACACATCCGGTAGGTACAGGAAGTCATGGATATGATAGTACGAGGAAACGAATTACGCACGATGTCTCCAACGGAAGCAAATGCAACCTCCTCAAGATCCCATGCCGTACTACAAATTAATGTTTCTCAAAAAGACCGCAATGCCGACGTTAATGAACCACATACCATGGCTACATTAAGTATCATTGATCTGGCGGGAAGTGAGCGAGCAAGTGCAACAAAGAATCGCGGAGAGCGATTGCTTGAAGGTGCTAACATCAACAAATCACTGTTAGCTCTAGGCAGCTGCATTAACGCGTTATGCGATCCAAGAAAACGAAGCCACGTACCCTACAGAAACTCAAAGTTAACCCGGCTACTTAAATT
>Ga0160429_1001532_pt1 | contig 12765 bp, 17 predicted proteins | sample SolpanmetagenomR_FD_108199 | JGI IMG/M metagenome (GOLD analysis project Ga0160429, IMG submission 108199) | Solar panel surface microbial communities from Lawrence Berkeley National Laboratory, California, USA - R | ecosystem: Engineered > Built environment > Solar panel > Unclassified ... | reverse complement strand
TAAACTGGAAGAGCTACCGCAAAACAAGTCCATTGAATATCCTCAGTCCAGGGAGATTGTGGCATAATTATCAAGTACAACACTTTCACACGGGAAGTGCAAGACCATTGTTGCACCTTTTTTACTTGGTTACCGCGGTGGGGTACGCTGCAAGTTATCAACATATGAGTAAGTGAATCTCATACTTGTATAGACACAAAAGAGAGAAGAGAGGAGGAAAAGTGGAGTAACGCAGAAATAACCGTGGGGAAGAAAAGAGGATCAAGTAGGAGACTGTCATACGGGAAATGCACATCTCTTACTGCGCCGTTTTGACTTGGTTGCTGAGAGTTATCGATACATGAGTGATTGCATCATACATACAAACATCCTTTTGAGGAGGGAAGCCAAGGATACCGATGAGAGTAAAGTAAATCAGTTGCAAGAGAAAGAAAGCAAAGGCGAGGATCCATCAGATCATAGAAAAGTAACGAAGGCTGAACTCCGAAAATATCTATCATTCAACTGCCGTTACTATATTGCAGAGCTCAATGACAAGATCAATGCCAGCATCGGTGGACAAAGATTGTATATATCAAGCATGGAGTACTTTGTCCAGAACAATAACATGCAGGAGCAACAAACCACTTGGTTCTGCACGAAGCAATATAATGCATACTTGAGAGGAAGAAGAGCCATATCTTTGCATATGGAATGCCGCATCAGTGAACGAAGGATACAAGCCATCTGATCCTCAAGATAAATTTTACAGTTGCCACTTGGGGCTTACAATAAGTGAGCTTTGCTAACGATCATTTACACTGATCTTAAGCATCACCCACAGCCCATTGACTAATCACTCTTCTCTCTAGAATCACACCGTCTTGCTGAGCATCACTAAACCTTTTTCTATACCTTGACCTTTTGTCTCTTAAAAGTATTGCTTGGATACACTCGGTTTGCGTACCGCCCGATTCCGTGTACCATGTCTTGTATTGTTGGATGATGGTAATGATCATGCAATAGAACATCTCTTCACAACCAAGCAAAACCCTTGTATCGAATCACTTTATTTTGTTTCATGTCTGTCTGTCTTTTGTGTTGTTCCCTTTTTTTTTCTCCTTTTTGTTTACCAAAGCAGTTTTTTTTTTCTCGCGTTTTTTCTCGTCCGCACTTTCCACTCGCACCAGCAAACCCGAATCACAAACCACACTTCTCAGGAAACCGCTACACCGGCACCCGTACAGTCCCCCGCCTCGCACACCGAACATCAAACCTATAACATCCAATCAAACAAAGAAATGGTAATTAAAAACTCAGTACACAGTCCCCACCCCTGCGAGCAGCGAGCGTACTACAAAAAAGAAATGAAAAAGTGGCCGACATGTGTATTACCCCCAACATCATAAGAGTGAACAAGAAGGACAGTATACCTACAGAATAGTGATCATGTGACAAGAGAGATAGCACAGACACAAAGAAAAAGGAAGAAGAATCGTATATGATACCATCAGCATAAGAGCAACGGAATAAACACTATAACAAAGAGAAAAACACGATCGAAATTCGGTTCTAGTGCTTCAGCTCGACATCTGCAACTGCAACTATATAAATGTACAAAAATGTCCTTCCAATGGTCCGTCAGCACACGTACTTCTCTATTCCGCCAATAAAAAAACAAAAAGGCACAACAAAAACAACTCACTCAAACAAACATTCAGGCCGAAAACAGCTGGAGTCAAGATGCACCTGCCAACGATTGGGGAACAGAATCAAAGGCACAAAATGAATCACGTAAGCAAAGGCAACATCCCGTTCTTGTCCTCAGCCAACATGTTCTCTCATCAAGGCAAATCCACTTCACCAAGACGCCGAGATTCAGCATCTCCGGAAAGGAAAACAGAGTCAAAACCGTAATATCCTTGTTCATTAAGTTGTTGTCCATTCGCTTACCGATGTAACAGTTCTGAGACCAACCCTGGCAACAATCTCTTCGTGACGAACCTGTCCAAGAGAACAACGGAAAACCACCTTAGAGATGCATTCTCCAAATATGGAACAGTAAATTTCTTCGATGGGCTCAACAAACGGCGTACTGACTATAAACTTAGGTTGATAAAGTTCAGATTATGCTTGATCCGCATACACGTGAATCAAGAGGCTTTGGTTTTGTATATATGGCGGAAGCCAATGGTGCTGACACAGCTCTGGAAGGCTTGAACGGGTTTGAGCTCAACGAGCGAGCGATCTCAGTCGAGAAGGTTAGAGAATGATTCCCTCTATCAAGACCCAAACTCACCACACTGGTAGGCGAGACGTGCACGTCCGCGTACTCCTACCCCTGGTGAGTATGCTGGCAAGCCAACCATACGTCGTACGTATAATCTGAAGTTCGTGGAGTCACTCGCTAACGTTTTTATGATACAGGTGATGACAGACGTGGAGGTTACGATCGAAGAGATGATTATCGTCGTCGAGACTATGGTGAGCGCCGAGATTATGGCGATAGAGATCGCCGTGATGATCGTCGCGGAGATGATCGAAGAGGAGATGACCGACGGGGTGGATACGATAGAAGAGATCGAGATCGAGATTACGACAGAAGGGACAGAGATAGAGATGACCGAAGAGATCGTGAGTACACACGAAGCCGCGGCGACAGAGGCCATGATGACCGGACCGAAAGAGGATATGACCGAAGATATTAGATAATACATAACCCATATAATATCTGTCGATCTGCCGTTATTTCGTTCGCCTTTGCCCAAAGACAAAAAGCCTTCTACAATATTCTACTCTATTTTGGACATATGTACGAATATCCCTGGTGATGTTATCCGATCTGAGCAGGAACTTCCTTGTTCATGGAAAACTCTTCAAGGTGACGAATCACGGGAGAATTGCTTACAGAGGGGCCTACGCTTCTAGGAATGTCAGTCTGAACATGATGATCTCCTTTCTTTGATTTACGAAGGCTGCAAATCACTTCACTGGCTGGATTTGTTGCCGTATCATGACCCATGAGGAAGAAGCCCCTCGGGGTTGAATCGTATGAGGCATAACGAATCTTGATTTTGGCAGGCTTTTCTCCAGATTTTGATCCTACCTTGGGCTTAGATAATTTACGAATGTCGCTTTCCATTGCTGCAGGCATGTATGGCATCAAAGATTTCAACATGCGTGTTTTCGTACCACCTAGGTCTGCACTGAGCCAGCGGCAGACTTTAGGTAGATGTATTATGGCTTTATCGCAATCCACTTGCAATTGCTCGTTAAGGAAATGGATTGCTGCATGATCGAGCTCACAGGAAAGGGCTACTGGATCGGCTGAAAAGATCCAGGTATTATATATAGATGACTTACTACCCGTATTGAGCTTAATATGTGTTAGTATCCATACCCTTATAGAAATCAACTGCAAATACCACAAAGATAATCCTAGGGTCGGGTTTGGCGATTGCGAGATTCCTCCTAGGGTCACGTTTTGCAAAATGACAACGACTATAACCAATAGCGGTTCGGAATGCGGTAGGCCGAGCCATAGAGGAGCGGAGAATGCAAAGATCTAGCTCCTGCAGCGAGAACAAAGCTCCTCCTATCTCATATGAGACACTACTGAAGAGCATTCGCCTTCTTCTGGAGCTATCCTGAGGTGTAATGCGCAGCTCGAGGGTCCCGTGAATCAGAAGGAGATGATACACGTTTAAACTGATGAGTTATTAGGGATAGTGTAAAGCTGTGGCGAAGAACTACTTACAAGAACGATAGCTTCATAGCATGGGTATTGAGATGTTCTAGTGATATCACCTGTAATACACTCGCATGTTCCGAAAATTTCTGCAATTGGTCGGTAATCTCGTCACTAATAGTATTCTTGGCGCTGACGAAGTCTCGAGAAATGTTGAGGATTTCGGTTAATAAGCGAATAGCTAGATCCGTAGGCAATTCATCATGACTTGTTTTGAAGATGATTTGCTTTTTATTGAGGATTATTCTTTGCTGCGCAGACGCACTCGACGGTAAAGGCGAACTAGACTTGATGCCGGTGGGGGTCTCTGGGCGGAGTACCGCTCTTATCGAGGAAATCGACTTTTTCTTTGCAACTTCGGGCATATCTGTACTCTTCAAAGCAGGAGAGTTCATGGATTTTGTTCTACTAGCATTGATTTCCTGTACCCAGTCCTCGGCCTGCTCGCGAGACTTGCAACAGAAGTAGAAATGATCTTGAGAGGTTGTGATGATCTCAAAAAAGCTAAACAGTGGAGTTGCTGCGTGAGAAGCGTCTGTTGTTTCATTCCGATCCTCAAGATTGGCTTGACGCTGAATCGAATCGATATCGTAGATCGAAATCACACAATGAGGAGATTTGTTTGCTGGGAACCTACAGAAACAATTGATCAAGCCTTTACTGCGATCAAGGGTAACATATACTTCCTTCCAACAACAACCCCATCGAGCTTTCGCGAAAATAGCCTGCTTGAGATCTGAAGCTGAACCCAAGTCTAGCACTGGTGAAGGGTTGGATCCAAAGAATTTCTTGGCGCCAGTAACTTTCCGTATTGTTGGAGGATTATCCCATCTGTATGTCAAGAAAGATGTCAAGAATTTCGGGCCTAATTTCGAAACAGCTTCATCCTGCACCAAAATTCGAAGCCAGTTCTCCAAAGCGACTCTTCTGCTTTCTAAAGCCAAACTCAGTGAGAAATCATTTCCCCTTTTCCTTTTTGGAAGGGATGTATACTCTTGATGTGCTTTGCAATTCGGTATCTTCCTAGCTAAGGATTTCTTAAACTTAACAAAGTCACCATATGAGCGCTCGACGGTTCGTTTGTTGCCTGCAACTTTAACTACGATTACGAACATTATGCCAGCGTTTGTTAAGGTTCTATCTATCCAACATGGCACACTGACCTGCAAATCTCTGAGTGGCGCTTTGAGATATGGTTCCAGATCAGGATCATCGGTATGCGCCTCGCGGTAAGAATCTTCGATATCATTTTCATCAGACTCTTCTTCTTCCTCACTCGAATCAGAAGCACTTTCTGCTGGACTCTCATCTTCGGAGAGTGCAATGGAATCTTCATCATCTTCTTCCACAGGTAATTCCTCGTCGACTTCAGGTGAATACTCCGCCAGGGAGGAAGTCTTTCTAGATGGAACGCTTTGCTGCTGTAGCTGACTGACGATGGTTTTTGGATGAGGAGATTGTGCACGAGTAGGCGGCTTGGCATTGCTCAGAATCTCCTCAGATGCGGTAGTTGCATCATTTACGATCGGTCCTGACTGAGCTCTGGACACGGGACTGCCTTTTAGCTGAGCCGGTTCTACGGGATTTGGCTGTAGAATAGTGACCCACCAATTGATATGTGACTTCATATGCAGATATCCGGCGGCCACTGTGATGATGACAGTGTAAAGAGAAATTACAGTGGCTGACAACTTCAATGACCCGAAGAATAATAGGGGCCACAGTGCGCAAGCAATACAAAGGAGGCCTCCATGAAACAATGGTCGGTTCTCAATCGTCAGCTCAAATGGGTCCTCGGCTGTTTCAGTGCCTTCCTCGTCGTCAGAGTGCTCACAGCTGCTTTCATTACCGGTGATCTTGCTCGGATCTTTGGACCGCTTCGAAGTTTTCTGTGATCGCAGATTAATATTCGAGAAATCGAGAAAACGCTGTATCTATGTACCCCGGATTTCCGTGGCTTACCATTCTTCGAAACTTTCTTTCCCTGAGCATTGATATCCTTAATGACGCTCCATGTTTCATTCGGTTGACCAGTTGCTGGATTATGTAAGACTTGATTGACGAACCCAGCGTCCATTGCGTCTTTTACGAATGCATGATCCATCAGGCGACCCTCTCCAGTGTTCTTCTCGTACGATTTGGATAGTAGGCCTTCTATTTTCTTGACCATAGGGATGCTTGGCAATTTGAAGAAAGCTTTCTGATGAAAGATAGTTTCGTCACTTCCAGTCGCTACATATTCACAATCGTCGCCGATACATAATTTATCGGACCATGTTTGGTTCACATTGTGGATGACCATTGTCTTGTTGATCGCGTCGATTACTGATGTCTGTACGAATACGATTTCTTTAAGCCCCACCGTCTTTTTCAGCCATGTAGGTAGATCAACGTTGATACGAACATGACGCACAATCTTGCGTCGTTTATGCGTATCGTCCCATTCGTCAAGAGTGACTTCTCCGCCGAGCATGAGGGGAACCTTTGGATGGGTCGGGTAGCGATTGAAGTAAGAGTACACCCTGTGAGATATTGTCAACATTCGGGAAGCCGAGTGTGATATTCAGTGACCTCGCTTCCATGCTCTCTACTGTGATACACAGCTGCGAGAATGCCATTATCTTCCATCGTATCATATATGCCACCTCGATCATGCCTCGATCATGTTTCCGCCTTTATACCATCCCTGATCCCTCTTTCATCTCATTGTATCCTATCAGCACCACTCTTTCCCTGACATGTACTCCACTCTATCCAGATGTTGATGTGCTAAAGTGTACTTACAATACCTCCCACTTATCACGATACCTATACTCTTGCATCTCCGTCTTTGTCAGCGTCCCCGTAACTTTCTCGAGATTCGCGAATGTGAAAGTTTCGGGATGAGCGAAGAGGGTGTTGATATCCATTTTCTACTCGTTCTACTTGTTTTTGTGGTGTGTGTGTGGAGAGTGGGGAGGGTGTACCCCGCTAATGCTGCTGTGTGTGTGTCTACTTTGAACGAGAAAAAATTGGTTTTTCTTCTTTCCCGCTTTTCCACTTTCCACTTCTCACTCTCCCATCTCCCCACTCTCACCACTCCAATGTCTTTCCCCCTCCGCACACTCCGCACACTCCGCACCTACGCAACAACAACAACAACCCCCAAACCAACCAGTACAGGAGGATTACGTGTAACGCTCACACTCCCACATACAACACCGTTCCCCATGCAACAAAGCGAGATGGTGATACTACCAACAACGGATGGGGTTGTTGGGATTGGGGCGAACCACGCACCAACGATATGGGAGGTTGTGCCTGGAGTTGTGGAGGTGGGGAGTGGTGGGGCGGGGGGGAATAAGTGGTTTGGTAGGTTTTGTTTTCTCTTGGAGGCGGACATCGGAAGTGGGGGATGGGGAGGATGGGGAGCATGGAGAGGATGAAGAGAATGGAGAGATGGGTAGATGGGGAGATGGGGAAGATGAAGAGAATGGAGAGAATGAAGGAGGATTGCAAGTAACGCTCACACTCCCACACACAACGTTCCCAATGCAACAAAGCGAGATGGTGATACTACCAACAACGGATGGGGTTGTTGGGATTGGGGGCGAATCACGCACCAACGATATGGGAGGTTGTGCCTGGAGTTGTGGAGGTGGGGAGTGGTGGGGCGGGGGGGAATAAGTGGTTTGGTAGGTTTTGGTTTCTCTTGGAGGCGGGGGTCGGAAGTGGGGGATGGGAGAATGGGAAGATGAAGACAATGGGGAAGATGAAGAGAATGGAGAGAATAAAGGAGGATGAAGAGGATGGGAAGAATGAAGGAGGATTGCAAGTAACGCTCACACTCCCACACACAATACCGTTTCCCATGCAACAAAGCGAGATGGTGATATTACCAACAACGGATGGGGTTGTTGGAATTGGGGCGAATCACGCACCAACGATATGGGAGGTTGTGCCTGGAGTTGTGGAGGTGGGGAGTGGAGCGGGAGGGGGGAATAAGTGGTTTGGTAGGTTTCTCTCTTGGAGGATGTGGAGGGTGTGGAGGTGTCGAGGTGTGGAGGCGGAAGTGGGGGAATGGAGAGGATGAATAGAATGGAGAGAATGGAGAGATGGGGAGATGGGGAGAATGAAGGAGGATGAAGAGAATGGAGAGAAGGGGAGGGGGTAGATCAAGGCAATAGATGGTGGGTATGGAGATCGAGAGGTAGTGTGGTTGAGATTACCGACAATAGTAGGAAAGTAAGGGACTAGAGCGAAACACGCGCCAACGATGTGGGAATTTGTGCTTGGGATTGTGGATGTGGGGGTGAAATTGGTTTCTCTTGATATTGTGGAGGGGCGGGGAGGGGGGAAAATGATGGGACGGACAATGAAGAGAAGGAGAGGGGGAGAAGAAGTGTGAGATCGTTGCTGGAATAGAGGAGTGAAGTTAGTATGATCAGCAACAACCGATGGAGTAATGGTAGTTCGAGAGAATCAGGTACCTACAATATGGGAAGTTATGCCCGGGATCGTGGATGTGGGAGCGGGGGGCAAACTTGAAGGGAGATAGGAGATGGGATCGGGTTAAGATGGGTACATGAGCAATCTTCTTCGCTCATATACCGCTAGTTGCTGTTTACGACATGACTTGTAGTGTTCTGGTATTCGGATATGAACTGACGTTGTGCTTTGTAGTTTCTAGTGGGTTTGCAACGATTCACCCAGACTCAACGCTGAATATCAATGTATTGGAAGCAGTGACATTGGAAGATATCGATAGGGAGGTATGCTATTTTTATGATCATGATGATTGTTCGTAATATAACGACATGACACAGACTTTGAAACAAAGTACCGAGCAGGCTCGATCAAGTCTAGTCAGTGCCAAAACCGATGCAGAGAAGGCCTTAGCACAGATCGAGCTGGATGTATACAGTGGAGTCGAATCTGCAATGCAGACAGCCAAGAATTAAACGAGCGAAATTGCTTGCATTTTCCAATCAGGTCGAAATAAACAGCACAATCGATGGGATATTTTGCGTGACTCCACTTTCGAACTTGTATACTTGGTGATTTATTAGATTGTGATCCTGAATCAGCTGGAAGCTAAGTTGTGTATTCACCGGTGTGTTTTTCATTGCAGCCCGTTCTAGGAGGTGCAGCCCCTTCTACAGTCCTGGAACGGATTGCAAATTTGTTTGAGCCAACAGAAATCAGTATTTATCCCAATGATTCCGTCCGAACAGTTGTTTCTTGGCTTCTGTCTGCGCACAAAGTGGTGCAAGAAGTCAAAATAGTCTGAAGGGTCTGAGATTGACTTGGAGACCGGGTTCACACTTACGTCAGCAACAATTATTTCCCGATAATTGAACTTTGATTGTTATTTCCCGCACCTACTGCTTCACCAAGCGATTCTCAGGCAATACTCCGAATGATTTGTACACACTCCTATAATCATTGGCATATGGTGAATGGAGTTGTGGGCACTGATATTCATATCGACCCACTTCAATTTATAATAGAGCAAAATTGGAGATTGGCGTCGAAGTGACATCCACCTTTGGAGCCTCGATAAGTACATCGACATTATCCGATATATCTGCTTATCAAATCCACAAGCTCCCAGAAGGGGAACCACGTCTCGGTGTTCTGGTATCTGCCGATGCAATACGACGGTGTTGATTGCTTGATTCACCTCTTCCTCTTCCCTCGGCTTGCTGATCTTTACAGCGACGACTCTGCTCTAATGGTGCACTTCCATTACTCCATTTTCGATCTTGGCTCTACTGCATTCTTACCTCATAGGTGGTTTCGTACACCCTTCCATAATCACCATGTCCCACTTCAACCTTGGGCCCTCGTATTATGTTGTAGACTGTTCTCTGTCCATAGATTCCTCCCATGTATATAAATGTGCCTTTGGTCGGCGCCGAAGTGACATCCGCCTTTGGAGCCTTGGGACGGGGTGGGTGAGGGGTCGGCGGGCACACGGCCTTGCGTGTGTATGTGGGAGGGGTTCTTGGTGGTTCCATTCTGTTTGGTGATGTTTGAGGGATGGTCGTCGTCATCACCAAACAATCACAACGATATGGAACCACCTAAAAGCCCTCCTACATACACACGCAAGGCCGTGTGCCCGCCGACCCCTCACCCACCCCGTCCCAAGGCTCCAAAGGCGGATGTCACTTCGGCCCCGACCAAAGGCACATTTATATACATGGGAGGAATCTATGGACAGAGGGTAGTCAACAAAATCATAAGAGGACCAAAGGTTGAAGTGGGACATGGTGATTATGGAAGGGTGTTCGAAACCACCTATGAGGTAAGAAGGCAGTACAAGCAAGATCGACAATGATGAGCAATGGAAGTGCACTATTAGAGTAAAGTCGTCGCTGTAGAGATCAGCAAGCCGATGGAAGAGGAGGAAGTCAATCAAGCAATCAACAGCGTAGTACTGCATCGGCAGATACCAGAACATCGAAACGTGGTTCCCCTTCTTGGAGCCTGTGGATTCGATAAGAAGATATATCGGATAATGCCGATGTACTCATCGAGGTAACAGCTACACCATGTACTCATGATCTGTACTCACTGGTCATAGCTGGTCGCATCCATCATTACAGTTAGTGGAAGATATGGCAAATGCGCTTATACACCTCAAAGAGCATCACTTGGTTCACGGAGATATCAAACCATCGAATATTGTGTGGGATGTCAAGACGAATGTATACGTCCTGGTTGACCTAGATCTATTAAATACTTGTGGAACCAAGGTGGAAGAGGTAACAAAAACAGAACTCCTCATCATCACAATCATACTAATCACAATATCATATGATAGTTTGGTGCCGGTGATTACCTGGCTAAAGAAGTCTGCAGGAGCGGAATACTCTCCTATGCTGGAGATACCTATGCTCTTGGAGTGGTGGCAAGGGATATGGGCTTCAATCTGTTCGGGGGCAAGATGACCGCCCGAGAACCAAAAGAAAGAAGTTCCACGTTTGGGGTGTTTGACTTTCTATAACAAAACGGAAAGACTTTGTCCGCCCTACGATAATGGGGACCGGTATAACGAGCAAGTTTCAATTCCGAATTGAAACTCGGGAAATAATTATTTGCTGACGTCAGTATTGGACGGACTCAGTCTCGGGATTAGCCAAACTTCTCAGACTACTTTAATCATCGATTCTAGAGATAGAATTTCTTCTATTTCTTCTATAGCGATTCATACTCATGTCTACTAAGTGTCGAGTAGAATTCACATTCACTTTAGTGCCGAGTCTGGGAAGCTGTATTATTTGTCTTCTGATTAGTGGTCTCACTGTGTATTTGATAAGGGTACTTAGCTCTTAGCCTTATATCCACAGGACTATTCACTGACATTACATCGCACATATAGCTGATCAAGGTCACGTAACTGTCATCTTCTGATCTCATCACCTTTGCAGTAAGTGCGAGGTTCGTGGTGATTGGACTGGCTGCTGGGGTCATACTCTTAAAACCTATGTATCCTCAAGTCAGCCTGCTCCTACATTTTCTCGTACCTACAATCATTTTTAGAGCCTGGTCTTCTGATCGATCGAACTGATGATTTATGTAATGATCATATCCCTCTATTATTCTCGAAGCTTGGTCTCGCTGTATATTTGAGCTGCCTTATCGATACTCAACTTAACTTCTCGAAACTCACCTCAAGAATGCATCAGGAAAAGAAACAAGAAGAAACACAAAGACAACAAACAATGCATACTATAATGCTTTATCGCTAACGACCTACATAAGATGATATCAGCAAGACATGCTGATATCGCGTGGCGATACTAGCATAATCGATTATGATTCCAATATGTCCATCTGTCGTTTTCTATGATTTCTGAAGATGATCACTCGCGTAATGTATGTATGTCTTGCTTACATTACGCGAGTGATCATCTTCAGAAATCATAGAAAACGACAGATGGACATATTGGAATCATAATCGATTATGCTAGTATCGCCACGCGGACAATCACGTACATAGTAAACGAGTCAGACATTACGTGTCGATATCTCTATCGAAGGCTAGATCAAGCAACAAAGTACTTGACATGAGACTCGTTCGACATGCTCCAGGGTGCAAGTCAGCAGTATACATCGTGATGATTCAATATCGCTGGTCGCTCATCTCATTGCCATAAGTTCCCTATATAATCTCACACATCCAATAAGTCCAGCTCTTGCACGCTCCGCAAGTATCTTATACGCCATCGGCCCTGCAACAATACTTGGTAGAGCATTGTATACCGAATTCATCTTCAAAGCGCTCACATTTACCGCTCTGTCCATGTCGCGGTTAAAAGTGCTTCTGTTTTATGATCCTCTGTGCGCACTGCGCTCTGAGTATCTGATTGCTTGATCTAGCCTTCTCAATATGGGTATATTTCCTCGAATGAATACTAGTTTGTATGTGCCATCTTCTGATGTGGGATTCTGCAGGTACGAAGATAACGGCTGGCCATATGCATGATAGTGTCTTGTGCTGGTGCTTGATCTAGCCTTCGATAGAGATATCGACACGTAATATCCGGCTCTTTTACTATGTATGTGATTGTATGTAGTTATGCGATTTGTTATCTGATTAGCTATATGTATAATATCCGTCATGTCCGTCAGTAAATTGCCTTGCAGATGTAACGACAAGAGCCAAGCAGGCTTACCAGATACACACTGATCAAACATTCAACCGCAAACAATACTGGTATCCACATCAGGCAATTGGTGCCTCTTCCCATGAACCCATGAAGCTACTGAGGCTTGGATTTTCACGATCCACCCGACTTTGGTTGGAAAATAGGTTCTTGATCGTCGCTTCCTTTAGTCCTTGATGCCTTAGATCAGCTGTGAAGTCAAATCCTTGTGGCCTTTCTCTATCTTCCCAGCGATACTGATTGATCCACATTCACCAGCTGCAACACCTCCTCCTTGTCTTTGTCGTAGTTGGTTTTAATACACTCAGCTCTGTCCATAATTACAGTCTCATATTGATTGTCTTGCGTCGCTGATATAATGATCTCTGCTGGTATTCCCTTCCG
>Ga0160429_1001531_pt1 | contig 12780 bp, 12 predicted proteins | sample SolpanmetagenomR_FD_108199 | JGI IMG/M metagenome (GOLD analysis project Ga0160429, IMG submission 108199) | Solar panel surface microbial communities from Lawrence Berkeley National Laboratory, California, USA - R | ecosystem: Engineered > Built environment > Solar panel > Unclassified ... | reverse complement strand
GGGAAGACGAACAGCACCGTCGTGATGAGCACGTAGACGACGCCGACGACGTTGCAGATCCACCCCAGCGGGCCCGGCAGAACGAAGGCGCGCGCCGGCAGTTTGCGCCGCCCTTGCACTAGGTTGATGGTTACCGGCATGGCGTAGCTGTTGCGCCGGTTGTGAGTCGTGGCGGGAAGGGAGCCGGGAGAGCGAGAGAGAGAGAGGATGGGACTTACGAGACGCCCAGCGCGACGACCGAGGCGGATGTGATGGCGTTGAAGGCGCTGCTGGAGCCGAGGAAGACGCAGCCTATGTTTCGTGTTTGTTAGAGAGAGAGCGGGTGTTTCGTTTCATGGTTGGCTGCCTTTGTGCGTGGGGCGTTTGGGAAGGAAAAAAAAACTTACCGAAAATTATGACCAGCGCCGTCGTCAACATTAGTGCGTTCAACGGCAGGCCGAGCTTCTTGTTCACTTTGGCGAAGATGTGCGACGCGGGCAGGCCGCGGTCCCGGGCGAAGGCGTAGGTCATGCGGCTCGACGTTGTCATAATGCCGATGGTCGCGAAGACGAGACAGATGAGCGGGAAGACCAGCAAGCAGACTGCGCCGACACGCGAGGATGTTGCTGTGTACTGGGAGAGTTTTGAAGATGGAGTGTTAGGTATGTACGTTGGAGTGGAAGCCCGCAGTTGGCAAAAAAAATGTCGGCTTACGAAGATTTGCAGCAGAGGACCGGCCGGAGACGCAATCACACTGTCCACGGTGTCTTGACCGCCCGATACAAATAGCAGGACCATCAGAAAGATAAAGCCGGTGAACATGCCGATGCCGACGCAAGCTATCATGATTTTGGGGCCTTCTCTGGAGGCATTTGGGATTTCTTTGCGGAGCGCGTCAACACGGAGACGCATCGCATAGGGACTCGTTCTTACCTTCGATCATATGCGCCACAGCGTCGTAACCCGTCAGACCAAGACCACCTTGCAAGAGACCGAGAAGCCACGCAACGCCGTCTATACACTTTAGTATCAGCAATCGTTGGATCTTGATCGATGGAGCTCTCTTTTTCAGGAACCACTCACCAGGCCAGCCCGTCGTGTTCAGGAACTCAGTAAAGACAAACTCGGGGCTCGAGAAGTTGGGTGCGGCGCATGCCAGCACTGTAATGCAGATGATGGTGAAGCCAGCGATGCTCCACGTAAACGCCGCCTTGTTGACGTACGGCAAGATATGATTGCCGAAAGCATTGAGCAGGAACGCAAAGGCCGTGTAGCCAATGTAGATGAGAAACTGCTGCCAGCGCTGGGGCTCATACGAGGTGTCATAGAGCGCAATCACACCGACAATCAGCTGGGAGCCGAGCAGCCCACCAGTGGCCGTGAGAGCGACTTTTGGCACAGTGTTAGTTTCCGGAGGGGGGTTTGCATATGACGACGAAAAACAAAAACTCACTCCATCCACCAACGTTGATCCACCCGCAGATCCACGAGAGAATCCGCTTGGACCCCTCTGGTGAGATGACTGCAACCCAATGATACTGTCCGCCAGCGGTGGGATACGCCGACAAGAATTCCGCAAGCGAAGACGCGAGACACAAGTTGCAGATACCCGCGGTGATGAGACCCCAGAGCACTGAAGTACTGCCTCCACTTGGAAGAGCCAGCGAGAGCGAAGCCGCCAGAGCGGTCCAACTGTTCAGGACTGGACGGGTGTTGGTGTCAGATGCAGGGCATGCATGACTCGTACAGATGTATACTGACTGGCAAACGCAAGTCCAAGCATGGACAAGAAGGAGAAGTTGCGACTTAGCTCGGCAGCGTGGCCGAGGGCGAGAAGATGGTCGTCATCAGCGATGCTGTGCTTCCGAGTGGGCATCGTGGGGGTGAAGGTTGGTGGCGGCTCAGGTTGGCAAGCCCTTGATTCAGGCTTGGTGTGTCTTTCTTGCGGGTTGTACTCGTAGCAGTAGGATCAACGTTCACACGACTGGAGAGCAAGTAGGTGAAAGCACACAATAATAATGGAAGAATATTGAACACAAACCATCTACGCAAGAGTGTACGAGTATACGTTGCGAGCAAAGATAAGAAGACCAAGAGATACCAAGACATGCGGGGTGCACACGACGAGGCTGAAGAAAACGGCCAAAAGGCTTAATTTGACGAGAAAAGGGGGAAAAGCTTGGCTGGTTCAAGCTCCTCGCTGACAGACACCAACTCTGTTCGAGTATCTTACACTACTACACTACTGCTCTACCGCTGATGATGCATCATCCTCCAAAGCTAACCGTTCTTGCTTGCTCCCAAGAGGTCGTCAACGGTAATCTCCACCTCCATCGCTGCAAGAAGCTCCGGATCTATAACGACTGGCCGCTTACGGTTACTGACAGCCTTATACCCTGCAAACGGTGTAATAGGCTTGGTCGCATTCGATGTGCTGACCTTGGTCGGGTTGGGTGTGTTGGTTCTGGTGGGAGGCTTCGGTGTCGTGGGACGACTGACATCGCTGCCTTCGCCAAACAGTTCGTCAATAGCCTTTTTTGACGGCACTTGCAGGCTGTTGCCATTGCTGCCAGGTGCATCGTGATGGATTTTGGCCTTGGTCTTGACGCGGGCAAAAGGGTTCGCTTGAACCTCCCCCCTTGCGATCTTCTCCTGCAACTCTCGCTCGGCATGCTTCTCTGCAAGCTGGGCGCTGCGGAGTTGATCGAAATAGGCCTTCCGGTTCTTGCTGCTAGCAGATGAGCGCTCCTTGTCTGCTGCACCGCTCTTGGGCAGTTGATATTTTCCGGCGTTCTCACCACCCTTACTGTACGCCAATTTCGGTCCTTCCAACGCGGCAAGTTGCTGATCGATTTCCGCAATGGCAGCCTCGTTGCCCTTTTCAATGGCTCTGGAACGGTCCTGAAGCAGACGGGTCCGGTTTATCCCAGCGTACTTGGCGGCTAGGACGCCAGAGCGTCGAAGTTTCTCTGTGATCTCGTCGTCTGTCCATACGTGATTGAGAAGCTTGGAGATTGCGTCGAGTTTGCCATTGACAAATGACATTGTTGGGAGTCGGAGGTTAAGTTTCGCCAGGGTTTGAGCGTAACGGTCAAACTCGGCCTCGTAATGGTCAGCGGGTAACGTACAACCACTAATCATATAGCCTTACATCTGTGAACTTGCTATCCGAGGTAGCCACAAAAGGCCAACTCCTCTCATCATCGCCATGGGCAACGAGTGCGTATTGGTCGGTTTGGAATGGCTTCCCGTTGGAACCTTCCATAGCATAGGGTTTGCCAGTGGTGAAACCTACCGGTGTCAGTTCGAGTTTGTTGTGTTACTCGTAAACGCCTACCTTTGATTTGTGCCATGCGGTAGACACCTTGACCAGTCGCCCTGTCTGGACCGATGTGAACCCGGCAGAAACAGCCCTTGATGGTATCGTCGAATCCTGGGTAGAAGCAGACTTTGGCAAAGTTGGTTCGCCCAACGCGCATTCGCTCATAGTCTCTGAGCACTGGCATGGGCTCATCGTGGGTCGCAGGTGCTTTGGCCGGATCCCATTCCACTTCACTGTCACCTGCCGCCTCTGCTTCCGAGTAAGGGGCCTCGCGATCGGGTGAGTCGGCATCGTTGTTCTTGCGATCCTCTTCCTGCTTGCGTTCCTCAAACCTACGCTCCCTCTTGAGTTTGTAAGCCGCGAGATCCTCATTCGCCTTGGTCTTTTGACGCGTTCCTTTGCGAGGGCTTTCCTCAAGCTGGGCGTTTCCAGCCTTGCGCTTCTTCTTGTCGGCAGCATCCTTTTCGCGGGCTTGTAGAAGACGACGAAGGTGTTGATCTTGGGTTTGGCGTTCGAGAAGTCCCGCGCGTTCTGCTAAGATCTCCTCACGCTTGATTTCAGACATTGCCATGATCTCCTTCTTGTCCTTTTCACTGTAGAACTTGCCGTCGACTGGGAAGAGAGGTCCATCGTCGGACTTGCTAGGGGCGACGTCCTCGTCCGATTCAGACATGGCGCCGGATCCCAGTGAGTTTGCAACAGATCTTGGGGATGAACTGTGAAAGGTTGCAGATGCAAGTTAGCAAACAACCAAGTGAAAGCGGAAGCGCCCATGAAAGTATGACGTACGCTTGTGCTGCCTCGTCGTCGGAATCATCCCTCGCCCGGCCCTTTGTTGTCCCAGTTGCCTTGCCAGACTTTCTTTGTGCAACACCCTTTTGTGCTGGTGCCGGGCGGGGCTTCACCACTTTTGTTGGAGGCGATCTTGGCGGTGAAGGAGATTTGCTCTGTGTGATGGGCTTCTGCTCCTCGGTCTCGGAGTTGGAGTCATCCTCCTCTCCTGCAAGGGCGAGAAGCTCTGCGTCCAGCTCGTTGTCGGACATGGTAACTAGTTAACGAAGCGAGTGGAGGCTGCTTGGAATGTCTGCGAGGCTCGACTGAGTGTTCCAGTCGAGGATGTGTGTGCCAGTTGTGAAGAAGCTAGAGTGACGTGTTGAGTTAGGTTTCTGTAATGAGGTGCACCAGTTGTCGATGTGTGCAAGCCACTCACCTGATGTAGGAAGGACTATGCTGAGAGTCAGTGACCAAGGCCGCTATTGTTCAGTACCGGTGGTAGTGACAGTAAGGCCTGGTGTGTTCATCCGTTTATTATTCAGTCGTCCATTTACATACAATAGGGTGGTTTCAACTGTATTGTCGTCCCCTTAACGCAGCGCGCCGTTTCAGACAGACATTCAGCCCTCTGCGGTTTGGCGCCGGCCGGCACGGTCGGTTGGAGAAGACAGAGTCGACTGCCGACGGCGGCGACAATGGAGAACATCATCATCACTCCTTCTGTTCTGTCCTGTCTGTATACCACTACACTATAGTGTACTGCTTTACTATAGAATACTTTGGCATCGAACCGCCTTACTTATAGCATGACGTCTCTCATCATGCCTCGTCTGGCGCGCTCCCCTGCCGTACAGGGAATCCGTAATCTCAGTGCATTCTCCACCTCTGCACGAACACTTACAAGTACTTCGTCCCCTCTCCAGGCAGATGTGCAGCCCACCACAGGGCCACCTACGGGTGGTGCAGCAGCCAAGGAGGGACGGGCTACACTAAGTGCAGAACAGCAAAGATTCCTCGACAGCGCAGTATGTCTATCTATCCAGACCGCACCGACCTGGCTGACAACGTTAGCTTCGAGTGAACCATGCAGGAGAGCTAGCAGCTACCTTGATATACACAGCTCAAACTCCACCGATCGTACGGGCTCATCCGCACTTACGGCCTCTCATGAAGCATATGTATGATCAGGAGGCGGGTCACTTCAAGACCTTTAACCATCTCCTTGCCAAGCATCGCATCCGGCCAACAGCACTGTACCCCGTCTGGAAGGTTGCAGCTACAGCACTCGGTTGGGGCACAGCTATGATGGGCCGTGAAGCCGCAATGGCATGCACAGAGGCTGTTGAGACGGAGATCGGCGAGCATTACAACAGCCAGGTGAGAGTGCTGTTGCAATGGGAGCGGGACATCGAGGCGCGCGGCGAGGTGGTTGACGATGAAATTAAGGATCTCATCAGTACTATCAAAAGAATCAGAGATGAAGAGCTTGAGCACCTCGATCACGCGGTAGAGCATGATGCAAAACAGGCACGTCCTTATGAGCTTCTGACGAACGTCATCAGAGGAGGTTGCAAGGCTGCCATCTGGGCGAGTGAAAGGGTGTAAATCTTCGCAGTTGAGTATAGCACTACGCTTGTATCAGTTTCGGCGTTCTTGCAGTAGAAGGTTGTAACCTCCTCGAAGAAAGACACTACGCGAGTGCTTGGTAGAATGGCAGCACCAACAAGTGGTCCCGATAGCCACGATGACCTGAAGCAGCAGTGAGAGGCGTTCAGCTTCTCTGGTCGAACGTCTGCCAGCACTAGTATGCGGTCTTGGCTGATATGGCAGGGGCGGCGCCCAGAAAGATTTCTACGCTTGCTGCTGAAGCAGAAGCAGACGCGGCAGACGGATGGCGTAAAAGAGCAGACGGTGAGGAGATTGAAGGCAGGGATTGAGGCTGGTGCAGGCCATGAGGCTGGCGGTGTTTCTATGCACCGTCGCGAGGCGGATTTCCGTCCTTTCACGTCGGTATCAACACGTCCAAGCGAAAACTCTGCCTAAGGGCAAGCTCCTCTGAACACCGACAACTTCCCTTACACCATCAAGCACACACACCATCACCACATCACGTTGTCTGCCTTGTATGGTACGTCCTGACAGAAGCTGAACCATATCCTTGGGGCAAGGCGACGCTAGACGCAACAAACCAATCCTGAAAGATCTTGCTCCAAGCATCTCCAACAAACCCATCTGGAAGCAGATTCATCTTTACAGCTGCTCATCCCCACGCCCAACCATCCTGTGGCTTCAAGGCAAGTCTCTTGAAGCAAATCATATTCAGGGACACCTTCTTGAAGCAACTTATCCTCACGCGATCTCATCTCGAAGTCAGTCAACCGAGACTTCAAGGCACATCAAGGATCTCTGTCAAAGACAAACAAGCGGCTGAGTACTCAAGTCAAGACGCTTCTTTCGCGTAGTAACGCAACAGTCAAGGTATGGTAACAGCTCCATCTTCTGAAACAAACATATAAATATTCTAAGCACAAGCAGCTAACTGTCATTCTTTGTTCACGCAGGCGCAGACAGCAAGCATGGCTCCGTTGTCGCAATTCAACAATGTTTTTACTCCTGCTGAGGATCAACTCATCATCAAGCTCAAAGAAGGTCAACAGTTAGGCTGGGCTGCAATCGCGTCACAAATTCCGCATCGCTCTCCTGGTTCCTTGCAGGTTCGCTACAGTCGGAAACTGTCCCGAAGGAATAAGGAGTTGAAGCCACCAGCTATTACGTTCGAGAAGTCAGCTGATCTCAAACAACCTACTCCTCCAGCATCACCTTCGCCATCTCTCTCACCTGGACTGAAGGAGGACACGACGGACTCCGAGGAAGCTATCGCTAGCATGCCTACCCCAATTTCTCCTTCGAAGCGTCTCGCACGCAACAAGAAGAAGAAGAAGGCACGCGCTGCTGGCAAGAAATCTTCTACCGGCAAACAATCCTCCGCTACCGTCGCTAACGAGGTGACTGTCACTCAGCCTGATGAATCTGGCCATGAAATCACACGCAAGGCTAAAGGCAAGCTCGACCCACCCGGGTTTCGGTCTCCTACACTTAGTCCAAGCGACCAGTCGACAGTGACGGACAGCGAAGAGGAAGATGTCGTTGAGGCGCCAAACGTCCGACGTGTGACTGCTCTTTCTCGACCTTCAAGCACTGGAAGCTCCGCCGAAGTTCGCAATGAGGACTTTTACACGTCAAACTTCATCAAGACTCTGCCTTTGGCTCCAGGTGCGCAACGCGCAGGTGAAAAAGCTGGATTGCCAATATTCTCGGAATCCCTTGCAAGCGACCAAATTAGCCGTCCGATGAGCTACACCAGGACGCTTCCCGATGGGAGCACCGAACGCTTTACAGCCAATCGAGGATTACCAAAGTTCTGGGAGTCTCCTGTGTCTAACGAAAGCAACAACCGGATGCTACGTCCCTCGGTCGCGCCTGCCTCTCTTGCCAAGAAGATTGATGAAGTACAGCCTGAGACGAGGAAGGAACGCCTTGGCGCTGTGGCTAAACCTATGTTCGAGTTCGAGGGTTCTCCCCAGGTCAGTGAAAAAAGTGAACTTAACATTGCAATCAAATTCTGACTTAGCTGCATGAAAAGTCGTCTACTCTTACGGAGACTGCCAACAAGGTCAAGAAAGTTGAGCGAACTACAGACGATCAGTTGATTCACGCTCCTCTGGCTGCCGAAGATTTCGCTTTGACGAATTCTGGAAGACCCCGCCGTGCAGCGACTATGAAGAAACACAATCACGAGCAGGAAAAGATCGCCGGCTCTACCACTGGAATGACCAATCTCCAACTAGGCCCGGTTGCGTCTGCACCTCAATCTGCCACTGCTGTCATGGCGGACTCTGGGAGGCCGCGTCGTTTCGCTGCAAACAAGCTGGCCACTGATCAGCAAGATCATCCGCAGAGGAACGCTGTTGCTGAGGAGTCAGGGCAGGCGCGTAAGTCATCACAGCTAACATGATGCCCAAATGTGCGTTGTTAACACTCATCAGGCTGGATTCCTGCCACTGCGGAACACTTCAGGGGCCAGGTCAACGTTCCGGCCAGCTTCCTCAACCCTCCACCATCGCGCATCATCGAGTACAACGTCTACTCAGGTTCATTCCGCACTCGCTACCGCCGTCCTCACGAGTCGGGTTATGTGCCCACCCCTTACACTCTAGGTGCGCTGACTTGATCAGTCAACTAGACTTGGGTTGGCTGGGAAATGAATTAGCTATGTGTCGTCGGAATGCGGGGATAAGACTCGAGGTTGAAGACTGCAAAGCAGCATATGGATGGCGATGGGTTTGATTTTTGTACTTCTAGAGCAGTGTCACCATGTTGACTGTACTCACCATATCAAGTCCACGATGAAGTTGTTGCTGTTCAAGATCACGTGATGCACTCTCATTAGCCTCTTGACTTGTGGGCGGAATGGGATTCCTTGGCGAGAAATCACGTCGCGTCACGTCATGGCCGGCCATCGACGCGTTCTCTCTCGTAGCATTGCTTGCCGCATACCAGCCTCTTTGCTGTAATATATTCCATGTCGCTGTTATATTCCATTTCTACTCCATAACATCTTACAATTGTTTCAGACATGCACTCCTCTACTCCATCAACACCGGCACGCTCATCTCCCAACCCATCACCAGCAATGGATCTTACACCGAGGAGCAAAGTGCGTGCAATGCTCGCGGCACTAGACCACGATTCGGAAGAGGATTCGCCTATCGTGAAGCGCACAAGCAATGAGAACATCTTGGTAGCACCCAAGAGAGCTTCGAGTCCATCAGCTTCTCCACCGGTCAGAAACGATACGTCTGACGAAAACGAGCCGATTCGCAAGGCCGCTCCAAAAGGACGCACAGCTGGGCGTATGCAGGCTGAGCCAGAAGATACCCCGGGCCATCTACATATCTCAGAATCAAGGGCTTACCAACGGATTAAACAACAGCTTACGACGAAGCAACCTGGAGCTGTCGTTGAACCTACAGCACCCAAGCGAACACCTGCCGCTGTCTCGACAGACGACGACGACGACGAAGAGTTACCCATTCGTACCATCCAACACCGAGCAGCTCGAACGAAAACCAGAACTCCTTCGCCCCGAAAAGCAGCTCCCTCTGCCCCATCATCTCCCGGTCTTTTCCTTTCCCCTGATAAGTCGCCTATCTGCTCCGCAAAAGACATTCAAGCTGGCATCGGTGCTTCAGACTCGGATGAGTCCACAACCCCGAAGAGACTGAACCCTTTACAAGCTCTAGTGGCTCGTAAGCGTGCGGAAAGGTTAGCGAAAGAGAAGGCAATCGGGGAGGAAACACAACATGAAGAGGAGGAGCTGTCCCGTCCGCGAAAGGAAAAAGCAAAGAAAACAACCAGAGTCATGGCGGAGTCAGAAAGCGACGAGGACAAGAGCGTCGGCAAGAAGCTCACAGAACAAGCAAGACCTACACGCAAGGCTAGTAAGAAGGCACTGGAAGACATGAATAGAGAGTCACAGCGGATGAGTCGAAATATGCAGCTGACTTATGTCGCGAAAACTAAGACGAAGGTCACTCTGGATGACTTCATGTCGAAGTTCAACAAAAGCGGACCAACGAAGACCCTTGTACCGGTACTAGAGGAGAATCCATCTAGCTCTTTGCACGGCGACGACGTGGTTGACCTTGCCAGTACACCTCCTTCCAGCCCCCCAAGTATTGGATCGGCGACAGCTAAACGCGCCACTATGCCAGTTTTCCGAATGCCGACTCGGCTGCAATTGGATGGAGATGTTGTGGAGCAAGACAACGATGATGAAGAATTGCCTTCACTTGAGATAGCGATGAAGCAGCCTGTGCCACAAATCATGGCAGCAAACCTCCCTCGCCAATCTCCAACCAAGCAGTTCAGCTTGAGAAGACTCGAAAAATCCAAGAAGCGACTCACAAGGACTACATCTGACTCCGAAGACGATTTGGAAATCATCCAACCGGCTGCTCCAAGCAGGTTTGCCATTTTCGACCAGGTCCCCGTAGTAAAGGCCCACGAATCATCCTCGATGCATGCTCTGCGTGCACTGGCACAGCTGAACGGGAACGATAGACCTGTGAGGAATGGCAAAGTCTCAATGACACTAGGTGAACTTCAAGTATTGCTCGGTCAGCGGGCTCGCGAGCAAGCTGACCGAGAGCGGAATGAGAAGATTCAGGCCTTGCGTGACAGAGGCGTCCTGGTGCAGACAGCGGAAGAGAAGGAGAAGGATCAGATGCAGCTGGAGAACATGCTTGAAAAAGCCAGGCAAGAGGCCAAAGAGCTGGGTGATAAGGAGAAGGCGGATGCCAAAAAGGAGGGCAAACTCGATGAAGACGGCAGTGTCTTGCCGGACGATGACGAAGAAGATGGCGATTGGAACGGAAGTGAAGGTGATGACGCAGTGGTCGAGCTGTCTGGGTCAGAGGATGAAGAGATGGAAGAAGTCGACGATGAAGGTGAAGGGTCCCAAGAGGGATTGTCACTGCTTGAAAATGAAGCTGCTGAAGACGAGGAAGAGGAGGACGCGATGGAAGTCGAACAAGAGCATGGTGCTGATTCTGAAGAGGAGGATGTTGTCATCGGAGCATTCTCCACACTTTCAGGACGTCCAAGAGCTGCGCGGAAAACAATCGTGGAGTCTGAAGACGAGGATGAACCAGTCCTGGTAGATCGGACACCACAACGGCCTTTGCTACACACCCCAAAGGCAAGCTTAGCTGCCGCCTTTGGGTTTGCCAAAACCACTCCAGCACCATTCGGACTATCACAGATGTTCGCTGGAACTATGGCAGACAGTCAAGGAGAAGATGACCCACTCCCGGCGTACAACAACAGTCAGCAAAACTCACTAGACTTTCTTAGAAGTCTCCCAGAACCTGCTCTCTTCGGATTCAGTACGCCAAGGAACGATACTCAAGATAACTGTATCCAAGATAGCCAAAGCGCTGTACCTTATGCCCCAGAGACGCAGGGCTTCGGCATGGTCCAATTTGAGTCTCAGTCACAGATGCCCGACGCAACACCTTTCTTCCAAAGCCAAATGTCCGACTTTCCTGAACTGACCCAGGATGTAGGAATTCAAGCGATAGCATTACCGTCAGGCTCAAGGCCCTTTGGGCCTTCCGCATCTTTCTCGACAGTAACTACTCTGCCACTTGGACTGGTGGAGGGTTCTCAAACCCCAGCAATCAAGAAGAAAGGTCATCTGGTGCGAGGTAGCAAGGTCGACAGAAATCTAACGCAGGCACACGTACCATTGTCGCCCACCGAATTGGGTAGTGACGACGAGCCGGACAACACCAATGACGCATTCGCCATCATGCGAAAAGCAAGCACAAAGCCTGCAGCGGCGGAATACGACAAGACAAAGAGCACTGCCAAGGGCATGGTTGAGGAACAAGCCGAGGAGTCTGAAGATGAATACGCAGGCCTTGGAGGAGCCAGCGATGATGAAAGCCAGGGCGAGCTCGACGAGGAGACGCGGAAGATGATTGATGACGAATCCAATGAGAATCTGAACGAGCGCGAGGTTGCGGCATTCTACGCGTGAGTTTGGTCTTAATGACTAAACCCACGATCTCTGCTAACATACTATAGCGACAAGGAACGCGAAGACGACGAGAAGGCTGTCGAGAAGCTCTACAAAGATATCGCCAACGGCGGTCTTCGTCGAAAAAGAGGCGCCGAACGCGGTGATCTCTGGGATTCCGATGACGAGGACGAGGCTGCTGCCCGTCGTCGTGCGGCCAAGCAACGCGATTTTGCGAAGATGAGAAAAGCCTTGCTGGCAGATGAGAAGATCGGAAAGATTGGTGAGTCGCTCATGTTGGCCTTGTCAAGACTAGTACACTGACGTCTGGCAGCCGAAAACCCCAAGCAACAAGCCTTTTTCAAAGCGATTGAAGATCTTGAAGGCGAAGACGAACTCGATTTCCTTGACCAACCAGAACTTGTACCCTCCCAGACCCTCGACTCACAGTCGCAGCTTGCAGAGGTGTTGCAACCTACAACAGCCAACACTACCAAACGCCATGACTCCATTGCGATTGACAGCCAGACTATGCCTCCGCCTCCTGCACCTCGCCGCTCAAACGTATACACAAAACCCACCTCACTCGCCGACATCAGAAACACGCTTTCCGACTTGATTGGCCAGCCCGAGTCCATGGACAACAACCTCTACTTCTCCGACTGCTCCGCTAGCGATGCAGAAGACGACGTCAACAACGAAAATGATCCCATGGACATCGATAATGAAACCGCCAGTCCCCTACCGGAAACACAAACCCACAACCCCCGCCGAACAGTCCCTGACGTTACACGCAATGCTGTCATCGACCGCATCGCTCTAAAACGCATGGCGTCCAGCAGCTTTTCCGCCTCGAGCGACCGACCCGCGTTCCAGTCCGCCTCTAGAGCTAGCGAAGGCAGCTTCAGCTTCCGTGTGCCGAGCTTGCTGCGCCGTGTCACCAACGCCTCTGCGTCGGAGCAAGAGTCGCAGGGCGGGAGCATGATGGCGTTGGGTGGTACGGGAGGTGTCAAGATGGGCGGCAGCAAGAAGAGCAGCGTGAACTACTACGGCAGGGGAGACGAGCGGAAGGCGAAGATGGACAGGCTGGAGAAGGAGAGGATGGAGGAGAAGTTGAGGGTGG
>Ga0160429_1001530_pt1 | contig 12794 bp, 18 predicted proteins | sample SolpanmetagenomR_FD_108199 | JGI IMG/M metagenome (GOLD analysis project Ga0160429, IMG submission 108199) | Solar panel surface microbial communities from Lawrence Berkeley National Laboratory, California, USA - R | ecosystem: Engineered > Built environment > Solar panel > Unclassified ... | reverse complement strand
TCTCTTCAGCGGAAAACCAAATGACCGAGGGGTAGATATGTCAACCGTCACAACCAGGGTATATATATAACATGGTCAACAGGTATGCAGAATTTAGATCTTTTAAACCGATAACTACGCCGTGATCCCAGAACATCAGTGCAGCATAACTCAATGATATTTCACGATCACCGAGATGGCAGACAACAAAGTATTCACGGTTGCTAATCGTCTTCCTTCGTAAAGACTTCATTGAGTGACATGAGGTATGCTTTTTGATTTTGTTTGTGCTTGTCGTGTAGATGGTTAAGATATTGGTAGACTCTTTTCTTCACGAGCCAATTATCACCGTGCCCTTGGACCACGTTTCCACATCGGAGTTTCCCAACCATGATGTCGAATGGCACTCCTGAAGTCCCTTTGCCTCTGTTTTTCATGGAATCTTCAGTGTTTCGGCCTCCTCTGCAGTTTCTCTTTAGAGACCTACCGCTGAAGATAGAAAACACTCGTCCTATAGCGCAAGACCAATCGTATTATGACCACTAACACTCCGAGCCAGGCCTTCAGATTCTCCACAATCGAAACTTCCTCCCACATGGAGAAGTCCCTCACTAAAAACGCTTCCCCACCCCCTCAGTTCGCCGGCAAGCGCGCCACAACGCCCTTCATCTCCTCGTCGCTATAAATGCGGAACCCCTTGTCCCTTGTCACACTCGCCAGCTGCACGTTCTTGGCATCGAGCTTCTCCTCCATAACCTGTTTCAACGTCTTCAGCACCAACACCTCCGCCTCCTCCAACGTAAGCGATTTGTGAAATTCATTCTGCAATTCCGCCTGTGCGCCTTCGCTTCCGGATCCGATGGCTTTCGCGTCGTAGCGGTAGAATGTGCCCGAGGGTTCTGCATGGAAGCTAGGAAGATTTTGTTAATAAAGTGTTCCCTCCCCCTTAATCCAACACACAAGTCAAAACTCACAGACTGGGCCCCTCCTCGTCCCACCCAGCAATCAACAACGCCACCCCGAACGGTCGACTCATGATACTCTCCTCACCCTCCGCACCCTCTCCGAACCTCAGCGCAAGGTCGCAAATACTCTGCGTGCAGCTCTCCACTCTTAGCGCCTCGCTGTAGTGGAACGCGTGGTTTTGAGCTTCTACGCGGGCGTGCTCGACGAGGGACCGTGCGTCGGCTTGTAGCCCGGACATGGCGCATCCGATGTGGCGGTCGATTTCAACGATCTTTTCCACGGACGAGGCTTCTAGGAGGGTGGAGGTTACGCGCTTTTCAACGCCGAGGAGGACGCCGTGCGATGTGGCGACCTGGAATTTGTGTTAGGTGGATTGTAAGAGCGAGGGACTGGGTGGGGAGCTTTACACCGATGGCTGTGGATCCGAGCTTGATTGCTTCGAGGGAGTATTCGACTTGGAAGAGGCGGCCTTCGGGCGAGAAGGTGCTTGAGGGGTGTTAGTTGGATTGGTCGACGTGATTGTTGCGGAGGGAGAGAGGAAGGCCTTACTTGATGCCACGATCTATTGAATAGAGTTAATAGGCGTTGAATGAATTGATTGAAAGTTGACGGGGGCCACCTACCATACTCTGACCGCGCGATGAACATGTTTGTGATGGATGTGTAGTGGTGGAATGAAAAGATGAGCTATCGTACGCGGAGGCAAGCCAGAATATGCGATATTTGGGAGGAGGAGAACTTTAAATCCCAAGAGCGGTATGTTGTGGAAAAGAGATGTGGTTTGATATAAAGAACAAGATTTGTGTAGAGTAACTTACAGGCAACTCCAAAGCATACGTACTGATGGAAGCCAAGAACAAACGCCAATGATATCCGCCCGCCCACGACTTCCACTCTCCGCTCCGCCCCTTTCTCCGGCGCGTCAACCAAAACCCCGCGTGTCCGTACATCCATAACTTTTGCGTCACTCTGTCAACAAACACACCACTGAGAACGTCCATGGAAAAGTTGAGAGATCGTCACGCTTATGTCTAACTTCTTGCAAGCTCACGACAATGATGTACCCAGTCGCACACGAAGAACTCTGTTTCCCACTGAAACGCGCCCTGAACGAGATGGCCGGCAGACTTTACAAAGCATAACACAGGAGCGTACCAAGAGCCGGATTGTGAGCGGATATGGGGTTAACAACACAGACCGGAGGTCGATGACTTCAAGTCCATTTGCAATAGGGGACAGAAATTCCAGGGTGGCAGAAGGGGGAAGAGCTAGACGTGAGCGCGAGAGAGATGCACGACCAAAGAGCATGAACGGACTGCACAAACATGGCTCGAATGGGACGTCAAGTGGTGGAGGTCCTGCTGGTACGAATTCGCTGGTACAAACGTACTGTAAATACTGACATCTGCAGACCCATGGCGACCTCAGGCTTCGCTCGTAGCAACAACAACTGCCCCTCTCGCGACGCGCATCTCATGTCCTCCTCTCTCAGCATTGCTCCCCGATGAACTTCACCCTACTTCGCTCGACCAGTTGACCGTACAACAACAAGAATCTGCAATTCTGGAGGATCTCCTCTTTGTGTTCATGGGTATTGAAGGACAGTACATCAGATTCGTGGACACGTACAACCCTGCGGAGGAGACTGAACGATTGGCCGGCCCTGCGTTCAGAATTCTTCCTGGTCTCGATCTCAGCTTGCGAGATTTGGCTTCAACGATGCTGGACATGTCCACACACTACATAGCTCTGGAGGCGTTCATTGAAGTACAAAGCCGGGAGGAGTTTGGTTCCGTCAATCACGCTCTCTGCGCAGCCATCCGAAAGTTACTCAAAGACCATCTGGTTCTTGTCGCCCAGCTCGAACACCAACTCTTGACGAATGATGGCTTTACACTTCATGTCTTGAATCTACACATCAAGGCCACAAGTCAGACTCTCTCGCAACTTTTCTCTTTGACGCAGGAAGTACTAAAGAAGAATGCACTTCTTGAGAATGATGAGGACTCGTTGAATGATATGGACGATATTGATAACATCATTGAATCATTACGTGAAGGAGGGAATGCTGACAATGAGGGAAAGCTTTGTAAAGGTGGCGCTGTTCTAAGTCTTATTACCAATCGACTAGCCAGCATATCTGGCGACCCCGCAGCCAGGAACCTTCTCACATCGTTACTTCGCGATGCCAGTAGACCATACATGAAGATGCTTAACGAATGGCTGCACCACGGCGTAATTAAAGACCCTCATACCGAATTCTTCATCAAAGAACAAAAGAGCATCCGTCGGGAAGGTCTCGAGCAAGACTACACGGATGAATACTGGGAGAAACGATACACGATCCGTGAGTCCGACGTTCCTCCACAACTAGAATCAGTTAAAGAGAAAGTCCTTCTCGCCGGGAAATACCTTAACGTTGTACGCGAGTGCGGCGGCGTCAGTTCCTCCGACAACACCGCCACATCAGCGCCCTCATCCTTCTCCGATCCCCTCTTCCTCGAAAACGTACACTCCGCTTACGCACACGCCAACGCATCGCTCCTCGACCTCCTACTCACCACCCACGCCCTTCCTGCCCGCCTGCGCTCGCTAAAACACTACTTTTTCCTCGACCGCAGCGACTTCTTCAACCACTTCCTCGAACTCTCCGCCAGCGAACTCCGCAAACCCGTCCGAGCAGTCAACACGGGCAAGCTTCAATCCCTCCTCGATATCGTCCTCCGCCAACCCGGCAGCGTTGCTGCAGAAGACCCCTTCAAGGAAGACGTGCGCGTACAGATGAACGAGATGGCGCTGACATCCTGGCTTATGCGCGTTGTCAATGTCACCGGCATCGATGCCGACACCGCCGGCGCGCCAGGCATGGCGAGTTTTCTCGTGAACCCAACCACTAACACCGCTGAAGATAAAGACATCAGCGGGTTCGAAGCGTTGGTGCTGGACTACACTGTCCCGTTCCCGCTTAGTCTGGTCGTCAGTCGCGTCACGTTGATCCGATATCAGCTACTGTTCCGCTACCTCCTATCTCTTCGTCACCTCGAAACACTCCTCATAGCCAGCTGGGCAGAGCACGCCAAACTGCCCATCTGGAGAAAAGGCAACACAGACCGCCGCATCGAAGAGTGGAAACGACGCGCTTGGACTTTGAGATCCAGGATGTTGGACTTTGTGCAACAACTGCTGTATTTCAGCACCGCGGAGGTCATCGAGCCGAACTGGCAAGCCTTGATGGGAAGGCTGAGTGAAGGCGATGCGGGAGCCACAGCAGTAACGGGGAAATCGCGTTCTGTGAAGCGCACAGTCGACGAACTCATGCAAGACCACGTGGATTTCCTGGCGACGTGTCTGAAGGAGTGTATGTTGACGAATGCGCGCCTGCTCAAGGTTAATTCTTTTTCCGCCCGCTCTACAAGAGCTTGCTAAGTAGAAACATGCTGACATATTGTTTACTACGCCAGATTAACTCGCGCATTACAAACACTTGCACGCACTTCGCAAAATACACGACGACATTCTCACGCCACCTTGCCGCCGCTGATTCTGCACAAGAACGAACAGACCCGACAAAACTCGCACGTCTGACGGACGATCTCGACAAATTCGAAGCCAGCTTCTCGAAACACCTCAAGAGTCTGCTGGGTTCGCTTAATTATCTGGCCGCTACGGAGACGGTGGTGTTCTTAGGACTCTGTGCGAGGTTGAGTAACAAGGGAGATGGAGGACCCGGGAGCGGGCTGGAGTTGTATGCTTGATGATGCTTGATGTGGAGGGAGATTTTATTGGTGTTGAGTTTCAGTCGGATGCTCTGTTAGCTGCGAGGTTTTGTATTTTTAAGATACCCAACGAGTTCCCTTTTTTTTTTTAGCGAATATGAAATTGTTTGTTTGTAATGATACGATGATGCGTTTGGTCGTGTGTTTTCGTTAGGGAACATGAGTTGCAAGGAATCATACGGAATAAGACGACATTTGGATGGTAGTGCTTACTACACTTCTGAGATGTGCTGGTTGTGCATCATAAATTCAAAGAAATCTTACTGATGAGCAAAACATCCAAAACCCGTCAACTTTGACGAACAATGGCATTGTAATCAAGGATGTAAGTGATATCTCTTCCTATTGTTCCCCGGGGTTAACTAAATCGCGCAGCAAACGGCGTTATTCATAGCTGAGGACAACGGGCCGCTTTTGCAGATGCATCATTGATCTATATTCTCCTTGAGAGTTCGATGGCGGTTAGATCTTCAAGCTGTATCCTGAATGGATCCTTGAGTAGATGTTTTGCTTGCATCTTCTGCGGATTTTCTCGCGTCTGCCAGAATTGTTGCTGCGGATATTATAATCGTAATTGCATCTACCGAGACTGCCTTGCTCAGTCCTCACACAAGAAAGGTCAAAAGGTAAGAGGTTGGTTGTTAGAAGTTGCTCGATTCGGACAAGTGCGTAACCACAACTTCTAAGTTCGAGTACGACGCGGCAGCAATTACTCGCTAATACCTTATATTAAGCTTAATATTACCGTTATTCTCCTCGAAGGGCTGTATGTAGGTATACCGACCGCTCTCTGTTACTCGATCTGTCTCATCTAGGGGTGGAATAAGGCTGTACGTTTCTCGGAAATTCCGAACTTGACCATGCATTTGTCCGCGTGCTGTTCGTCTCGAGATGGAAGTTTAACGTGATCGTGCGATTGGAAAATTAACAGTCAATTCTCCGTGCTTAACCTCTGGCTGCTGTTTACTGTCTCCGAACCTAAAAGACAACACTTTGAAGCCCCATTGCGACTTTGAGCTTGCCATGTATCAACGAAGGACGACCGAAGAATAGTCAATTGTGCAAAAGCAATACTGCCCTACTCTTTCCTCCGTATCCGTGGTTGAAGCTGTGCGGCCTTCTTCTGTATTTGCTTTACCTTTCTTCACGACATCCCAGTCCAGTGGTTTTCATGTCAGGCTTTATCTATCACGACTCCACGGGTTTGAAGGGGCTTCTAACTTCCAACCCCCACATATCAGACCTTACAATGTCGAGCAGCATCGCTAGGAAGACATCGCTTCCTAAAAGAGTCTTCGAGCACCGATATACATGTTACACGATGCCACAGGGTTCGACATTCATTGAAATGCTTCCAAATTATAGTATCGGCTATAAAGTTGGCTTACGCAGGGCCAGACATCTATAGATACAAACAGCCCGCATCAGAAGTTGACAAGCATCTCATCAGACGATCTTTATATCGGAAAAATACATTCATGCTAATATTAGCCATGCAGATCTTCCACCCTCTTCTCTTACTCGGGGCTTTTGCTACAGCCAAGCCTCTTCGCAATGATTATCCGCTCAACATGCTGCACAAGCACTTGTACAGCGTGACTCCGCAAACTGCACCGGCGGTACTCCTATGGAGATTGGTTATGGCGGACTTGCGGTTCCGAATACTGTTCAGTTCGGCACCAACACTGCGTTTGAAGCAATTGCGTACGCCGCAACAGCACCTTCCGGTTACATCACTGGATGGGTGAACGGGGATGCGTCCTACATGAATATAAACAGCTATATGGGCTACATCTCACTCAATTCTTACAACACCAGTCGCTGTGCTGTATAATACACGAAGTCTACTGGCTGCCAGGCCTTTAATATCTGTATATCTGTTGTCTTCCTGGAGTTTCAAGTCCTCGCTATTTACAGCACTTAGACCTTAAACGTGCCCCTATTGTTGACTTTATAAGTGGCAGCGACTGTTCAAATTCGACAGCCACCATAATAATCAAGTGCGCCATCTAGAGTTCCCCCTTTACTATGAAAAATGTTACCAACTATGGGCACACGCGTTGCCAACTTTAAAGTACTCGTGGCTGCTTCAAACGGCTACTCTCCCCTGCCCATGGAAACCGGTGGCAGCGGTTTTACCGATCCCATCGCTCTACCCAGTGCCGCGATCATGTCACCTAACGACTGCAACGGTGAGAACAGCTACCCCGGCTACGAAAATATCGGCACTGCCAACATGACCTTTAATCACACCCTGTGCCTCGCGGCTTGCAATTATGGGATGCATCTTCCGCCACCAATGCCGGGCAGTACCGGGGTCTAACAGGTACGCAATTTCTCAAAGTTGGATGGCAAGTCACACTACGGATGCAGAGAGTCGTGTGAGCAAGATGACGAATGTAAACGGTTACAGCTACGAGGAGGAAGGGAATCGCTTTGTCTGTTTGAACGCTTTGTGCTTGTATGGATAAATACGATAGAGTTGGGGTGTCGCTGCTTTGGGTGAATAATACAGGACTGATGTTACCAATCCAGACTGGTTCGATGGATTCTGTTTGGATCTAACTTATTTCATGTTACTCTTCCAAATAGTTATTGACACAGCTATCCGATTGTATGTGAGTTCATTACTGCAATAACATTGTAAGACAAGAGCTTTACATTAATAATGGCAGAGGCTCAAAGAATAATACAAGGGCCCGCCAACCCCTTTTCACCCTTGGCCGCAAGCGGTTGAGTTTAAGCATGGAACATTGGCAGCGGCTCCACGCAATAGACGAGATTAATGTCTATTTCTCTTGGCCATTAGGGGGTCGTGTTTCTAGCGCGCGTTTTGGGTCTTGGGCGTGTAAGATTAACAACGTTCGGCCGGGGCGTGTCTTGCGATGTCGAGAGCAACTCTCGTCATGCGATGGCTCGTAGCATGAGGTATGAGAAGAGGAAAAATGCATGATGAGATCAGACGATGTTTTCTCTTGCAAGCACATCGGGGCTTTTTACACATACCAAAGTTACTTGCAGGAGGAGAAAACCGAGCGGCCGGGAGCTTTCTCGTGGGGCCGGGTACGGGTAGCTCGCCTCTTTGGTGTCTGCCACTACTGCCGGGTTGCGAAGATGGCGCCTGCAGTTTCATCTTATTCCAATGGAGTCGGTGTGGATGATAATTAATGTAACACCAGAAAGATCAACACACGGCCTTCGCGCCTACCACCATTGGCTTGCGATGGCCTGTACAAATACTTCTTCTCCGTCGTCCCTGCATCGTTCGTTTGCAATACTCTACACCATCATCCACCACGAATCAGACAATAACAGTAGCCGCTTTCATTGTCGATCTATAGAGCATGCTCACCTTTCATTGACCTTGTTCTTCTAAAAGGCAGCTCTTCTTCGCTTCTTCTGCTTCCTTGCTTTGCTTTGCTCAATTCCTGCCTTGCTTGATACAGTGCATCTTCTGGAATACTCCTTTCATCAACCCTTCTCTCCATCATGCTTTCAACACCTCTTACATTCGTCGCTCTACTTTCATGCCTCTCGCCGGCCCTTGCTGTCTACAGACGCACTGAAGATATTCGCGGTAACAACTTCTTCGACAGCTGGGACTTCTTCACTGCCAATGATCCAACTGTATGTCTGCAAAGTTTTCATCCTTTCAAGCTTTCTCACTGACATCCCCTCCCCTCTAGAATGGTTTCGTACAATATGTCGACAGACCCACGGCTCAGCAGAGTGGATATGTCTCCGTCACCAACGGACAGGCTTATATCGGAGTTGATCACACCACCAACTTGTCCACCAGCTCGCCGGGTAGGCAGAGTGTCAGGTTGACCTCGAAGAACAGCTACAACCCGGGCAATGGAACTTTGATTATTGCGGACATCCAGCACATGCCTGGTGCGGAGTGCGGTACCTGGCCTGCTTTTTGGCTCGTTGGACCCGTGAGTTCATGTCTTGCACCTGCTGCTGTCTCGTCTCTAACCTCTTCTCTAGAACTGGCCAAACAATGGAGAAATCGGTGAGTCCCATCCAATGCTGTATCTTGCTTGCATCAAAACTAACCATGATACTAAAGATATTATTGAAGGCATCCATGATTCCGTAGATAACACCTACGTTATGCATACCAGCAGCGGCTGCATAGTCAACCAAACTGGCTCAGGCCAGCACGACACAAATGGAAATTGCGGTTACGGTGGTTGTGGTGGACACGTAAATTGGAGATACTCATACGGCAAGGACTTCAACGACGTTAATGGCGGTATGTTTATTACACATGCTCTTCCCCAGGCGTACACTAATCTTGCGCAGGCGTTTATGCTCTTGAAATGACTGATGATCATTTCAGCATGTGGTACTTCCCAAGGTACGCATTGCTGTCACTCCACACTCGTAGTATCACTGACATACTAAACAGATGGTTCATTCCTGGTAACATCTGGACGGCTGCTCCCGATCCCCGCGGCTGGTGGGATCCTTTCGTCACATACACTGGTTGCGACTTCAAGTCTCATTTCAAAGATCTCCGCTTGGTTCTGAATACTGATTTCTGTGGCGGAGTGAGTTTGCTGTGATTTCTTCTCCTTACTCATCATCTAACGACTTCTACAGTGGGCTGGAACTTTCCTCTTCACTTCTCAGAAATGCTGGAATGCGGCCAATGGCAACTGCAATCAGTATGTGGCTCAAAACCCATCGACCTTTGCGACAACGTACTGGGAGAGTAAGTTTGACATTTCTTTGCTAAAGAGCTTAAAGACTGACCATCACAGTGAACTATATCTCGGTATACCAACAGCAGCCGTGATCGTTGCCTGTCTTTTTCAATCATGCTTTCTCTTCTCCATGATGCTTTTACTTTTCATGCTTCCACGACCAGGATTTGGTGTTCTTACTTATGCTTTTAGCGATGTTTTCTTCAGATATATCCCATGTAGCATGCTTCCGTTATGCATACATACTTCGAACAACAGTTTTTGTCCACTTTATGATTTATTGTCATGCTCCTATTCAAAAACACGTGATCATTATCCGGGGGCGGGGCAGCACGGAGAAAGTAACCTTAGCCTATCAGCAGCGCAGCCAGCTATGACATGTAGCTCGCGTGTACTGTCAGCTCCCTTATTAGATACCCCGCACCAGCAGTCTCCCAACTGTTTCGTCCCCCTTCACTCCATAAGTACACTCGTCTCCCACTCTTCTCACTTCTCAATCACCGCTTACAACGCAATCCATCCTCCTTCTCATCCCCGCTAAAACACACAACATAACCTCCATCAAGATGTCCGGCCTCATGGAGAAAATCGAACACGCAATGCACCACGGCAAAAAGCTCAACGAATCCGCCGCCACCTCGAAAGACGACGTCCCCAAGTTCGGCTCCGGCCACATTGAAAAGGCCTCGGGCGGCTACTACGACGCCGGCGCCGATCTGCACAGTGCGCCCGTGCACGAGCCCAACGCCAAGCCGGGCGTGGCCACCTACGAGGGCACGAACAAGGGCAAGACGGACAAAGAGAGGAGCGAGACTAGTGACGAGACCGAGGGCGGCCGCAGTAGGGAGGAGAGAGGCGGTGATCGCACGGGCGTGCGGGGTGGGCCGGCGATGCCGTCGAGTAAGGAGAGTGAGGGCACGGGCTACTCTTCGAGTGGACATTCGATGAGTGGTGGTCATGCTTCCTCGTCGGAGGGTTTCAGTGGGGGGCAGAGTATGGCGCCGCCTTCTGGAGTCGGTATGCCTTCCACTACTTCGATGACTTCTTCTTCTTCGTCGGCGTGCAGCGGGTACGAAGCCGGTAGCAGTGCGCCTGTTGGTCAGGTCCTTCCTGGTCCGGCGAATGTCTCGGAGATCGTGCAGGAGGTCGAGGCTATGGAGGGTGGATCTTTTGGTGGTGTTGGTGGTGCTGGGGGAAGGGGTACCGGTTTGTAGAACGGTGGTCGTTGCGGTGTGACTACTGATGGTTTTGGTTCTTTTTCGAAGACTTGTTACTTTGGTCCGGCCCCTTTGAGGTCTTGATGCGCGGCGAAAGGTAGTAGTTATTGATGTTGTTGGGGGGTTTTCTTTGGGCATATGGTTACACTATACTATAACCTTATGGAGATGTTGATATTTCTTGTCATTCTCCTTGCCGTCTGACTGCATTGGTTTGACGGTTTTTGTTCTGGATTTTTTTCATTGGAAACCATTCTCCTCAATGCGTCTACAATCCTGAGGTATATGTTGCTAACTTAAATGCATCTTTCAATAACGGCAGATAGTCGTTTTATTAACCGACGCAAAGTACCAAATTCACCAGTCACGTGAATCACGCTTGAGTATTTTCCCGGCAGACGCGGTCGTCGTAATCACTTCAATGCCAAGACGAACTGCTCCACAGACTCGTATATCCAATTACGATGCAACTGTCATAAAACACTTGGCCGTAATAATTGAGCACGCATCTTGGTCTTTTGCACTGTGCCGTTGTATACTTCGAGTAATACATGACGAAAAAACCCCCCAAACACCCATTCACAGTTTGCCGCATCGTTTTTCGTGTGACTTTGTTAGAACAATGAAAACACGGGATGCAACTCCGCTTCATATCTTGCATGCCCTTTTTCAACAGCCGCTATTTGCTTGGCAATGCACTATTCAGCGATGGCTCTGATAAATCTTCCTGTCCTGTCGTGGCATCTTGACACACGAGCCCCAGGGTATGCATATTTTGTGAATTAGGTCGTACTCTCCGAACAACTGCGGCCATATATCCCGCAGCAATGTCTTCCCCAGCGACCTCTGAACTAATGGCCAGCTCATGCCCTTGTATTGTTTCGTTGTCGTTTTCTCTATCTTTTCACTCGCTGAAGCGCAGTCATGACTTACAAAGCTCTTAAACAAGACGATTATGATGAGGAACTCGGGCAGATGTCGTCGCCTCGTTTTCGTCATGGCTCTTCACATAGTAGGCACTGGCTGCGGCGGATGAAGAGGCGGTGGATCGTAACACTAACTATGGTGGCATGTTTTTGGTTCTACTCCTCGTCCACTCGCACCGTGAAACCTGTACGTTCTGTAATGGATGAGATACTATCATGGCTAACATGCCCATAGTCCGAAATGATTACATTCGAAAAAGCACAAGTGGAGGACACTCAAGTCAAGAAACCTGGCCACCTCCGACTCTTGATTCCCACCTCTGTGGATCTCTTCCAGGGAAGGAAGAACAAATACAATCTTCAGATGTGTAAGACGATCCTTACAACACAGGCCGCTGGATTCTCACCGCCCGTGCTGGTTAATTACATGAAGGACGTACGGGTAGCGGGTATGAAATACGCCAAAGGTACTCATCTTGGCAAGATCACCGGCATCAACAGATACTTGAACAACCTGGATGCCGAGTTCGACGACGACTTGGTCATGTTCTTCGACGCTACGGACACTTGGTTCCAACTCGGTCCAGAGGTCTTCATACGACGATATCACGAGATGGTGACGGAGACGAATGCAAGACTTGCGAAGAGCTTTCCCCTCCTGGCAGAGGCAGGCAAGATCGACCAGAAGATCTTCATATCGGCACAAAAAGGCTGCGGACTGAGCGAGACACAATCAAAAGCACCCGGATGCAAAGCAGCGCCGGAGTCATCCCTCCCAGAAGATATCTTTGGTCCCACAACAGACCAGGAATGGACGGAAGCCGTCAGAGGTGCGAGATACAGATACATGCGACCGCGATGGGTCAATTCCGGCTTCGCAATGGGACCTGTCAGCGCGATGCGCCGCCTGTTCCAGCGCTTACAAGACGTACTCGACCACGATGACCTCCCACATAACGGCAGCGATCAATTCATCTTCACCGAAGTCATGGCTCAACAGGAAGTCTACCGTCACACGCAGGAAGCCACTTTACGCGCCAATCAGTCCCGCGTACAAGGCATCCGCAACTTCCTCACGGACAGACCCTTGTCCAGCACCCCATCCTCCACCCAGAAAAACAGACTCGCAACACTACAAAGCTTATACAACCTCGACTCCACAATCGACTACGAACTCTCCCTCGCGCTCGACGAATCCTCACGCCTAATGCAAGTCGC
>Ga0160429_1001529_pt1 | contig 12804 bp, 13 predicted proteins | sample SolpanmetagenomR_FD_108199 | JGI IMG/M metagenome (GOLD analysis project Ga0160429, IMG submission 108199) | Solar panel surface microbial communities from Lawrence Berkeley National Laboratory, California, USA - R | ecosystem: Engineered > Built environment > Solar panel > Unclassified ... | reverse complement strand
TTACGCCAATGGCTGACATCATTTTTGAATGCCAACAATTCGAAGACGCTGTGCAAGATACTAACGATAATAGTGGTAGAGAGAAGGTAGATGTTACTGTCGAGGAGAATCTGCTTGATCATCTCAAATTCAGTTCCATCACCACCACCTGCCATCTTCTTGCCCTCCGCTGCATCTTTCGCACTCTGTTTCATTCCATGATCCATACTTGTGATGATATTGAATTTCCAGTTTGACAAGCTATTGATGTGAATGTTCAGCGGCAGCGTCGTCACTGTTGAGTTGAGCTCCATCATGTGCGATCTTAGTTGCCAGAAACTGTTCAAGAACACGATTGGATAGTACCACCCGTTCTTTCCAGAAGCATCACGAGCTCCAGTCGGTTCTAGTTGAAGCCATTGACGTACTCCAGGATGAGCTTGCGAATATGCTTGGTTACCTGCATCCGGGACAAGAGACATGGTAAAGTTCGGGTGGTAGTACGAGGCAACTTCAGGACCAGTAGGTGTGACAACCTCCTCAACCTCAATGTCATCGCTTCCACCCAGCAGGTTCCTCGTCTTTTTGACCTTCTTCTTCGGCAAATACTGCGTAAGCGGACGCACAAAGTGGTATCCCTTTGTGGAGTCGTAGTATGCCGCCGTAGGATCCAAAGGAAAGCCAGACTGTGCCACATAGATGTGCGCCCATAACGTTCCGTTCTCCTGCACTTCTTTCGGCACATTGAAAGTCGCATGAACATCCTTCGCAATTTTCCAGTCCCCAAGCATAAGGTCTCTCTCTTGTAACACGAGTGAATCCGCAGGCAAAGATCTCAAAGATGGCATGACCAGCGACGGCGAGATATAGATACTGATATCGAGAGAGGTGTTGGTCGGCCACATCGGCGCCACCATCTGAGGACTTGCACTGTATTGTCCATCGAACTCATTGACCTGTGCTCCGGGGATGTATGTGGGGATGACACTGCTGGCTGGCGATGCAGAATTGCCTTGAGTCGGCGAGGGCTGATTGACACCCAGCATGCGAAAGGCGAATTGAATAAGCAAGAAGATTCCGACACTCTGAGCTGCCAGCCGTCCAATCTCCGCCCAGCTCATCGAGCTCGCGCTGGGCAGTCCATCTTGTCTTGGAACGCGAGGCTGAACTGCTGCACCAGCAGGACCGGGTCTTGCTACTTCTTGTGGCATCTTGGTTGATGATGATGCTTGACCTAGAAATTGCAACGTAATTAGAGCCACTAGTGGGGTTTGTCTTCGATCAGATTGATTAGAGATTGGCGACTCATGCTCACGCACGTGCAACTGTGTTTTTCGCGTCAGGATGGCCACCGAGTCGACCATTCCTATGCAATTGTTTACGAATGCCTGTTCCTCATGCAGTCGAGTGCATTCACAACATACAAACCGTGTCTTCGTTTCTCTCACCGTCACGCTTCTGCTCGTCTGGCTCCCTCCCCCCTGTCGAACACAAACATCTTTCTAAACAACCCTAAACTATGTCTTCCACAGTGACTAACGGAAGCCGCGAGACGAATGGCAACGGCAAGGTAGCACAAGCAAAAGGAGCAGTAGTCTGTGTCTTGTGAGCTTCCCTCCTTACTCCCATCTATACACACAAGAATCCTCTCTAATACCGCAAACTCCAGCTGCGGCGCCTCCCCCGGCTCCTCCCCCGCTCACCTCGCCGCCGCCCGCGACCTGGCCCATCTCTTTCACAAGCACTCAATCTCCCTAGTCTACGGCGGCGGCACAGTCGGCCTAATGGGCGAACTAGCACGCACCCTCGTCTCACTTTCCGGCCCGTCCTCCGTGCACGGCATAATACCGACATCCTTAGTCCGTCTAGAACAAGGCTTCGCATCGCCAGACTCAGACATCAGCAACGCGATCGACGAGAGTATATACGGACGCACCACGGTGGTCAAGGATATGCATGCGCGGAAAGCGATGATGGCTAAGGAGGTTACGCAGGGTGGACCTGGAAGCGGGTTCGTGGCGCTGAGCGGTGGGTATGGCACGCTGGAGGAGTTGATGGAGGTTACGACGTGGAATCAGTTGGGAATTCACGACAAGGCGGTTGTGATATTTAATGTTGAGGATTATTGGGGCGGATTATTGAAGTGGATGAACGAGGCGGTCGGGGCTGGGTTCGTGAGTGAGGGGAATCGACGGATTATTGTGCCGGCGGAGACGGCGGAGGGCGTGCTAGAGGCGTTGCAGAATTACAAGAATGCAGAGGGGAGGTATAATTTGACTTGGGGTGAAGAGTGATGGAGCGGCCTGGAAACATTTTCTTTTTGAGCCACAAGACAGAGTGGGTGCATAGGCATGCATTGCATAGCGAGGAGTTCACACGTAGCTGTCAAATTACATGACGGTAAGCATTCAGGACCCACATCCATAGGAAGCATGATCATAGTGATCAACCAAACAAGCATCAACCTTGGATATTTTGTGTTACCCGCAACAATCCTCACCATGTCCATCCTCTATGCTCTCATCTACGTGTCGACATCCATAACCTCACCAGCCGCTGGCGCCGCAGCAGTAGCATCCTCCTCACCCGGCCCATTCTCCCCTTTCTCAAACGCATTATCCAGATAACTCCTAACCTTCTCACCCTCAAACAGCTCGAACGACTCCTTAATTCCACCCACACCAAGGCTCGTGTTCTCAATCCCCAGCTCCTTGTCATGCGGCAGACTCTCCCTCAAAGCTCTTAACGCATGCTTGATCAACGCCTCCCTTCCACACGCCTCGAACTGATCCAGATTCCTCTCTAGATACGTCCTCGCCATCTGACTCCTTGCGCCGATCGCATCCGCCGCCATCTCCTGCGTCATGCCGCTTGGGCTGAACTCGTACAGATGCGTGCCCGTGCCGTCTACGCCTGCCACGAGCAATCCAACACCGTACGGACGTCGGCCGTAGTTTTGCGTGTTGGCTTGTGCGCGGGAGGCGATCTGACCGACGATGCGGTTAAGAGGGATGGGACGGGCCATGGTGAGGCGAGAGGCAAGGGATTGCTGCTTCATGTAGTTGGAAAGAACGCGAGCATCGGAGGCGAGACCGGCGAGTGCAACACCATAGTGTGAGTCGATGGGGATGATTTTCTTTTGGTAGGAGGAGAGTTCTTCCGCGTTTCGCTGGGAAGGGGATGTTAGTGTTTGTTGCGGTCATTGTAATGGCGTGGTCTGTACTTTTATTGCGGCAAGGACAACGTGTGTTTTGCTAACGATGCCGACGACTACTGAACCTTGCTTCACGGCTTCCTGTGCATATTCGACCTGGAAGATGCGACCTTGTGGTGAGCTATATTCGTGCGTTAGTTTGAGCTATTGATATTTTGGTAGATTGAGATGCGTACAAAGTGACGGAGTCGTTGTCGTAGTTATTGCGAAACATGACGGATAGGCGGAGGAGGTTTAGGGGAGAGAGAAAAGCTTCAAACTACCAGGCCACGCTCTTCAGTTTGAAAGGCGCGATAAGACGAGACGGTCTAACAGAGGCAACAAGTGTAGATTTACTTCGTAAATGATTGACAGGTTGACGCGGCAATGAGCTGCCTGAGGTTCTGCATCATTGAGCGGGATTCCGCCGCCAGCCTTAAGCTTTCAAATCGTCAATCAACTTCTCCATCTTATTGGATTGTAGCGACAACATCTAACTTCCCGGTTAACTGATTTGGCGTTTGAGTTGTTTTGAAAATCGAGTGACTACTCCCGAAAGCCAGCTAGATCGCGTAGCTCCAACATCAGGCACATCCTCTACCTACTCCAACTCAACCACTCCAAACCACAGCCATGGCGGGCCTAAAAACAATCATTGCCCTCTCCTTCGTACATCTACCCCTTCCTCAATCCCACTTCTTCCTTCCCACCATCCCAGCTAACAGCCTCCAGATCCTAGCAATCGGCTTCCTCCTCGTGATCCTCTCCTCCGCCCTCTTCCATAACTACCTCCCATTGCTCGTAGTAGCAACCTACGTAATTGCACCGTTGCCGAACTTCATCTGCGGCCGGTGCGCCAGTCCTGATGACTTTATCGATTCGAGCGGTGGTGGTGGAGGTGCGTTGGTGGACTTTGGGCGGTTTCTGACTGGGTTTTTGGTGGTTATGGGGGTTGGTGAGTGCTGCTTTCTTTTATCATGCTTACCTTGCAGGAATTGGAAATTGTGAAGGGAGGAGAGGGGAGATCTCGAAGGCTGGGGGATTTGTGAAGTTGCACTTGGCTGACTTGCGGAATATCAGGGCTCCCGATACTCTTTGCGCACTGCGCTATGATCCAGATCCCGGCAATGGTCATGTCTATTTGTGGAGGTCTGCTGATTTATGCGACGATTATCAGTTTTTCCATGTTCTTCAAGGAAGAGGAGGAGTTTTGAAATATATCTATGCAAAGGAAGGTGAAACAGCTGAATGCGATTCATTTCATCTTAGCGCCCAATTCGAAATATTATATATTGCTACATGTGAGATACTTTTTGATGGCAGCATAAGGGCACCTTTGCCCTTGGAGAAAGCTTGAGAGGATGTTCCATGTGATCTTCTATACCAAACGAAGTCAACCTGTAGTCGAGAGACTAGTGGTGTTGAGATTGGAAAGTGCTAAAAATCAACCTTCGCGAGGCCGAAATGCTCTTCTCTGTAAAATCGTGATTTGTGCAGACGCATTTAGTGGCAGCCGTACCATTTGCATCGCTGCGAAATGTGTCTCTTTGATCGCCATAAAACCCAAGCTCAAGCACGCTGAAGACAAAACACAGATAATAACTTATCCGCAACTTCGTTTCGTACATGGCGTCTTGGCGAAGTAGCTCATGGTCCATTTACCGTCTCTGCTCAATTTAGCTCTTGTCATGACTCTGCGTCACCTGTACTCACAGATGCAAAAAGAGTACCTTTATACACTTGGTGGTATACTGCCTTGTACTCTGCGTCTTCTTCGTCCTCGTCCTGCATGGTAGCTGTGTCATTTTCAAATCTAAGTTGTGATTCTGCAGATCTGCTATCTTGAAGCTTGCTGCCAGTCTTTCTTTGTTGCATTCCAAATTTGGTGCAGGTTGAGATGACACATTCAAGACTTGTTGCGCCGGTGATTACAGGCGGTCTTGTGTTTGTGACCGGTGACTGCGGTACTGTGTCGGCAGCATTCATGGTACCGTTGGAGGATGAGAAGCTGTTTCGGGAGGCTGCTAGTGATATACTAGCGCCTCCTTTGCTTATTGCTTTTGTCCGCTGATCGGACGCTGCATCAAAGAGTTCGTTAGGCTTTCTTTTCTTGGCAATATCTTCAAGCATGATCTGAAGGTTGTTGTAACCCTGCATTGGATGGTTTAGTGGTGCCTAGATTTTACAAGTAATCCGACGACAAAGGTAACGCCCACAGTTGGAAATGATGATCGTCTATGTCCGCCTGTACACGGTATTCTGCCAGTTGACTGCACGATGCATAGAACAGCAATTCTGTAGCATTCGGGTTGTAGGCGCGAGATGGTCTCATCTAAGCGCCTGACACTTGCATACGTTAAACAACCACTCTTTCGTGGCAGATTAAGTCGAGCGAGGTACCCGTGATTACCGTACCACGCGAGGCAGATCCGAAGAGGCTGATGCATAATAATAACAATGGCTACAACGTGCAGGTGAAAGGGAGTGCACCAATATCCTCAGTCTTTGGTACGCCACACACATGCAAGTTGCCGCGCCACACTATTGCCAGGCTGTCACCATTGATGTTTGACATATTGGGTGCAAGTTGTACCGGAATGTCAATACATTTGGTCGCACTTCAATAAAGCAGATACTGTTTCGCCTGGATCACAGCAAGGAGCATAGACCGTATGGCTGTGTTTCAACCGCGTGATCAAGGCAAATATTTGGTCAGACTCTGACATAAAGCCTTGACTTGCGCTACTGTACGGGTAGCAACTGTTGCTTTGTCCTGCGACATGCAATATCTCTGTCATGTAACAGCATGCTTCAACAGGTGAGGCGCGAAGCTTGAAATAAAAGAAGGGTGAGGGGGAAGTAAGTATGGATGACGGATGACGGATGACGGGACCAGACGAGACGCCGCATTCTAGCCGCGGGACAAGGAACAAACATTGGCTAGGCTCAACGTCACTTTGTTATGATTGGCCAATCGACTAAACAACTTAACACTTTCACATCAAATCGTTGCTGTTGCACAAACGCTTCGCCTGCTATGATACGTGAACATTTCAAAGTGAAAGCATACTTATATCTCGTTATTTGCTGCATCTTTCCGTGGAAATCAATCAATCAATCAAACTTGTCTCTCCGTTGAGACATTTCATAGCAGGATTGCTGGCTTCACTTGCTAAGCGCCTTGCCTTTGCCCAATTGTAACAGCATTCCATCTTCTTCATCTTCTTCCTTCGCAAAACTAGACCGTCTCTTGACTCTGAGCTCGTACAAGTTCCTCATATAGCGTAGAGCATTTCGTTTTATCTTCTCCTATTATATCTGCGTTAAGATACACAAATACCCCATACAAAAATTTAACTTTGATACTCACCAGCATTGATGTCTGAGTTCCGTGGCGGTGGCCGTGGTTTTGGAGGTGGTGATCGTGGGGGCGGTCGTGGTGGCTTTCGAGGTGGAGGCGCCGATCGCGGAGGCGGTGGCTCCCGCGGTGGGAGTGGTGACCGTGGTGGGGGAGGGTTCCGGGGAGGAGGTGGTGACCGTGGGGGCTTTCGCGGCGGCGGTGGGGGAGGACGTGGCGGCCGCGGTGGTAGCAATCTTGGTGGTGAACCGGGACAACTATTCACGTAAGTCACTAGAGCAAATTCTGCATTCATTTTCCAGTTCTGATCTTTCTCAGTCAAGCGGGTGGTCCACAAGTCGACACTTCGATCTCGGTCTTGGAAGATACCATCATCAAAACGAATAAGCCAGGAGACGCCATGTTGATCGACATGGAGAAGCTTTCACTCGATTCGTCACTGCCACAGCGCCCTGGCTACGGCACACTCGGCAAACCCATAATGCTCTGGGCCAACTATTTCGCCATGAAAGCAGATGGGAGCAAGCTCGAGTTGTGTCGTTATGCTATCAATGTCCTGCCACAAGGAAACGTGACTCCTGTTGGCAAGAAACTCAGGAGGATCATTGAGTTACTGATTGAAGACCATTTTACCGCCCACCAACTCGACATTGTTAGCGATTACAAGTCAAATATCATCAGCAAAGAGAAACTCCCTGAACTCCTGTCACCGATTCAGGTCGTCTACAGAGGAGAAGGCGAAGATACCCCTCAAGAAAATGGCAAAGTTTATCAGGTCAAAATGGTTCAGTTGGCATCCGTCACTGTCAATGAGCTTGTAAACTATCTGAAGGCCTCCACCCCAGGTACTGTTTATGGAGGGAAGCAAGCCGCACTAGCAGCGCTCAATCTCGTGCTTGGGCAACATCCGAAAAAATCTGCCGAAGTTTTCTCCATTGGGGCGAACAGGCACTACTCTACTGCAGGCCAGCCTTACAATCTTCAAGGTGGTCTGGATGCATTTCGAGGCTTCTTCATCAGCGTCCGTGCCGCGACTGGTCGCCTGTTGTTGAATGTTCAGGTTAAGAGTGTGGCATGCTACCATGCTGGGCCGCTAGCTAACCTCATGAATGCTTATGGTCGGGACAATGTGCCTCGCCTTGGCAGATTTCTAGCTCGACTTCGTGTACGCGTTACGCACATCAAGAGAAAGAACAGCAAGGGCCAAGAGATCCCCAGGATTAAAACAATTTCTGCTTTTGCTACCCCACACGATGGCAGAAGTCTGCCACACCCACCGCAGGTTACAAGAATTGGAGCTGGGCCTGCTGAGGTGAAATTCTGGCTTGATTCCGATGGTCCATCTTCTACTCCGAAGCCTGGTGTTGCAACCGCAACAAAAGGAAAGGGTAAAGGACCTGCTGCTCCAAAACCTGCGTCTGGCAACAGTCGTTACATCAGTGTGAGGGACTTCTTTCAACAACGTAAGTGCATCTCAAGCAAGTATTGATCCTAATTAATCCTTTTTCAGAATACAACATGGCCACAGACGCTAGCATGCCTGTTGTGAATGTTGGTAACAAAGAGAATCCTTCTTACTTACCGGTGGAAGCATGCGAAGTCGTTCTAGGGCAACCTTCGAATAGCAAACTTTCCCCCGGTCAAACAGCTGCAATGATTGATTTCTCGGTACGGAAGCCATACATGAACGCGAATTCCATAGTGAACCAGGGAGCCGACGTTCTGGGTCTACCAGCCGCAAGTAAAACATTGGTAAGAGCTTGTGCCACTGTTCAGCAAAGCGGCTAAAGCTAACAAAAAACAATAGGCAAAATACAATATCGCAGTGCATCCGCACCTTATCGCCGTACCCGCTCGGATTCTCAATGCTCCTCAAGTTAAATATCGCAAGGGAATGGTGAATGCTAGGGATGGCGCGTGGAATATGTCAGGAATCCAGTTCTGCACCGGCGCCAACATACCAAAATGGTACTCAGTGACAATAGACATCATCGGTCAACGAAATATTCATCCGGATGATCTGCAGACAAGCATCGACATTTTCGGCCGAGCTCTGACAACTAACGGTCTGAATGTCCCTGTAAAAGGGGCCGTTCTTCCCGGACCTCCAAGGGGCCAAATAAAAGTCAATCCGGGGCAGGGTGATTACGCTCAGCTCATCATGGTTTTCGACGCTGCCCTTAAGAACAATGTCACATTGCTCTGGTTTGTACTCGGCGCTAAAGACACACAAACATACAATAGGATCAAATTTCTCGGAGACGTCAAGTACGGCATTCATACGGTTTGCAGTCTAGGCGCCAAACTTACCGGTCATCGAGCGAACGAGCCTCAATACTTTGCCAACGTTGCACTGAAGTTCAATCTAAAGCTCGGGGGCGTGAACCAATTGCTTGATCCCCAGAAGCTCGGTATTATCAGTGAGGGTAAGACCATGGTGGTAGGTCTTGATGTTACTCATCCGTCTCCCGGCTCCGCAGAAAATGCCCCAAGTGTAGCCGGCATTGTTGCAAGCATCGACAAATCATTGGCGCAGTGGCCGGCAGCTATTTCCGTTCAAACAGGTCGTCAAGAGATGGTTTCTGGGCTCAAGGACTTGTTGAAGTCCAGACTTCGCTTGTGGAAGGAGAAAGGCAGAAATACGCAATTGCCCGAAAATATCTTGATCTATCGTGATGGTGTCTCTGAAGGACAATACGATATCGTCCTTGACAACGAATTGCCCTTGCTCAGGCAGGCATGTGCTGAGACCTATCCCGCAGATATGACTAAGAAACAGTTGCCCAAGATCACTGTCGTCGTCGTCGGCAAACGTCATCACACCAGATTCTACCCAGCCACCTCGGATGATTCTGACAGGAATGACAACCCAAGGCCCGGAACTGTTGTCGATCGGGCTGTTACAGAAGCACGCCATTGGGACTTCTTCCTCCAAGCACACGCAGCGCTTAAGGGTACTGCACGACCGGCACACTACTTTGTCATTCTTGATGAGATTTTCACCAAAGGCGGCGTAAAGCCTGACATCAAGCAGAATCACAGAACCCATGCTGACACGTTGGAGAACCTCACGCACAACATGTGTTATTTGTTTGGCCGCGCGACAAAGGCTGTCAGTGTTTGTCCACCTGCGTACTATGCGGACCTTGTCTGCGAACGTGCGAGATGTTATCTCGCTGGTGTTTTCGATCCAAGCGAAGCATCGCCAGCGCCAAGTGTTGCCGCATCCAGAAGTAGTGTCAATGCTGAGGACGCGACTATTCACAACAGCATCAAGGATACTATGTTTTACATTTGAGAGTACTGCACTTCAGGATGTTTGGGACATGGGAATGATTTTGGACAAGACATGCACTTGACCTTGTTGGTAACGAGTGAAAGACAGACACGCTCAGACGATATGACAATGATTTTGGAGATTTTTGTTGGAAATAACGGACAAAAACATAAAACAACCACGTAAAGGATGCTAACGAGTTTATGATAGCCTGAGTATATGTAGTATGAAATCAACGACAGGTATTTCAGCACTTGGTGATGTTTCCTCTTAAATGTCCTTTGCCTTAAGCCTTTTTGCGTGAAAATTTATACAAGTAGTTACTTAACGCACCCCTTCCTATTTTCATTGGACACATCCAATGCTCTTTTGACCCCATGTTTGCTCACCGCCGCAGTGGTATCACATCTTCCCTATTCAACCCCATTTTTCTCACTTGATGACTGTATGATGTCCACCCCAAAGGGAATCCGCTATGCAGCGTCCACGAGCCTCCCCGCGTCATACTGGATCGCCACGAAACAAGAAATCAAATCGGGGCTTCTCCGAGATCCCCGTAACAGACCTTGGCTACCAAAGTGGCCGTGATAGAGTGAGCGAGCCTTGATTGACATCACCAAAACGCATTGTTTTGTCATTTTGAAGAAGGAGCGAACAGCTGAGTCTGACAGTTTCCTCGCGCCAGGGTGCAGCGCGATGCAGACGTGCCAGATCAGGACGAAGCCCCGCCGTTCTTAGAGATCTGGAGGAATAATCTGACGGCGCTGTCCCATCATTACAATCTATATGTTGTTGCATGCGAGGACGCTTTACATGTCTACCAGCCTCTGTTTCCCAGTCAGAGACTTCCTCTGAAGCCGGCGCTGGTTATATCTCTTCCGGATTCGCGGCTTGGTTTGCCTGGACATTTTCACAACAGTAAACCGCATGCAGTGAACAATATCATCATTGCCGACTTAGGTAAAGATGAGATTGTGCTATGTGCTTGCGACGATGGAGATGTGGTGGCTTATTGGACTCGGGGAATACAAAATGCCATTAAGAGATCGCAAGAAGAGGATGCAATCATGGGAGGTACGGCTGAGGAAATGAGACCAATGTTCCACCAGAATGTCGGAGAGAGTGCATGGGGTCTAGCAGTCCACAAAGAGTCGAGGAAAGTTGCGGTTAGCTCCAACACCACAGAGATCACGATCTTCGAATTCGCACTGGCGCAAGAGGAGGACAAAAGTCAGAGTATTGTGGGTGAAAAGGGATTGATAAAACAGAATGCAAATGTGTCGACTAGCCGGAAGCGATTTGGCTTGCCGCGGAGTTCAGTAATACCAGAAGATGAGCCTATGACGCCGGAGGGAGTGGAATTGGAGCAACGACCTAACCATGAGGAGTGGGCAAGTCCGGATGATAATGACACTCCAGGCCGGAGTCGTAACGTTCGTTTGACTCTTGTCGATCGACATTTGACCAATATACCATGCATAGCATTTTGCAACACACCGGAAGATATGGAAGGCGAATTTCTTGTGAGCACCGACATCATGGGTGTTACCGTGCTGTGGGACACCAATACAGGCGCATCCATCAGTTCCTTGATGCCTAGTCCAAGCGCAGCTTTGAGGCCACAGCATGGACACGATGAGCGTAGAGCAGGCTGGGGCGTGCTGTTTTTGGACGAGCGTGCTTTTACTAAAACGTTCAGCATTACGCATGCCATGGGCAATGCAACGGAGACTATCAGACACCAAGACAAAATCGTTGCGGACATTTCAAAGAGTCGACATAATGTGCGCAATACTGGCCGATGGACTGTCGACGATGTAATGCACGGCGCGAACCCATTGCTCCGAGAAGCAGATGTCGACAATGATAACGGTCCAGCTTTGCCCCTCGCAAATGAACTCGATTTAGCACGACCTCGTTCGCTCCCAAGCACAGGCGCGTCATCCCCACTTACCCTTCTTCCACACCAAGATCTCTCATCCCTCTCCATGTCCGAACTTGTCAGCGCCGCAAACGGATTCACCTGGCCAATGCTGACCATGATACCCCGCCTCCACAACCCCGACCCTTACTGGGCCTCGCCACGAACAACAGTCCCCAAAGATCCCCTCCTTATCGTGAACCCACAAACGATTAACCTCCTCCAACACGCAAACTTCAGCGCCGACCCAGCAACATCACCAACCATACCCTTCAATCCAGTCGTCTTCATCAACGAGCCTCTTCAGCAAGAACTCGACGAAACTTGGCACGCCATCCTCGACGATCTAGACCGCATGAACCTCTGCCACGCCATTCCGGAACTCGGTGTCGTCCTCCTCGGTAGCCCGAAAGGCCGAGTCGCTGTACTCACGCTGCATCAACTTGACGTGCGACAGCCTCCATCGGTCGGGCGAGCAGCGTCTACAGGGGACGCGTTTCCTAGACCTGCATATACGATGCGATTGGATCATATACTGCCCTTCTCCACACAGGAACAGAGCGGTCAACGGCCACCGCAGGTCATGGTCGGATTGGCGGCGGGGCCGGTGCAAGGGTATCTAGGACCAAAAGATGGGCTCGAGGGACCAAGGAAGTGGAGGGTTATGTTGCTGTATCGCGATCATTCGGTGCTGAGTTACGAGATCGGGAGGTCGGTTGTTGGGAGGGCAGAGATGTTGATATAGGTGCTTTGGGCTTGCTTATGGTCATTTAAACGCTATGGGTCACAAGGTAATCTTTTTCGCGGGGCTCCAAACCTGGCGGTGGCTTTTGACGTTACAAATATGAGCGCATCTTTGGCATTTTTGACGAGAGAAGGGGAATCCTGAAACCTAAGCATGGGCAAGATACACATGGTCCACCGAGTTCTTTACGTAGATTGTGTGGTTACATGCTAGCAGCGTCTCTACATGGTTCAATCAATTTCCGCCTCGATATTTAACAAGAAACATTTTATATATTGTTGAATTTGTGTAACAAACACATACGACCATAGATCACGGAAAACAAGGCATC